>Ga0160422_10000712_pt1 | contig 20402 bp, 11 predicted proteins | sample Fk160mmetaG_FD_108192 | JGI IMG/M metagenome (GOLD analysis project Ga0160422, IMG submission 108192) | Marine microbial communities from the Central Pacific Ocean - Fk160115 60m metaG | ecosystem: Environmental > Aquatic > Marine > Oceanic > Photic zone | place: The Central Pacific Ocean... | reverse complement strand
GGCCGGTTTTCGGTATCAAAGGCGGCGCTGCAGGCGGCGGTCGGGCCCAAGTCCTGCCCATGGAAGACATCAACCTTCACCTAACCGGAGACCTTCACGCCGTTACCTCAGCGCACAACCTTCTCTCAGCCCTCATCGACAACCACATCAAACACGGCAACAAATGCAAACTTGACCCCACACGAATCTCTTGGCCGAGGGTCATTGACATGAACGACAGAGCGCTGCGCAACATCGTTGTTGGGATGGGCGGTCCAGCCAACGGCCATGTCCGCGAGGACCGGTTCGACATCACGGCAGCCAGTGAAGTGATGGCCATTCTGGTGCTGGCGACCGACTATGCCGATTTGCGGAAGCGACTGGGAGAAATCGTTGTTGGCACCTCAACAAAAGGCGATCCTGTGAAGGCCAGCGACATTGGCGGAGCAGGAGCCATGGCCTTGCTGTTGCGCCAAGCATTTTTGCCAAACATCACCCAAACTTTGGAAGGGAACCCCGCCTTCATCCACGGGGGACCGTTCGCCAACATCGCCCACGGCAACTCAAGCATCATTGCCGACCGCATGGCGCTGGCCTCTGCCGACATCATGGTCACGGAAGGTGGCTTCGGCTCGGACATGGGCGCCGAGAAATTCATGCACATCAAAGCGGCAACGTCGGGTAAGGCCCCTGACTGCGTGGTGATGAACGTAACCGTTCGTTCAATGAAACTCCACGGCGGGGCTTTTGGAGACCGTGGCGGCATCCGGCCTTCCAAAGCGACGCTTGAAGCGGAGGATGTTGAAGCCACGACCTTAGGGGCCAAAACCAACCTCGACCGGCACATACGCAACATGGCATCGTTTGGTGTGCCGGTGGTCGTGTCCATCAACCGCTTTGCTTCCGATACCGATGCTGAACTCGCCGCCATCACGCAAGCAGCCCACGAGAGCGGTGCCAGTGCGGTCTGCCTGACCGAAGTCCACGCCAACGGAGGCGAAGGTGGCAAAGACCTCGCAGAAGCCGTCGTGAAGGCTGTTCAGCGCCATGTTGCCGCTGGCCGACCGTTCGTGCCGCTCTTTACGCCCGAAACCGATGTCCTCGAGAAAGCGAGCGCTATTGCCACACGGATGTACAAAGCCGAGGGGCTTGAATTGACAACCAAGGCGCAGCGCGAACTGGACCGAATACGCTCATGGGGCTACGGCCACCTCCCAGTGTGCATGGCAAAAACCCAGTACTCGTTTTCTCACGATGCCTCGTTGCTCGGTGCTCCATCCGGATTCACGGTACCTGTGCGAGAATTCCGGCTCAATGCAGGTGCTGGTTTTGTCGTCGCCGTTCTTGGCGACATGATGACAATGCCCGGTCTACCAAAGCGCCCAGCGGCGCTGGACATGGACATGGATGAAGACGGGAACCTCCTCGGCGTGTTTGGGTGAAGGAATGCACGTTTTATCGCAGGACGAACACAAATGGCGTCTGCGTGTTCAAACCGTTGACGATCTGTGGGTCCTGCAGCGCCTTATTCGAACCGGCATGTCGGTCGGCATGCTTGGCGAACGACGGGACCAAACAACCACCGGAGAAGAAGGCGGGAGAACCAAGCAAGCAGAACGGAAAAAAATGTTCATCAGGTTGGCCGTTGAACACACAGAACACCAAAGTTTCACCGACGTTTTACGTGTTCACGGCGTTATCGAGGAGGCCCCTGTTGACATCGGTTTGCACCACACCCACGTGGTTGGCATACGGGATGAGCTTGACATTTCATCGTCCAAAGGCTTTGGTTCCCTGGACGTGGACCTGCTTGAGGAAAGTCGGCAAGCGGCCAGTCAACGGCAAGTGGCCTTGCTTGTTGTTGAGGGCGACGAAATCATGCTCTTTTTCGTGACCGCCCGGGGGCTCAAAGAGAGCGCAACATGGACCATGCGAGGCGGTGGAAAACGGGGCGATATTCGACAAAGCGAGAGCACGGCCAACACCTTTCGAAAAAAGGTGGTGAACGGCCTCATGAAACAACTTGACGACACCATGCCGTTGGTGCTGTGCGGACCGGGAAGAAACCGCGACAGGATGATGGTCAACCTCAAAGAAGCCGGACATCAGGCGCCGATGATGTCCATCGCTACCAGCATGGGTGGCCGTGGTGGCGCCAACGAGGTGCTCAGGGACGGTCTGGCGGGCGAAGTCCTCGCTCAACATCGAATGGTCCAAGAAATAGGCCTGCTGGAAGAAGCATGGCGACGAATTTCCACCAACGGTGCGGTCGCCTTCGGCCACCTGCCAATTCGTCAGGCGGCTGCGGAGGGGGCCATCGATACCCTCCTCATCGGTGCAGACACCCTTAGAGCCGAAGCTGAAGACGCACCGGACTGGTCGGGCATTGCCGAGCAAGTCACCGCCTTCTCTGGCACCGTTGTCCAATGTTCTGGCGACCACGACGCAGGAGAACAACTTCTGGGTTATGGCGGGGCCGTGGCGCTGCTTCGCTACGCTAGGTGATACCATGGAAACCATCCGCTTTTCAGAACTCGGCCCGGACTTCAGAAGCGCCATGCAGGGCAAACGGTGGCTTTTGCTGACCGGTGAGGAATTGGCGGATGCCGGCGCCGCCCTCGTCTTTAGCGAGTTGGAGGACGTCTTGGTAGCGGTTGACCATCGGGGGACCGAAATTCAGTCTGGCTTGTGGATGCGAGCCGTTCACCTGTTGTTGGTAGACGATGAAACCCAAGTCTTGGCCTTGCAAACCAGCAGCGTGAGCAAGGTCCTTGCGGTTGAAGGCCCAATAGAGGCGCACTTGTGGTAGTGGGTCTGGAGGGACTCGAACCCTCGATCAACTCCGTGTAAGGGAGGTGTCATAGCCGCTAGACCACAGACCCGTCCGCGGCTACAAGTGCCCCTTTTTGAAAAGTGTGGCCCCAACGGAACGCTCAAAACATAAACCAGCGACCACGGTTCAATGGATGCCAACATTCAGGCAGCGGCAGCGAAGCTGGTTCGCCGTCTCAAGGAGGGAAACCACTCGCTCACACTGGCGGAATCGTGCACGGGCGGCTTGCTCGCCAGCACGCTGACCGACATCGCCGGCGCCAGCTCTTGGTTCAAGAAATCCTGGATCACCTACGCCAACGATGCTAAAGTCAAGGAACTGGGCGTTGACGAAGACGAACTCGCCTCCAAAGGAGCGGTTTCCGCTCAAGTCGCCATCATGATGGCAAAAGGGGCCCTTGAGAGAGCCGGTGCAGATTTTGCCATCTCCGTCACGGGGATTGCAGGACCCACAAACGAGGGGAGCAAAAAACCGATTGGCACCGTTTACGTTGGGATTGCCTCAGAGAAATGGGCCAACGCTTTACGAACACAAATTGGCGGCACGCGAGCCGAGAACAAGGCCGGATTCGTTTACTTCGCGCTGTTGACGGCGATGAAATGCTGGGACGATGCGATGGTCAGAACAAAGGAGCGCGAGGAAGAACAACTCAATGCGATTGAAGAAGCCATCCGACTTGAGGCAGAGCGGGAAGCCGAACGGGAGCGTCGGGACCAGGAAGCCCGTGAAAAAGCCCCGTGGCAGGACGAGGCTTGGTCTGAAGAGAAAGAAGGAGAGGACATCGGCCACGAGGTTGAGTGGGCCGAAGGTGAGGAGTGAAATCCTGTTCCTTCCAAATCATGCACATACCTTTTGAATCGTCGTGGTTTTCTTGGGGCATGGGTGAGACATGGTCCGACATCGTTGCCGATTTACGACGGCAGCGGCTCCTCGTACCGCAATCGCTCAAAGAAAAGTTGCTCTCGCTAGAGGAACCAAAAAGCGTCATCAACGCCGCTACGGCCCTCAACCTCACAGGAGGCATGCTCACGGCCTCCATGCTCGATGAGATGATTCTCCATGCACGACAGCCGGTCCAAGCGGCCGCTGAACCTCAGGCTGTTCTGCAAAAACCGGCGGATGACCTCGCTCGGACCATCGCCCCACTCGTTGAAAACGAACCGCTAGACATTCAATTCCGCAACAACCTCCCCGATTGGAGAGAGGTGGACTTCTCGATGCAAGCTGATGACGCATCCACGGAGGTTGAAATCCACTACGACATCACTGGAAACTCGATCACAGAAGGAAAAATGACGGACATCAAGGCCTGCTTTAACGACCGACTCAAAAGCATACGCCGTTTGATTGTCCAAAACTCAAACCTTCCACGAAAACATCAGGAAATATCCCGCCTCCTCGCCGAATACTCACGGTATCAAGGTTACGAAAACAAAGCGGTGGCCATCGGCCTCGTGAACGAGCCGCGCTACACCAAAAACGGGCACCTGATGTGGGGGCTTGAGGACGAAACGGGAGAGATGACTTGCCTGCTGACAAAACGAACCGGGGACGACCGAGACCGAGCGCACGAACGCATTCTCGATGCGGGCCTTATGCCGGACGACGTGATGGGCGTGTCGGGGACGTTCAGTCAAACCGGCGACATCTTCTACGTGGACGACCTGCATTTTCCACTTGAGAGCAAACATCAGAAAACGAGTGCAGAGGCCGGCATCAGTGTCGCTTTCGTTTCCGACATCCACGTTGGCTCGAGAACGTTCCTTGAGGCGCAGTGGCACAAAATGGTGCGATGGTTCCACACCGACCCGCTTGCAAAGACCATCAAGTACCTCATTCTTTCAGGCGATTGCGTCGACGGTGTGGGCATCTATCCCGGGCAAGACAAGGAACTTGCGATTCCGGACTTTTACGCACAATACAGCGAATTCGCCAAACTTCTCGAACTGTTACCGGAGTGGGTTGAATGTCTCATGCTACCCGGCAATCATGATGCGGTGCGTCCAGCCGAGCCGCAACCAACCCTCGAGAAAGAAATCCAGCAGGACTACAACACCACCATGTTCGTGGGCAACCCTTGCGACTTCTCGCTTCACGGCGTCCGGATTCTCTCATATCATGGAAAATCCATTGATGATTTCGTAGCCGGGCTGAAAACCGTCACGTATGCCGAACCTGTCGAGGCGATGCGAGAAATGCTCCGCCGTCGCCATCTTGCTCCGCAGTGGGGTGGAAAGACACCGCTCTCTCCTGAACCCGAGGACGGTCTGGTCATCCGTGAAGTCCCCGACATCTTCGTCACCGGCCATGTCCACGGCCACGAGTGCACCGATTTCAGAGGCACCACCCTCATCCAATCCAGCACTTGGCAAGACCAGACTTCGTACCAGCGAATGCTCGGTTTCCAGCCCAAACCGTGCATGTTGACCGTTGTGAACCTCAAGAGTCACCAATCAATATCAATCCCATTTGCTTGAAACGGCTCATTTCCACGGATCGTTTTCATCAGGTCCTGACCCGCGAGTGCGCACAAGGGCCAAGAACACCAACACCACCACGAGGATTCCGGCAAACTGAATCACCAAGGGCGAAACATCGTTGGAAGCATCATCCTCTTCACCGGCTTCGTTGGTGCCTTCTCCCGCCTCTTCAGATACGACGGCTTCGCCAGCGTTAATGGCAAAGCTCAGTTGGCTGGCGTTGGTGTTGCCCGACGCGTCAGCGCTCAACACTTCTAGGTCGTACGTTCCTTCGTCCAATGGCGCAGTTGTGAAAGCGTGGTTCTTTTTGGTGGCGAACAGGTCTTCATGCAACACTTCACCGTTGAGAAGGAGGCGTTCAGTTGAACTCTCTGAGGTGTACCAAGAGACAATGACGCTGCCGCTCTCCAGCACTTCAACAGCCAAATTAAGAATCTCAGGTGGCGTTTCATCGACGACACTGCTGGTGTTGAGCCACACCACAACGTCTTCGGTGCCGTTGGCTGAAATGTGAGCCCAATAGCTCGTGTTTGAAGCGAGGTCTGAAAGCGTCACGGCGTGGTCTGTACCGGCTAAGGTCCATGTTCTGCTGTCGGATGGTGTGGGTTCCTGCCCAGCAGGGGTCACCGCAATGGAGGTGGCGTCGGCCACCGTGGTCGACCACGTCAACACGGCAGACGATGAAGAAACCGTGTCAACCGATGCCCCGAAGATTTGCTGAGGCACCTCCGGCATCTCGAACCCGGTCAATTGAGCGTAGGTGTGTCCAGCGACGTCGTAACTGGAGAGCATGGTGGATTGACCATCACCGTCCAGAATGACATCGATGATGTTCGGGTCGTAATCAAGACCGTCATCGGGCGCAGGGTTTTCACCTCCACCAAGAACCCACGTGGCGGGCTGTTCCATCACGTCTCGCCACTTACCGGTGCCAAATCCATCTTGACTGCCGATGACGATGACGAACCTGTAGTTCGGGATATCCGAACCGATGACGTCTTTGCTGACGGTGAAGGTGATGGTCTTCGCCTCAACATCCCCACTCACATCAACACCACGAGCGGACGTGCTCCCTGTTTGAGCCTGGACGGCCTGAACGGCCCCTGGCTCGCCGGTACCGCTGATGGCAACCTCCCAAGCCCAATCCGGATGCACCTCAGCGTTGGCACCGGTCAGCATTGAAATCCTGCCGTATTCAGTCGGGCCTTGGTCAACATAAATCTGAACGATTTGGTGACTAAACCCGTTGGCGAGCCCCCAGATGTCCGTCATCTCGCTCATGGTCAAAATGAATTGAGCATTCCATGCACTCTGTCGCACCGTTAGGTGCGTGGCGTCCCAAAGCCCACCGCCGCTTGGGGTGTTGAAATCGGTGGCAAGCGGGTAGACATAATCACCGTCCCCCGTTTCGTCGCCCACGGCGTCTTCCAACTCAAGAAGCGTCACCCACTCCTCAAGGTCGGGAAGCACCATCTCGGCAGGAGCAGGAGGGGCCATTTCCGCGTCCACGCCGTCGCCATAGCTCAGCGAATCGCGCCATGATGTGACGACTTTGACACGCGTCGAGTACCGAGGGGACAAACCGAGGTCACCCCACGGTACAGCAAATTCGTACACATCGTCGACAGCGCAACCACCGAGGTTTGAGCTGCTGGAGAGAACCCAACGCTCCTCGTCGCCAACTTTGCCAGAGGCGGTGAACAAATTCCACTTTGCTCGCCCGTCATCGCGGACGGTATCAAAGTCAAAGGCGACCATGTATTTTGACGGGAAACCTAGGATTTGGTTGCCGTAGTACGTGCGGAAATTGGTTTCCGCTTCGTTGAAGTTCACGGCGTTGGGTTGCATGAAATAAATCGCCAAGTCCGGTGAGGTGAACGTCGTGGTGTTTGCGGCTTCCAAGGACGCCAAATTCGCTGCATCAACACGAACAAAGACGTTCGATGCATCGTAGCCAAAATAAAACGATTCAATGTCAAAATCACCGCCAGACACCGGTGCGTCGTAGCGAGCGGCACCGTCCCATTCCCCCGGCAAAGCCACGCCGTCAATCATGGGTTCAATGATGCCGCTTGCCGCAGGATTTGGCACCGCTGGATTGGTCCACAGGTCTTGGAGATACGGGGGTAAATCGAGATTGATAGCCCGGTAGATGTTCGAAAGATGGACCTTGAAGAGCACGTCCCAATTTTCATCGTACCCGCTGTCTTGGTCGAGGCCGTACCACCAATACCAGTCGCTGCCTTCAGCGATGTAAAGCGATTCCCAAGCTGCCGGCAGACCGGGGTCGTTGGGGTTGGAAGATTCGAACGCCACCAACGCCTGTCGTGCTTCTACCAGTCGCTGCCAACCAAGGCTTTCCTCTTCTTCACCCGCCCAAGTGCGAAGGGTCCCGTCTATCCACGAGCCGGTACCGATGGTCTCAATTGCTGGTAGCGAAGGGCTTGCCGTCAAAAATTCGGAGGGCGTGGTCGTTACGATGGTGGGGTGCTCGGCGAGGCGGCTGTACCACTCAGCCATGAAAGGCCGAGCGTTGTCGTGGTGTTGGAACTCGGACATGAACATCCAATTTTCACCGTCGAGGGCCACCGTGAGAAGGTGTTCCGATGGATCTTCACCCGCATCGAGCAGTTGCTGGCGGATGTTGTCCAAGTAAGCAATGAAGTCGGAGACGGCAGCCTCGGGCGTCATCGTCCCGTATTGGAACGCGATTCTATCGGAGATAACCCGGTCCCTGAAAATGACCGAAATTTCGCCACCATCGGCTCCAGTTACTTTCCAGGGTGTGGCCAAATTTGAGGCGTCCTCCACGTCGATGAGTTGGCCATTAGCATCGGTCGACTGTTTGAGAATGTCTTCGTCAGACACCATCCACTGAACACCGACGTCAGACACGGGCTGAACCATGGCAGGCGACACGGCTTGTTCGCTCGGCCACATACCGACGGGCCGGAAACCAAGCTCGCTCTCAAACAAGTTCATGCCCGTCACCAAATGGTTCTGAACGTCCACCGGCCAAGCGTCTTTGTTCACCCTGATGCCGTCTTCCATGGTCCAGCCATCCATCATCAACAACGGCATGATGGGGTGATAGTAGGGTGTTGTGGTCAGTTCAACCTGCCCGCTGGCCGCCAATTCGCTGTACATCGGCAACACGTTGCCCATGTGTTGGTGTTGGGCGTCAAGCACGTAATTCAAATCCGAGAGGTTAAAGTCACCACCCTGTTTGAAAAGATCGATCAACCCTTCATCACGATGGCTAAGGTTGTAGGCACCCTCAACATAGTCCGGCGAAAACTGGTACAAGTACCACAGCACCTGAAGATCGAGGAAATCCTGAGGCGCCAGAAGCTCGTCGTCCATGATGGTGTCAGGCTTGAGGTTGTGAAGCGTCATGTCGTAGAGTTCTTTGTAGCGAGCGCTCGAAGGGTACAGCCACCCGAGGTTGGGGTCGGTTTGGGACACGTTGTAAATCCATCCGCTGTTCCAAAAAGATTGGAATTGCATGGTGTGAAGTTCCAGGTCCGTTGCGTTCGGATAACCACCAACCGTCCACGATCTCTGGGCAATGTCGGTGTGAACGTCCAGTGTTTCGTTCTGGTTGTAATCCACCAGTTGCTCGATGAACGAGGGCACCAGGTTGTAGGTCACTTTTGTGTCGGTCGTGGCCAGAATACCGGGCGAGTCAACGTATTCCGTCATGGCGTGCACGCGAACCCAAGGCATCTCGTACATGCCGGTGAGTTTGTTCTTGTAGTACGGTTGGTGCTGGTGAAAAACAATGGCAAGATTGAGCGCATCCGACACTTTGTCGATGCCACCGCCCTGCACGATAGGAAGTTGCTGCGGTGATGTGGCATTGGACACGTTTTCTGCATGCCAGTAGTGCGTAAATGTCTCGGCGCCGTTGTTCGATGCTGGGTTTGTTGTCGGGAAGGACGCCCATACATGGCCATCGTCCTGCCACTGTGCATAAACGACGATATCGAAGGAGGTCGGAGAGTCAAGGGCAGCCCATGGCAGCGCGAGTTCCGTCACCTTGTTGTCGGCCCACCCAGCGTAAAGATCGACCTCTGTAGACCGGTCAATCCATGAACTCCCATCATGGGAAATGTGTTGATTGTACGTGTCGTCCTCAAGAACGAAGCCATGGTCAGCAGCGAACGGGAGGGTGTGAGCAAAACCCCAATCTCGGGCCAGGACCGAACCGCCTTGCGTGGTGTTGAGGTAAACAAACAAATCAGCGCCCTCAAAATCGGCCTTCCAGTCGGTGCCTTCCCAACCCAAAAAGAGGTGAGATTCGTTCCATGTCAAACGAAAGTCAACCCCGTTGCTGTCGGTTTGCATCAGGGTGTCGGCGGGCCAGTCCACGAGATCGCCGTCAACGGTAACCGCATCTGGGGTCTGCGCCTGAACCAAGCCCCCAAAAAGCGATGCCAAAAATATCAGAACGAGCGACACGGCTTTGTTGCGCATGGATTACCCGTTGCATGATAGATTGAAAGGCTTTATCGCTTCTTGGAAACCATGGAAGGGAAAGGCGTGCTGTGCCACCTCACCTCCCTTCCCGAACAATCGTTGTCCGCAGCCGTCACCTTCCTTGGTTGGCTCAGTGACAACGGGTACACGTCGTGGCAAATGCTTCCACTCACGCCACCAGACAAGCACGGTTCCCCATACGCATCACCGACGGCCTTTGCAGCTTGGCCCGAACTGATGAGCGCCGCTGAGAAGGCACCGATGAAAGACGACGACTACTGGCTTGATGACTGGGCGCTTTACGCCGCTATCAAGGAGGCTCACAACCAGCAACCATGGTACGAGTGGCCTTCACCGCTGAGGAATAGGGAGCCTGAAGCCCTCAACCGCTACCGGCAAAGCGCCGCAATCCACCTCGCTCAACAACAATCCTTCCAAGGCGCATGGAACCAATTAACCGCCGCCGCAAAAAGCTGCGGTGTGTCCTTGGTTGGTGACGTGCCGATGTTTGTGGCCCACGATTCCGCCGATGTATGGGCGCATCGCGAACTGTTCCAACTTGACGATGATGGCATGCCCGTTCACGTCGCAGGTGTGCCACCGGATTACTTCAGCGAAGGTGGCCAGAAATGGGGAACCGTGCTCTACAACTGGGAAGCGCACGAGAAAGACGGTTGGCGGTGGTGGAAAGAACGAATGAAACGCATGCTTCGCTTGTTTGACATCGTCCGAATCGACCACTTTCGTGGCCTCCACTCGAACTGGGCGGTTCCCGCTGAAGACACCGATGCTCGCTCGGGGTTCTGGCAAGACGGACCCGGAGATAAACTGCTCAAGGCCATTCTTCCAGACATGGGAGACACGGGGAGTATTTTGGCAGAGGACTTGGGCATCATTCCAGATGAAGTGATCGAGTTGCGCCGTCGGTTTGGCATACCAGGCATGGCCGTCCTTCATTTTGGATTTGACGGCCAAGAGATGAACCCGCATCACCCGCTATCCATCGCACCGGACCAAGTCGTCTACACGGGCACGCACGATAACAACACCACCCTCGGGTGGTGGAAGGCACTGGATGCTGAGACCAAACAGCGGGTGCAGGAGCACCTTCGGGAGGGTGAAGCACCAAGCGAGGGGCTCATACGCATGGCCCTTGAAAGCGGCGGTTGTGGTGTCATGGTGCCTCTCCAGGACGTGCTCGGCTTGGACGCCTCGAGCCGCATGAACACGCCGGGAACATTTGAGGGGAACTGGAACTGGAGTTTTGGTTGGCAGGACCTGCTCGCCGTCAAGTACGAACCACCGTGAACAATATAACCCATTTTTCAATGCCTACCGATGATGACGACCGTCGCATATTTCACGGCCGAGATTGGGCTTTGGTCAGAATTGCACACCTATTCAGGTGGACTGGGTGTTTTGGCCGGTGATCACATCAAGGCAGCGGCTGATGCCAACCTCCCTTTGGTCGGCATGACATTGCTGTACAGGGAGGGTTATAGTCGGCAACAGCTCGATAAAGACGGCGTCCAATCGGAGACGTATCCGAGAATAGACCCGGACGACCACCTCATCGATACCGGTGTGAGCATCGCGCTACCGCTTGATGGCGCCACCTTGCACGCCCATGTCTGGAAGGCGGAGGTGACGGGTGTTCACGGTCATAGGGTACCCGTGTACTTTTTGGACACGCATCACGATGGCAACTCCGAGGCATTTGCTCACCTCGGCGCCCGCCTCTACGGAGGTGATGATGCCATGCGGGTGCGTCAGGAGTACCTGCTAGGGGTTGGTGGCGTTCGCGCCCTCCAGCAACTTGGCCATGATGTCGCAGGTCTGCACTTGAACGAGGGGCACTGCACGTTTGCGATGCTTGAGATGCTCGGCCAAGGCTGGAGTCGAGAGAAACTCAAACAGCGCACGCTGTTCACGACCCACACGCCGGTTCCTGCCGGCCATGACCGATTTGCGTGGGAGTTGGTTGAGCAGGTTGTCGGTGAATTGTTGCCCGATGATGCACAACAACTCGTCCGAGACGCTGGCGACCCCGAGGAGGGGCGGCGGTGCTCGATGTCTCATCTCGCCGTCGCTCTGGTCTCCAGCGTGAACGCTGTCTCCCATCTCAATGCCAAGGTTGCCTCGGGCATGTTTGGCAACAGGCACATCGCGCCGCTCACCAACGGCGTTCATCACATCACCTGGACATCTTCACCGATGCAAGCCTTGTTCGACGAACACCTTACCGGCTGGAGGAGCGACCCGAGCCTTCTCGGTTCAGCAGAAAGCCTGCCTTCACGAGCCCTCAAAAAAGCGCGCCAGGACAGCCGAAAAGCGCTTCGAGAGATGGTGAAATCAAGCACAGGGGTTCTTTTGGATGAAAAACGGTTGACGATTGGCTTTGCGCGCCGCTTTGCCACTTACAAGCGGGCCAATCTGGTCTTCAGCGACCTTCAGCGGCTTCGAAAAATCGGAGCCCACCGCGTTCAATTTGTTTTCAGCGGAAAAGCCCATCCAAAAGATGAGGGGGGCAAGCAACTGATTCGGGACATCTTTGCATCTGCAGCCGAGATCGCCGATGAAATCCCTGTTGCGTTCATTGAGAATTACGACATGAACACCGGTCGAGCGATGACGAGCGGGGTCGATATTTGGCTCAACAATCCCATACGACCGCTCGAAGCATCGGGGACGTCCGGAATGAAGGCAGCGATGAACGGTGTGCCAAATTGTTCGATTCTCGATGGTTGGTGGCCCGAGGCCTGTGAACACGGTGTCAACGGATGGGCCATCGGCGAGGCGGACGACGACCGCAACGATGCAAGGGACGCGGAGAACATCTACCGCGTGCTCGAAACGGCGGTGTTACCGCTGTGGGAACAAGACCCCGACGGTTGGTCGGCCATGATGCGAGCAAGCATCGCCACGTCCGCTGGATTCACCGGCTCCCGAATGATTGCCGAGTATCAAGAATTTTACGAGAAATTTTCCTGAACATGATCAAATTCTTTCTCATCATCAAACGCCGGTTTTGGTGGCTTTAAACGAAGCAGAAGGACGAGCAGTATCAACACGGCCACGCTTCCTCGCAACACCGCTCGCAGCATCGCAGCGGACGAGGACGGTTCGTCCTCCTCGCAAGGACCGCAATCCACGACAGGACAAGGCTCTCCGGGCTCGACCTCGAAGCTCTCTCCACAGCAGCCCTCGCAAACGGTTGGAGCCGTTTGGTTAGCGGTGTCCTCCTCAACGGGCTCTTCGGATTCATTGCCGGTGGACGAACCGTTGGTATTGTTGGTGGTGTCCCCGCTAAGGTTACCTGTCTCATCGTTCGTGCTGTTGGTGCTGGGTTCATCGTAAGTGCAACTGCCATCGTCCTCGGTGGCCTGCGGGTCATGGTTGGTCGCCGATGCGTCCATGCATCCCGGTACTGGCTCGGTTGGGTAGGTGCAACTGCCGTCATCCTCTGTGGCGGCGGCATCGTAATTCTCTGCTGTGGTGTCGGTGCAACCCGGCACACTGGGGGCGGCATAGAGGCAACTGCCGTCGTCCTCCGTGGCGGCGGCATCGTAATTCAACGCAGCGCTATCGGTGCAGCCAACCACCGGTGAGGAAGACGAGCCGTTGGATGGATTGGACGACGCTTGAAGCTCCACAACGACCACAGAATGGGCTGGAACGTTCAGGACCCCACCCTCCAAAGTGGCGGCACCAAAACGAACGCTGTCCTCGCCTGCGAAGCCGGCGAGTTGGCTCGGTCCACCTCGATTGAGCACGACGGTCATGGTTTGCTCGTCATGCGACATGTTGTAGGCCAGCATGTTGGCCTGTGCAAGGCGGGTGCTGTACTCGCCCTGACGCAAAGCAACGGAAGACAACCTCAACCGCCCAAGTTCTGAAATGTTCTCAAACAGGTTCGCTTCGTGAGGACTCCACTGCGTTTCGTCTCGATACATGTGTCGATTGTCGGGATCCGCTCCACCGTATTCGCCGTACTCATCACCGTAGTACAAAAGCGGTGCACCCGGCGTGGTGAGCAACCAGCCGTAGGCTTGCATAGCGGCATGATAGGCCGAGACATCCCCGGGCTGACCGGGCAATCCTTGCTCAATCCACTGGTTGTTGGCATCACCCGTGCCGGTATCGGCTCGGCTCGTCAAGCGAGGCACGTCATGACTGCCAACGTAGGGGACCATCAACGAGTCCGATAGGTACTGGTCTTGACTGCGGTTTGTCCAATAGTCGAGGTGTTGGTAGTTTTCAGTACCCGATACGAAGACGTTGTCCACCACAGCATGGTAGAGAACAAAATCCGCCTGGCCGTCCAACCCGTCAGAACCCATGTAAGCGTTGATGGCGTCGTATTCCGCTTGATTGGCTTCAAGCGAATGACCAGCCCAGCCCATGGCGGTTTCGCCTTTCAGGTACATGTCCGTGCCCACTGTTTCAAACCGGGCGTTGATCTGCGCCACCAAATTCGCCACGGCAAGGTTCTCAACATGCTTGACGGCGTCAATTCGGGCACCATCCAAATCAAAGGTTTCAAGCCACCACAAGGCATCCTCAATGAATTGCTCGGAGGCGTTACGATTCTTCCAGTTCACGTCGGGCATGTAGGCCGTAAACTGGCAGTCGAGGCGGTGCTCGGTCCAATCGCAACCGGGCTGTCCGCAAATGCAACCTGCGTTGAACCATTCCGAGTGGTTTTGGAAGTACTCGTGGTCTTCGTGCACGTGATTGACCACAAGGTCCATCATCACCCGGAGTCCGTGCTCGTGGGCTGTTTCGATCATGGTGTGAAGTTCATCCACCGTACCCAAACGAGGTTCGACCCCTCGAGCTTCGGTTGGCCAGTAACCGTGGAAAGCTGAAACATCGTGAACACCATCAGCAGCGACTCCGGTACCTGTTGCTGCCGTGTTAAACGGGGTTAGCCAAAGGGCGTTGACCCCAAGTTCAGCAAAGTAGCCAGCCTCAATCATCTGGGTAACGCCAGCAAAATCACCGCCTTGCCAGTCCGCACCGTGGTCGGCTCCCGTTTGATTGCCGTCATTACTTTGGTTGCCGTTGACAAAACGGTCGGTCATGACCATGTAAATGAGAGCGTCATCCCACACGAAGGAAGCGTGCTGACCCCGCCAAAACGGCACGAGCAAATCGTACGCCATGTTGCCCTCAACATCAACGCCCTCGATGCTCAAGGTGTGCTTGCCGTCCCCAAACCCGCTAAGGTCAAGCGTCCATGTTGACGACGCTTCGTCCCAAGCAGCACCGGTCAGGGACGAAGGTGTACCGTCATGGGCGGCCCCTGAAGAACCGGGATGAAAGGTGACGGAAAGGGCATCACCCGCAAGGTTCGCCGTGTAGTGGGGGCGGGCATGATCGCGCACGCGAAGCAAGGAGTTCTCAATGTCGTCGCAATAGACCCGTTCAGGGTTGGCTGGGTCAAAAATAAAGGCGCCGTCAACGACGAATTTGTAGCAATACAGGCCTTCAGGCAACTCAACATCGACGGTCCAGACGCCACTGTTGTTGGTCATCGTGAGCCGTTCTGACCAGTCCCATTCCCCAGCGAGTTGAACCGTTGTGGCATCACCGGTGTAGGTCAGGGTTGTGCCCGTGGAAGAGCGTGCTTCGGCCGCTTCAACATCAGCCGAGAGCATCGGTGTACCCGTCACGAAAAGAAGCAGAAGCACCATAGCAACGCTCACGATTCGTCCATTCATTGGCCACCCTCCCCTGATTCGGTGTCTTTTCGAAGAAGCGTGTTCGCCGTTTCAACCAAGTCGTCCAGGTGGCGGCACAGGAAGGAGCGGACGAAGTCGTTTTCGGGATGATTGTAGGCTTCAAGCGGTGGCGCATGTTGCTGGAGCACGCCTTTGTCCAGAATTGCTACCCGGTCCGCAAGCGTCATCGCCTCAATTTGGTCGTGCGTGACGTAAATCGTGGTCGTGCCCAATTCGTCGTGCAATCGTCGAATCTCGTGACGCATCTGATGGCGCAACTCGGCGTCAAGATTGGAGAGCGGCTCGTCCATGAGCAAAACCTGAGGGCGCCTGATCAACGCCCGGCCGAGCGCAACGCGCTGGCGTTGGCCACCGCTCAATTCCTTGGGTTTCTTTCCGAGGTGTTCAGACAGTTCAAGCATGGAGGCCGTCTCCTTCACACGAACCGCTATTTCCGCATCTGCAAGGCGTTCTTTCCCCTTCATCATCCGCAAACCGAACGTCAGGTTGTCCCGAACCGACATGTGCGGATAAAGCGCGTAGGATTGGAACACCATGCCGAGACCCCTTGCACCTGCGGGAAGATGGTTGACGACCACGCCATCGATGCTGATGGTGCCCTCGGTCACCTCCTCCAGCCCAGCCAACATGCGAAGCGTCGTTGATTTACCACAGCCTGAGGGACCAAGCAACACCAAGAACTCGCCGTCCTTCACTTCCAGGTTTAACCCACTCACGGCTTGGAAACCGTCTTCAAACTGTTTGGATACATTCTCAAAATTCACGTTCACCATACCGCATCACCCTTTGACGCCTCCAGCCGATAACCCCTCGATGAGGAATTTCTGGAAAAACAGGAACAGCAGTGCCACGGGTAAACTCACCATAAGGCTTGCAGCGGCAAAATCGCCCCAGGCTTGGCCCGTGCTGGAAATCATGGAGGCGAGACCAACTGGAAGCGTGTAAAGGTCGTTGGAGGTGTTGAAGGTCAACGCCAACAAGAACTCGTTCCATGCCGCAAGGAAACTGAACAGCGCCGTCACGGCAACGGCAGGAAGGGACAAAGGCAGCACGACCTTGGTGAACACTTGGAACCGATTGCACCCGTCCAACACCGCTGCCTCTTCCAGTTCCTTTGGGACGGTGTCGAAGAAGCCCTTGAGCATCCATACGCACAAAGGCAGGGCCGTTACGCAATATGCGAGAATCAAACCAAGGTGTGAATTGAGCAGACCCAAGGACTTCATGACGAGGAAATACGGTACGAGAATAATGATGCCGGGAAACATCTGGACCAACAAAAACGCAAACATGGACACGTCCCTACCTGTAAATTTGTAGCGACTGAAAGCATAACCAGCGGGTATGGCTACCACCAATCCAAGCAGCGTGGTGCCAACACTGACGATGAGGGAATTTCGCATCCATGTCCAAAACGATTCACTGCCAAGCATCTTCGAGAAATGCTCACCGGTGTAAGGGCCGCCAAGCGAACCACCGAGGGCATTCCCCGGAGACAGGGCGATGTCGAAAATCCAAACGATGGGCAACAGCGTCAGGGCCACAAAGTGCAAAAGGACAACATGCGAACCAGCGGCCTGAACCCGGCCGGCATGGCGTTGGTTGCGAGCCAAACCGTACTCAACCGCTTGTGTTGAAAGAAGCCGTGATGACCAAGCGGATACGGGGCGGCCGGAGAAGTACAGAATGCCCAAGCAACCTGGAGCGATGAACCAACTCTGCATCCAAAGGTCAAACAGCGTTAACGGCGACATCGCAAGGCGCAACAACCCTACAAAGAGCAAAGCTCCACCGAGAACCAACGAGATTTGCAATGAGCGCCGATCGTTCTCTTTGGGGAGGTGGGCGAGGGACATCGCCAGACCGAACAGACCGAGTAAACCGAGGGCTAGGGATTGCATTTCGTTGCGAAGCGCGTCAACGGTAAGCAAGAACGCGTTCACCACAAAACTGACGATGAACCAACGGCGCAGGGTCACCACCTCAAAAGGCGTGTACCACCGTCTGATGGAGGTTTCAGAAATCATGCCGCTGCCTCCATGGCGTTTGTTCGTTTCATGTATGTCCAAGAAAAGGCGAGCAACATAAAGAAAATGACCACCGACCAAGCCGCTGCTACGCCGTAGGCACCCTCACGGAAAGCCACATCGTACACGTAGGTGATCAAAATATCCGTGCGACCCGGCTCTCCAAAGTACAAATCAGGTCCGCCGTCGGTGAGCAGGTAAATCACGTTGAACATGTTAAACGTCCAAATAAAACCCAGAAGAGACAGCGGGACCAGGGTCGTCTTGAGGTTTGGAAGGGTGAGGTGTCGAAAAGCGTCCCACGAGCCAACCCCGTCAAGTTGCGCAGCTTCGTACATGTCCCGAGGCAGCGCTTGAAGAGCGCCACTCAAAGACATCATCATGAAGGGAACGCCAAGCCAAATGTTGACAAAAATCACCAGGAACTGTGCCCCTGTCGGGTCGGCGAGCAGGTTGAGGTCCGTACCAAGCAAGCCGTTCACCAAACCTTCGGGTTGGAACATCCCTTTCCAAACGAGGACGGATATGTAGGACGGGATGGCCCACGGCAGCAAGAGAACGGTTCTGTAGGCGGTTTTGCCTCGCACGTTGCCGTATTGAAGAACCATGGCCAAAAAAAGGCCGATACCGACGTGAGCAACGACGTTCACTACCGTCCACACCAACGTAAACAGGGTCACTCGAAGAAAGCCCGAGGCCGTGAACACCTCAATGAAGTTCACGAGGCCCACGAAGGACTGATCGCCAAGACGGGTTGCATCGGCGTCGGTTAAGGACAACCAGAAGCCGTAAAGGACAGGATAGAAGGTCAAAACCGCCAGCGCGATCATGGCTGGAGCGATGTAGATGTGCGCCGATTTTGCATGAACTCTACCGGCTTTGATGTCCATGGCCCTACCATAACTGAGCAAAGCCACCAACGAAACGAAAATCGCGCCGAGCGCAAACAACACGGCCGAGGTATCGCCCGTTTTCGGTACCACATCACCAACATTGGTGCTCACCGCTGCTTCAAAGACGGGCACACCGTCTCCGACGATTTTGACGTTGTGGACGTTGCCTGGAATCATGCCCGTCAACTCGCACTGAATGTAGGAAGCGTTGGCAGAAAACACAAGAGCGCTGGGGGCATACATCATCTCAGCACCGTCAGACATGCACATGTCGTAAGGTGCGAGCTGGAGAACCTGCGATTGATTGAGAGTGAGCGTGCTGTGATATTCATCGTCAAGAAAGACCGTATAAACTGGAGATTGGTCGGTCGTAAAATTCACGCGAACGGTGCGATACCCTTCGTTGGAAGGGGGCGTTGCCGCTTGCTCAAGTTCAGCAATTTGGGAAATGAGTTCCCCGTTTGCACCGTCCAGAGCCTCCTGAGGGTTCGCGGTTCCGGCGTAGACCTGCTCTAGGGCCGTCACCAACGGGTCGTATATTTGGGCCATGGCCCGTGTGGTGGGCGCAGGTGTGCCGACCTCTATTTGGTCCATGAAACCTGAGAGAACCGGATCGTCGCGCACCTCGGCGTCCTGCGAAAGCGTTCGGTGTGTTGGCAGGGTGTACGTTTCAAGGGCGAACGATTTTTGCACATCTTCGCTTGATAGGTGCAAGGCCAATTCAACCGACGCTAATTTCTGAGCACTTTGTTTGCTCACAGCCCACCCTTTGTAGGTCACCAGCGGTGCGATACGTTCTCCGGTCTCATCGACCAGTGGGAGCAAGGCTTGACCAACATCGAGGCGGCTTGCTTTGTACGTCGCCCAGTTCCACGGACCATCAACGACCATGGCAGCCTTTGAGCCGATGAATTGATTTTTCATGCCCTCCGGCTGCGTGCCTGTGGCGACAACACCGTGCTCCAATTCCAGATTCATCATCCAGTCGAGTGCGTCAGCGGAGCCGTTTGAATTGACACTCGGTTCACCAGCGGTATCGAACAACGAACCGTTGAACCCCGCTTGGATACCAAACCACCAGTAAGGTGATTTTACGGGTAGAGCGAGTCCTTGAACGTCGTTGTAGGTCAGCGATTGAGCCGCTGCCAACAAATCATCCTGCGTCCATGTATCGTCCGGGTAATCAACACCTCGAGCATCGAACAGGGCCTTGTTGTACAACAAGGACAGGGAATCTTGACTCGCCGGGACACCGTAGAGAGCGTCACCGTAGCGCATGGCATGCAAGGCTTGGACATCGTATAGCTGACGTTCGGCCGGCGTGAGGTGAGGTCGAAGGTCCTCAAGGAGAGGAAACCCGTCAACCCTCACTTCGCCAATCGAGCCCAGCTGGTCGCTTGACAATCGCATGATGTCGGGTGCTTCCCCGCCGATGGCTGCCGTTTTGAATTGGTTCACGGCATCGTCGTAAGGAATCAGCGTAGCGTCTACGGTGATGTTTGGATGCAGTTCCTGAAAGCCTTGAATCGATTCCAAAAAGACCTGTTCTTCCTTGCTTTCTGCAGCGAACGTGTACCAAACCGTGAGATGAACAACACCAGAGTCGTCTCCACTCCGGGCCACTTCGTTTTGACCCACCCCGAGGCAACCCGCTGTAAGCATGCTGACGAGGAGGAGTGTCGCAAAGGCGCGCCGCCAGACCTTTTGCTGGTGCAAGGGAGCGCCCATGCGTTGGCCAAGATGCCTTCAAATTAAGCCTCTTTGGGGCCCGTGTTTTCCTACGGCGTAAAACCCATGAGTGGCAAAATAGCCGTCAGGTCTCTGGTCGAAACGACCGGAACACCGGCGTTGGCGAAGGCTTCTTTTGAACTGTCCCTTGTTGGGCAGAAGCCAATGAATTGGCTTCCCTCCACCTGCATAGACAGATCCATCTCCGAGTCGCCTATCGAGACGCAGTCGCCAGCCTC
>Ga0160422_10000710_pt1 | contig 20426 bp, 16 predicted proteins | sample Fk160mmetaG_FD_108192 | JGI IMG/M metagenome (GOLD analysis project Ga0160422, IMG submission 108192) | Marine microbial communities from the Central Pacific Ocean - Fk160115 60m metaG | ecosystem: Environmental > Aquatic > Marine > Oceanic > Photic zone | place: The Central Pacific Ocean... | reverse complement strand
GGTAGAATAGTTGAAGAAGGTATAACCGATGAAGTTATTAAAAAACCAAAGCATCAATATACAAAGGAGTTAATAAAACCGGTTTTAAAAAATATTTATTTAAATTAGATATGTGAAAAAAGTAATTTTATGAAAAACCAAATCATCATCGGTTCCGTGCAGATGCCAACACAAGAGTGTGCGTCCAAAAATATTGATACAATGCATTCATACCTTGACCATATCAGTAAAAACCTTCCTCAGATTAAAATGGTTGTTTTTCCTGAGCTAGCTTCCGCAGATTTCACCAAAAAGCCAATAGACCAAGCAGAGCCCATCCCTGGAGAAAAAACAAAAATTTTTTCAGAGTTTGCAAAATTGTACAAAATATGGCTAATTCCAGGGAGCATATATGAACAGGAATTTGAGAAAGTTTATAATACATGTCCAGTTTTTAACCCAAAGGGGAAATTGGTAGGGCGGTATAGAAAGAGGTATCCCTGGGGGCCCTATGAAAAAACAGATCCTGGTCACCAGCCCTTTGTTTTTGAGTTAAACAATGGAGCGCGGGTGGGTATTTTGATCTGTTATGATATCTGGTTTCCTGAAGTTTCTCGTGATCTTGTTAACCTCGGTGCAGAAGTTTTAATCGTTCCAACTCTTACATCAACTGGAGACAGGTCGCAAGAGCAGGCAATAGCTAAAGCAACTGCAATAGTTCAACAATCGTACGTAATATCATGTAATAGTGTGGGATATGTGGGGGTAGGAGGTTCGCAAATTATTGATCCAGAAGGGCTTGTGCTCCAAGATGGAGGACAGGGAGCTATGGTGCAAACCGCAGTGGTAGACTTTAACAGGGTAAGGTCACTTAGAGGGGCTGGAGTCGCAGGCGTAACTGCTCCAGTAAAAACATTCTATAAAAACAAACAAACATTTGATGTGTACAGTGTTGAAAATAAAAAAATCAAATAAAATCTAAGATTTCTTAGCAGTGTAAAAGCATGAACTTTTCAAACTATTATGAGATAATAACTGGGAGCCTTTATCTAAAAGGTTTAGCAATAGTAATCATATCTTTTTTTGCCGCAAAAACTACCGATGTTGTATTCACAATGATTTTCAAACGCATTGTTCAGAAAACCAAGACAAAACTTGACGATCAAATATTACACCTTCTACACAGACCAGTATTTTACACTATACTTTTCATAGGTCTAGTTTTGTCGGTCAAAGTCACAAATATTCCTAGTTATGTAGATTATTTTTTAGTGGGCACTTTTAAAACAGGAATTATAGTAATCTGGCTGTTTGTTGTATCAAAAATACTAGTTATGTCCGTGAGCTGGGTGTCTAAAAAAACTAAAAGCACAATACTCCAAAAAAACACTATTCCACTCTTCAATAATATTGGGAAAATCTTAATTGGGATACTAGGCATATATTTCATTTTTTTGAGCTGGGATATTAATATTAATGGAATTCTTGCTTCTGCGGGTGTCCTTGGTGTTGTTCTTGGCCTTGCGGCTAAAGATACAGTATCAAACTTTTTCGCCGGGTTCTTTCTTTTAGCTGATGCACCCTACAAGGAGGGAGACTATATATTACTTGACACAGGCGAGCGGGGTTACGTAAAAAAAATGGGATTAAGATCTACAAGGTTTATGACTAGAGACGACATTGAAATCACAATTCCAAATTCAGTTGTAGCTGCCTCTAAAATAGTAAATGAAAGCGGTGGGCCATTAGAAAATGAAAGAGTTAGAGTTAACCTACAAGTTTCATATGGCTCAGACCTTGAGAAAGTAAAAACACTATTAAATGAAATTGCAAGAAGTGAAGCAGAAGTGATGGCTTCTCCAAAGCCGCGGGTTAGGTTTAGGGAATTTTCGGATTATGGAATGAGACTTCAGCTTCTTTTTTGGATTGCCAAGCCAGAATCTAAGGGGAGAGTTGTGGATGCAATTAACACAAAAATATACGAAAACCTGAAAGAAAATAAAATCTCGATACCTTATCCGACGATGGAAGTTATAATTCCCCCCAAATAGACACCCCATATCTTAATTTTTCAAGTTGCCTAAGTGTTAAAAAAACGCAGGTACTAATTGTAGAACACAGCGACAATATTGGAATTCTTTTTAATGGATTAGTTAAAAATTGCAGGCGAATATTGAACTGTGTTTACTATTCTTTGTAAAGAGATTTAACCCAGGCACTGTCTTCATCACTAATTAAGTCTCCAAGCGAAGCAGCAATCAGCACCTGATCAATATTACGCTGACCCAAGAGAACACAACCGGTGGGAGAATCATTAAATAGCGCATTAACAACGCCAAACGCTACAGGTGATAGACATTGTGAAAAGCGTTTTTCAAGCAATCTTTTGTTTTTTCTCATAGTCTTTAACACTTTACTGTCAAAAAAACCACGTATCTTAGATCGATGGTCTCCGCGTTCAAATACAGGCGGACTATTATATTTTCCAGTTAATAGACCGTGTTTGAGGGGAGAAAAAAAACAAACCCCTAAATTGTTCTCGTCAACATGCTCTTTTAACCCAGAGGCTTTGTAGTCGTCGTCCATCACATTACGATATGGTTGTATCATGTCGGGATCACACTTTTTAATAAATTGCATTATTTTTGTGCTAGACCAATCAGAAAGTCCAATGAACCGAGCTTTGCCATCAGACTGAAAGCGCTTTATTGTATCAAATGCTTCATCAAAATATTCACCCTCTTTGCCAAAGTTGCAATGGTGAAGATAGATAGCGTCTACGTAATCGCTATTAAGATTTTTTAACGACCTGTTCATGTTTTTTACCATATGGCTTTTTTCATACCAGTTTTTGTGAGGGCCTTTATCCCACCCGACTTTGGTCGCTATAAAAATATCATTCCGTGGCACCGTTTCCCACATTTCACCTATGATCTTTTCAGACCTGCCATCGCCATAAACATCTGCTGTGTCCCAGTGGTTGATACCTGATTCATATGCTTTCATTAAGACAGATCTAGAATTTTTATCTGTTTGACCAGACCATCCCACTGGAATACTTCCGCTCATGTTTTCACCGCCAAATGCCCAGGTTCCTAAACTGATTGCTGAAACCTTAGCATTTGTCCTCCCTAAAATAATTTTTCTCATGAATTCCTAGCTATTGTTTAATGAAGAGTATTATAATTTCTGAATTGTTTATGAAAAATAAAAAACTAAAAGTCATTGATATAGGTCACTCTAATTATAATCTTGAAACCGCGCAAACTAATCTTGAAGTAACGGTCAGTCAAAGTTCATACGAGGGCAGAACACGCGTAATCAAAGTAATTACAGGACATGGTACGGGGACAATGAGAAAAATGGTTCGCGAATGGTGTGTCAGTCAGGAAGGACGCTTTCAGGCTATTATATTTGGAGAGGACTATCACATGTTTAATAAGCTCGCTGTAGATATGAGATCGGACTGTAATATTAAAGATGACATGGACTTTGGTAGAAAAAATAAAGCTGTGACCTATATATGGCTTTGGTAGGATTATTTAATTTTATAAAATAAATTTACCCTCAAGATAACATCGCTATGGCATTTCACTCTCTTAAATTTGACCACCTTTTTAAAAATTTAATCCCCAATAGTGTCGATGGTATAAAAATATTTGGTAAAAATGACCAATATTTAAAAGCGCAAGAATATAGCAAAGTAACCGATTTAGAAAATATGATATGGGCTGAGCTGTATGGCAACCTTGAGATCAAGTTAGACCAGTATGCTTCGGGTATCTATCTACAGGGCTTGCAAGACTTGCCGATCCTAAGTAATAAGTTTCCGAACTTTGAAACTATTTCTCCCCTTATTAAAAACTCTACAGGCTGGACGTTGTTACCGGTAGCTGGTTTTTTAGATGAAGAGCTGTTTTTTGAAGTCAACAAAAAGCGCCAATTCCCAGTTACAGACATTATAAGAAACTCCCCAAGATTTGATCAAAAATATTCCAACATGGAGATAAAAAACAATAAAGGCTATACCCCAGAGCCAGATATTTTTCACGATGTGCAAGCGCATGTTCCGTTTTTAATGAATTTGGACTATGCCGATTTTATGTGGGAGGTTGGTTGTCTGGGAGATGAAATTATTAAAGATGAAAGAGGCCTGGGGGCTGATCTTATTTCTCACAATCTCAGAAGATTACAGAATTTTGCGTGGTGGACCTACGAATATGGTCTAATAAAGAGCGATCCAGCTTCTAATAAATTTAGAGCGGTAGAGAATGATATAGAATTTGAAGTGTACGGTTCTGGTATTCTTTCGTCGTACGATGAAATGAGTAACGTTGTAAAGTGCGCTAAAGAAAAATCTTCAAAGTCTAGATTCATACCTTATGATATAGAAGAAATAGTTTTAACATGTTTTGACTACAGCAATATTCAAGACCGCTATTATTTCATTGATTCGTTTGAAACTCTATATAATTCATTTTCAAAAAACAGAGACCTTTTCTTTTTTGAAGGTTAATAAACACTTGAGTCGTTTATTGACCATACTTCTTTTTGCCATGCTCATATATCATTGCACTGGACCTGCGTACGAAAAAATGGCTATCCAGCAACCACTTGCTTTAATAAGTATTGAGGACTCCCTAAGAAAAAGTGGCTTGTCTAAAAAATTAGAATTATCGCTTGCAATCGCTCATAGGGAGGTTGGTATAGATAAAATGAAACTGAGAGAGTATAATACAGCGCTAGAGCATTTTGAAAGATCGATGAGGTCTCTAGAAAAAGATACAACGCTTTTATACCACACATTTATTTGCAGGGGACTAATTAAATATGAGACTGGCAAAAAAGAAAAGTTGTGGGATGCCATTGAGCTGTTTAATAAGGCATCGCAGTTAAAACCGGAAGAAGGCAGCCCACATTTTTACATGGGGCTATCGTATCATAAGCTGGGGAATACGGACTTTGATCTTATTATAGATTCCTACAAACGAGCACTTAGTCTCAATAATAACGAAGAATTGGCTTATGAAGTCAAAACACATCTAGAGGAAGCGCTCAGGAGAGAAAGGGTGTTAAGTGAGTTTTGGAAATAAAACCCAAACCAGTTAAAAAGCACAAAATTAACAAAGCAGATAAATTCTTGACACATTCCCTATTTTACCCTAAAATTGTCTAGCTTTAGCGCATTTTGTTGCTAAAAGTGTTCATAATCCGAGGTAAAAAAATGACACTATATAATAGCCTACAAAAGCGGTCTATGATCGCTATATTTACGATTACGTTTTTAGGTTCGTTCCTTTTTGCAAAAGGAAAGTTGACGCTATCAGGAAGGGTGGTCGACTCAGATGGTAAAAAAGTAAAAAAAGCCACGGTTACGCTTCTCTCCGATGGGCAGGTAGTTTCAGAAGAAGAAACCAGTGGTAGTGGAAAATTTAAATTTAAAAAGCTCGAAGAGGGTGAATATATTTTACAGGCATCAAGCGACGAGATGGGATCTGCCGAAAGCATTGTGACGCTTACTGGAGATAAAAAGGTTGGCGATTTACAGCTGTCCGCCACAAAGCCTGCCAAGCCATCTGCGGGTAGGAGAGGTGCAGATAAAACAACCGATACAGTGAAGCCACCCCAAAAACCCGAAGTTATTTCGGTGACGGTTCCCCAAACTATGGAAGCAATGGGCAGCCCAAGTAAAGATTTTATTCTGAATGAGCTAAACTTTGAAATAAAAAAGCTATCAGCCGAGTTCAAGCATCTATCTCAGGAATTAGATGATTTGAAGGCTCTTAGTAAAATGTGGGTCAATCCACTAACTATCTATTCTAAAGAAATCATTTTGAAAAATGGCAGTACCGTTTTTGGTAAGATCATATACCAGGATGATAAATCTTTAAAAGTGGAAACATTAGTTGGTTACTTGATCGTAGACAGGGCACAAGTCGTTAGAATAGTTGACAATGTTATAACCGAGGACACACAAGAGTACGTTCCCGAACAAATAAGGGAGAGCTATACCCCGCCACCTATGCCAAAGCTTGCTCAACCGAGGTATACGTCTCAAAATAACTCTTCAATGAATACAAGCGCAAAATTTTCCGCTAATTGTGTTTTAGTAGGCAATATATCTGAGAAAAAAGATGGGCAGGGGAATATTATTTTTGATGGAGAAATAAAAAACATTGGAGGCAGGAGAGCTGATTTCGTAAAAGTTGACTTTGTTTTTAGAAAAAATTGGAGCGGAGAGACAAAAACTCTTACAACATTTGTAAAGGGCTCTTATAACACATTTGATACTGGGATTGTTTCTGATGCAAGCCTGCTACCTGGGGCTGTAGGGAAGTTTGATCTATATGTTCCTCAAGATTTTGGAGCATTTATTGGCTACTCCTATGTCATTGATTGGGAAGAATATAAATAGTAAGGCAATTAAAGCGAGAATGCAAATTTTTGGATAAATAGCATGATAAAAAAGAATGAATATACTGCTTTCTTATTATACCTCATGATCAGCGCTAGCATGTTGGCCGGCACCAGAGTTGCATACACTCGACCGGGTTTAATGATGAAGATTCCGATATCGAGCAACAAAAAGGCACCTTACCTGTTCCGAACTGGTGTGTCTACGGAGTTCCATAATTTCAATCCATTTAATACCGCGAAAGGCGCTTTTTTTGAAACAGAGCTTGGCCGAGGATTTAGCTGTGGTTTTTCAGCTGTTATCCCAGGGGATACAACAAGCATTGCAAAACTTAGTGAGTCTACGTACAACGCGCCGGCCGAGTTTGGTTTTCACTTTCAGCAACGCGTTTACGTTTACAACGATATTTCAGTTTCAGTGGGTTTGCAAGATGTGGTATTTCAAAGTGACCAAACATCTGAGGAGATGTTAAGCCTGAACACTTCTCTTTTGTCTGCCTTTGTTGTACTTTCTAGCGAAAAAGATCTTGGAGAATATAAGTTTAATACCTACTTTGGTTTTGGAACTGGAGGCTTAGCACCTATAGATGCTGATACTTTACCAGCTATTTTAGATTCAGACGGCGTTGTTATTCCAGATACCGCTGAAACAAACGCTGGAGTTTTTGTAGGATTTTTAATGAAGACCCCGTATTTTGAAAGGCGGGGAGGAATGGATATTGTGGGTGAATTCGATGGGACAGGTGTCAATGTGGGACTCCGCATCCCCCTTACCTCGGATTACCGCCTGAACTTAGGGTTCACCCACATGGAAAAACTACCTGAATGGGGCAGCAGATATTGGTCAGGGCATCCTGGATTCACTGTTGGCCTTGAGATGGCGGTGCCCAGAGATCCTAGGCAAAGAGTACAGTCTGGACCATCAAATACGTTGAGCAGAAGCACAGCTAAAAGTAAAGATGCCACTCCACTGCATCGTGACTCTACCATTGCGATGGCAAACGTAGCTGTTGAAACGTTAAGAGACTCAATGGCCCTCATGAATAATGAAATGAGAAACCTCCTTGTTCGTTTAAACGCTATGGAACAAAACAGTCGTTTTCTATCCGATTCATTGAACTCGTTGAAGTTAGAATCAAACATATCTGAAAAAAACATGAACGAGGCAATGCGATATTTATCCCGTTCATTGAGATATTTTTATGCTGGGGATTACAGGGAGGCGCTGAAAGAAGTTGATTTAGCTCTAGAATTAAATCCCGATTTAGCATTAGCTTATGCTAGGAGAGGTTCAATATATTATAAATTAGGAGACGTACAGAGAGCTACAATCAATTGGAATCTTGCGCTACGTCTCGATCCTGAGTACACGGATGTAAGAAATATTTTGAAAGCTCTTAATGAAAATAAGTTAAAATCAGCAAGTTTTATGGAGGAGTGACCTTATGGATATTGCTCTAATTATTGGTGTTGTTTTAGGAATGGTTTTTATGATAGGGAGTATTGCCTACGCTCTCTTTGTCGAAGGTGCCGCCGGCGGGTTTGGTAATTTCGTCTCTATTCCAAGTTTTGGTATCGTTTTTGGCGGTATGCTAGCATCCGTCATGGTTGCATTCCCTATGTACCATGTGGCTGCATTAGGGAAGGCAATTGGTGCAGTACTGAAACCTGCAGATGAGAAAATGGGTCCGTTGGTTGACGAGGCATGTGAAGTGGCAGAGCAAGCAAGAAAAGGGCCAGCAGATTTAGAGAAGTCCGTTGACACAATCAAAACCTACTTTTTTAAAGATGGTATTCAAATGGTTGTAGATGGATATTCGCTAGAGGAGGTAACAGATATATTAGAAACTAGAATAGAATATCGGGAAAAACGGGAGAAGGTTCAGACTGATATGCTAAAAGCAATGGGGGACTTATCGCCAGCCTGGGGAATGGTTGGAACTTTAATAGGATTAGTTCTAATGTTAGCAGGTTTTGGTGGAGAAGGTGGGGCTGACAATCTTGGCGGAGGTATGGCAGCGGCATTGATAACAACTTTGTATGGAGCGGTGTTCGCCAACTTGTTTTTTCTTCCGATGGCAACAAAAATGGGTAATAAAACTACACAGACATCTATGTCTGCCAACCTTCTTGTAGAGGCGTCTCGTCTTATTCATGCGAAAAAGCACCCCATAATTGTTCGCGAAAAATTAAATTCTTTTATCCCACCAGCTGAGTGGAAGCGGGAGTAATCTAAATGGGTATGACACCCGGGGAGAAAAAAGCCTGGAACAAGGGTTTTGAAGAGGGGGCGAATTCTGTAGAAGAGGGTCTACCGGGTTGGTTTGGAACATTCGCCGATATGATGACTCTCCTCTTCGCATTCTTTGTACTTCTTGCCGCCATTTCCACTATGGATCCTGTAAAACTGCAAGAGATGGCTAATTCGCAAGGTAAATCGCTAGGTAGTAAAATCAAGGCTCAGGGAAAAGCTGAGGAGGAAGGGGAGTTTGAACCTATCGAAAATCTGGCGGAGATGAAAAAAGAAATGCAAGAAGCCATTGAGGAGATGAAAAAAGAAAATCCTGCAGGAGACCCACCGATTGATATCGAAACAAGCTCGAAAGGTTTAATTGTAAACATCAAGGGTGATTTTGCTTTTCCATCGGGTAAGGCTGACATGAAGAAAGAGCTGGAGGAACTTCTAAATACAGAAATAATCCCAAGAATACAGGCTAGTCCATTTCAGGTAGAAGTAGCTGGACATTCTGATAGTGACCCTATGCCTAAAAAATGGCAAAAGTTTTATAAAAGCAATTGGGAGCTTTCTGCAGCTCGAGGCGCTACTGTTGTGAGGTATATGATTGAGCAGGGGGTGCCAGCACCGAGATTGTTAGCTGCCGGATATGGAGACTGGTATCCTAGGGGCATAGACAGTGTAAAAAAAGCGAATCCCATGTATAACCCCCTAACTTTAACCTGGGAAGAGCCAGTAATCAGAAAAAATAAAGATGGTATAGAAACTAAAATGCCAACAGTCCTCTCCTTAAATTCAACAAAAAAACAAAAAGCTGCGAATAGAAGAATTCAAATTACATTTATTAACCCACCACATCATGGCAAAGGCAGATCAGGTACAAGCTATGAAGATTAAAATTTTACATCGCGGAGTAAAAACACATACCAAGGAGTTTTAAATGAACAAGGGTAATAGACAAATAATATCTAACCTAGGGATACTGATTTTATCTACGGTTTTAGTTGCGCAAGGCAGTGGATACCTATCTCAAAAATTAATGGTAGAAAACGATATTCGTGACAGGGTAAAAGAAGCTCTTTCAAGAGTCATTGATTCCCACAAATATGTTATAAATGTTGATGTAGATCTTGAAGTTTTAGATGAAGTTAATGAGCAAATAACAGTTTTTGCCCCCAGAGAATCAACAAATCAGGCTATAGAAAAAAGAACCCCTGAAGAAAAAACCGCCGAAGCACTTATTAAAATCCAAGAAAAAATGGTGAATGATAATAGTGCTACAGAAGAGAGTTACTCAATTGGATTGCCAATACCGGGCTTTGAAGTTGATGTTGTTAGGCCAAAAGACACTTCTAGACCATTAACAGAATCTTCCCCTGTTTCTCCTAAAACGATGGAGCCTATAGAGGAATCTTCTCTTGTAGAAAGGGGTAGTGAGAACAAAGAAGTTGTAGATAAAATTCTCTCAAGAAAAAGACCGTCGAGGGCTTTAATTAAAAAGATGGATCTATCTTTGATTCTTCAAGAGGGCGCAGCTCCGGAGCTGATTGAAAATATTCGTCAGTTAACAATGGCTGCTGCAAAGTTTGATAGAGACCGCGGAGACAAATTAACAATTATGACCGCAAGCTTTAAAGAGCGCAGGGACCAGCGTTCAGCTGAGCAAATAATGTTAAAAAATATTGCGGAAAAAATTGATCTACTAGAACAAAAGCGGATTACTGAGTCTACAAGTTGGAAAGAGGACATAGAAAACTATAAAGATGAGATAACTGTTAGAAGAGAGGAAGACTTAAAACTATTTGAATCCCAGCTCCAAGAATTAGACAAAAAGAGACTTGATGAAGCAGCTGAATTTGAAAAGAGAGAGTTGGCTAGAAAAGATTCAATTAGAAATTCAAAACTTGAGACCGAAATACAGGCCCTGAGAGACATGTTGTCTGTAAATGAATCCGAACAAAAAGCAAAAGCTAAGGAACTAGATTCCTCGCGCTTTGCTATGCTTGATAATGAACTACAAAGTCTTAGGAAAATGTTGCTACAGGCGATGTTGCAGGACTCTATAGAAGCACAAAAACAAGCGCAGGCCAAGATTGAAGCGGAACTTGCAGAAAGAGAAAAAGAAAAAGCTTCTAGAGACTCATTAATTGCAGAAAAAATTGCAGCACTAGACGCCGTACAAACAGAGCTAAAAACACTTGAAGCTGAAGCAGCATCAGGTATGGATACTAAAACAATTATTATAATAGCTTTTGCAGCAGTCATTACTGCTCTGATTGTTCTTCTAGTTCTGCAGCAGAAGAAAGGAGGCAGACAGCAAGGCTACCCACCAATGCCACCAATGCCGCCTTATCCTCCCTATCCAATGCCTAGGAGGAAAAAAAGAAGAAAAAAGCCCGTTCAACAACAAAAAAGTGAAGACTCTAATGAAAAAACGGACTCAGATCCCGTAGAGCCCGAAAAAGAACCGCAAAAAGACGCTGTACCCAATGAGGTAAATACTGATCCAGGTCCGGATGAGAAGAGTCAGGGTGCAACAGAAAAGCGTTCAGTTAGTGATGATCCAAACGTAATAAAAAGTGAGATTGATGATATTCGTAAATCAGTTGTCTCCATGAGCGTGGGACAGCCAGGCAGAACATCAACCATAGTAAAGGAATGGTTAGAGCAGCCCGCACCTGAAGTTCCTTCAGCAGAGGAGAGCCCATCGAGCGAAAAACAGGATGAAGGCCAAGAAGAATCTAATGAATAATGTAACAGGGGATAAAAACAATGATCAGTGACTACCAATTGTTATCAGGCATTCAAAAAGTTGCCGTTCTTTTTTCTGTTGTAGGGGAAAGCCTTGCAATGTCTTTAATTAAGGGTTTGTCTAAAACCGAAGTCAGGAAAATTCGTTCAACCCTAAGCTCAATGGATGAAGTGTCCTTTTCTGTTAAAAAACGAGTTATGGAAGAATTCTATTTTGGCTTTCTTAGCGAGAGAGACGAAACTAAAGACGACGGACCTATTCAACCGTTTGATTTCTTGTCAGAATTAAATGATGAGCAACTAATCGCCTTACTAGATAAAGAAGAACCGCCTGTAATCGCAATGATCCTGGCGCAGCTTGACCCTGACAAGAAAATGTTAATATTGAATAAGCTAGATCCGGATTTAAAGGGTCGTGTTTTAATTGAGTTAGGGTCTCTGGAAGATATTCCTCTTGAGGGGATTATAGAAGTGGGTGCAAGGTTAAAGGAAAAATCTACTTACCTACCTAGAACTGCAGAGTTTTCTAGGGGCGGTGCAAAAGAAATTGCTGATATGCTAAGTAGTATGAGCTCTAATGATCAGGATAGGTATATGCAGACCTTACAAAATGAAAATCCTGCCTTGTATGCAGGTGTAAAAGCGTTTTTTCTTACATTTGATGATATCATTGAAAAATTTCCAAGTGATCAGATAAGAACAATATTGAACACCGTTGAACTGGATTTACTTCCCATTGCTTTCAAAGGTTTAGGAGATGATAAAATATTGGAGCTGAAAGATATGTTACCTCAGAAAAAGCAGGCAATGTATAATGATGATCTAGCAGGTAAACCCCAGCCAAAAAGAGAAGTAGATAATGCCAGAAAACTTTTTGTTGACGCAGCCAAGCAAATGGAGAAGGACGGTGCAATAAATTTAGAAGATATACTGTCTGGCGGCGAAATGGTTGAATAGCATCAAAGCAATTAAAATACCAACTAAAAAAGCTTCCTATTAGGAAGCTTTTTTAATATTACTTCAACTCAGCTTGTGCTGCAGCAAGCCGGGCAATTGGAACGCGGAATGGAGAACAGCTTACATAATCTAATCCATTTTCTTTACAAAATTGAATTGAGGCAGGATCTCCCCCATGCTCACCGCAAATACCAATTTTAATATTCTTATTAACATTACGGCCATAATCCACTGCCATTGTTACTAGCTTCCCAACCCCATTTATATCTAAGCTCTGGAACGGGTCTTCAGGCAGGATATTTCTCTCTAAATAATCTGGCAGGAATGTTCCAATGTCATCACGACTAAAGCCAAAAGTTGTTTGAGTCAAATCATTGGTGCCAAAACTAAAGAACTCGGCGTGCTTTGCTATTTCATCAGCTGTTAAGCATGCACGTGGTAGCTCAATCATGGTACCAACAAGAAAATTTAGTTTTAGTTTGTAATTATGTTCAACGGATGTGGCGACTCTGCGAACAATTTTTTCTTGATCAATGTATTCTGTAGAGGTCCCTACAAGTGGTATCATTATTTCAGGATAGACATCATGGCCATCTTTTATTAATTCTGCAGTAGCCTCTAATATAGCAGTAGCTTGCATTTCTGTGATTTCGGGATAAGCAATTCCTAACCTACAGCCTCTATGCCCTAGCATTGGATTTAGCTCGTGGAGTGATGCAATTCTGCTTTTAACAGCTTCGGCATCTATGCCTAAGCTGTTAGATAATTCAATTTGCTGATCTTCGTCCAAAGTCATGAACTCGTGTAAAGGTGGATCCAATAGGCGTATTGTTACTGGTTTTCCTTTCATCGCAAGTAAAATGCCCATGAAATCCTTTTTTTGGTATGGAAGGAGCTCCATTACAGCGTTTCTTCTGTCTTTTTCATTATCTGCAAAAATCATTTTTCGCACAGCTAATATTCTAGACTCATCAAAAAACATATGTTCTGTTCGGCAAAGCCCAATACCCTGTGCACCAAACTTTATTGCCTGTTCAGCATCATCTGGGCTTTCTGCATTGGTACGTATTTTAAGCTTTCTTTTTTCATCTGCCCACACCATTAGCTCTTTATACTCAGGATGCGTATCTGGATCAGCATCGATAAGATCTAATTCCCCTTTGTATATATTACCCGTTGTTCCATTCAGTGTTATCTTGTCGCCTTCATGTAATAGTTCACCATGAATTTTCAGTTCTTTTTTTGAAGCGTTAATCTGAAGATCGCTGCATCCGACTATGCAACATTTTCCCCAGCCTCTTGCAACCAGCGCCGCATGCGATGTCATGCCGCCCTTTGCAGTAAGTATTGCTTCAGCCACGTGCATACCATGTACATCCTCAGGAGAGGTTTCATCTCTAACTAGGATAACTCTTTCTCCATTTTTATGCCATTCTTCAGCATCATCTGCTGTGAATACAATTCGGCCGGTTGCGCCACCTGGCCCCGCAGGAAGTCCCTTTGTGAGGATCTTAGCAGATTTCTCTGCCTCTGAGTCTAACATTGGATGTAAAAGCTCATCTAATTGTTCAGGTTTTACTCGTAACAAACCAGCTTCTTTTGTTATCATACCTTCTTTTGCCATTTCTACAGCTATTTTTATTGCTGCAGAGCCATTTCTTTTACCTACCCTAGTTTGGAGCATCCAAAGTTTTCCTTCTTGTATAGTAAACTCTATGTCTTGCATATCTGCGTAATGTTTTTCAAGTGTTCCGCGAATGTCATTTAGCTCGCTATATATATCTGGCATACTAGATTCTAGGGATGGTAAATGTGAGGTTTCTTTTGTTTTTGTGTCTTCGTTTAGAGGGCTAGGGGTTCTAAGTCCAGCAACAACATCTTCTCCCTGAGCATTGATAAGCCATTCTCCAAAAAATTTATTTTCTCCAGTTGCTGGGTTTCTTGTGAACGCTACGCCGGTTGCGGAGTCCTCTCCCATATTCCCGAATACCATTGTTTGAACGTTGACAGCCGTTCCCCACTCATCCGGTATATTTTCGATTTTACGGTAGTTTTTGGCTCTTTCTCCATTCCAGCTGATAAAAACAGCTTTTATAGCACCCCAGAGCTGCTCGAGGGGATCGTCGGGAAATTTATCGTTCAGGTTTAATTCTATCTCATTTTTGAAAACATCAGATATTTTTTTCCAATCATCGCCGGATAGATCAGTGTCTTGAGTATAGCCTTTCTCATTTTTGTAATCATCAAGCTTAGTCTCGAGTATGTGCCTTATACCATTTCCATCTTTTGGTTCAAGGCCTGAAGCCTTTTCCATCACAACATCCGCATACATCATAATTAATCTCCTGTATGCATCGTACACAAACCTTGCGCTCCCACTTCTTTTTATTAAACCTGGGATTGTCTGTGATGTTAGGCCGACATTTAAAACTGTCTCCATCATTCCTGGCATTGATTGCCTTGCACCGGATCTTATTGATACTAAGAGCGCATTGTCTGGATCTCCAAACCTTAAATCCATAATTGACTCAGTGCTTTTGAGGGCTTCAAGGAGTTGTTCCTCAAGTTGATCTGGAAATTTCAATTCATTATTATAATAGTGTGAGCACACATCAGTTGTTATTGTGAATCCAGGAGGGACCGGAATTCCAAGATGATTCATTTCTGCTAGGTTTGCACCTTTACCACCTAATGTATTTTTCATTTTTGCCGTACCGTCGGCGGTACCATTACCGAAAAGGTATACGTATTTCAATGCTCTTTCCTTTTTACTTATTTAAAAAATTGGTAACGAATCTAATTATTAAAAATCAGGTGAGAAATAACGAATCTCTTTTAAATTTCCATTTTTATCATAAAAGTACCACTTATCAACCATCTTTCCATCTTTATATGCTCCCTTCATTTCTTTTTTCGTTCTATCGTAATCCCACCAACTTGTCCATGTTGCGTCTTTTTTACCATTTGAATAATATCCTTCTGTCAATCGCCCATCATCAAACCAAGCGACCCACTGCCCCTCTTTAATACCGTTTGTAAATGATCCTTCCTGGATCTTCTTAGATTCATTGTCATAGAAAGTCCAGAGGCCGTTTGCATTTCCCTTTTCTAAACTACCTTCTTTTTCTTTGATCCCATTTCTGTGGTAAAAAGTCCAATATCCATCCATAATACCATCTTTATATTCGCCGTGGGACTTTATGTGCTCATTGTCGTACCACTCTGTCCACTTGCCATGTTTTTGGCCTTCTTTAAACCCACCTTGTTCTTGTTTGCCACCACTCCACGGTACCTCAGGTTCTGGAGCGGGAACCTCTACAAGTATAATTTCTGGAACATCCTTACCACTTGGAAACCATTTAACCCACTGGCCATCTTTTTTACCATTTTTAGTGCGCCCCAGAAATAAATAGTCAGTTTCCGGGTTTTCCTGCGTTATAATCCCTGTAAAAGGGCTATCATCACCTAACTTGAAAAAAGTCGCTTCTCGTTCAACAAGGTCCTCAAGAGCTATGTGTTCAAGGCCAGTCCCAAAATCGAAATCGAAATCTTTTTCTCCCTTTTTATTCCAATAGGTCCAAACACCATCGGGGAGTCCTTCCTTGAAAAATCCTTCTCTCTGCATCGTGCCATCGTCATAATAGTATGTTGTCAGACCTTCCTTAATTCCATCTTGGTGAAAACCTTGTTCTTTGATTTGATCACTGTTTGGATACCAAATTACCCATGGGCCTTCTGGTTTATCAGATTTATAAGTCGTCATAGTACCCCTATACCCATTAACCCAATACGTACTTGGCCCGTCAAGTTTCCCGTTTTTGTAAAATTTTTCTTCTTGCTTCTCTTCTGGGTTCAGCCAAATAGTTGACCGACCATCTCTTTTACCCGCTGTAAAAGTTATTTCTTCGGCTATCGATCCGTCCAGCGCAAAATATGACCAGAGCCCGTTTTGTTCGTCATTATAATAATTTCCTTCAGATTGTTTAACCCCATTATCAAACCACCAAGTCCATGTGCCATTTTTTCTTCCTTCAACGTAGTATCCTTCCATCTCCTTGTTATCATTAAGGTACCACCACCAGTTCCATAGCTCCTCATCGTTCTCGGCCTTGTATGTTCCCCCATTATATGACCAAGTCCCATCTGTAAATGTAAGGTTGTGATCATGTTCAAACCACCAAGTCCACCGACCATGAGGTTTGCCTGATTGGTAGGATTGTTCCATGTGCAAGTGCCCGTTTGCATACCAATATTTGTAATTACCATCGATAGATCCCATATCAAATTTACCCTGCTCTTTCATAGTTCCATCTTCGTACCATAATGTCCAATTCCCGTTTTTCTTCCCTCTATAATAGGTACCCTCAACTTCTTTCTGGCCATTTCGATACCATTGAACCCACTGCCCATCTCTTCTGCCGGCCTGAAATCGCCCCAGAAGCAGGTAATCTTTTATTCCTCCTGATTCGACGACTATTCCAGTGTAAGGTTTATACTTACCGACCTTATAAAAGAGACCATCCCGTTCTTCAAGCTCTGCTATTCGAACGCGGTCAAGCCCTGAACCATAGTCAAACCTGAAATCTTCTTTTCCATCAGGGAAATAATATGTCCAAGCTCCTTCAGGTTCATTCCCCCGTATGATGCCCTCTCTATCTTTATTTCCATTTTCATGCCAGACAACGACTAGGCCATCTAGTTGTCCGTCTACATATGTTTCTTCGCCTTTTTTGTGATCTTTATTAGTCCAAGTTGTCCACAAACCATGCTTGACACTTTTTTTGTAATTTCCCTCTTTTTCTTTAACACCATCTGGTCTCCACCATGTCCACATACCATCTTTTTCACCATTTGCATAATTTTCCATTCCTTTTTGCACACCATCATCATACCACAAACTCCACAACCCATGTTTTTTCCCATTTAAATATTCACCATCAATTGTTTTATAGTTGTCGGAGTTCCATAGAATATACTTTCCGTTTTTAATCCCCTTATCAAAGGTTATTTCTTCTGCCTTCCTTCCGTCGCTTTCCCAATATGTCCATTTTTTATCAAGTTTGTTATCTTTATAGCTCCCAGCCTTTTCTTTAATTATACCCCCCTCGTACCAAGAAGTCCACCCGCCATTCAATTTCCCGTTTTTATAAGTTGCTTGCAGTTTTTTATTGCCGTTTTCGAACCAAGAGGTCCACACACTGTCTCTTTCTCCATTGGAAAATGTACGCTCTGACTTTTTTCCTCCATCTGGGAACCACTGCTTCCACATCCCATCCTGCTGTCCATCAACAAAATATGTTCTTTCTTTTTTTATACCCGTATCAAAATACCAGGTCCATGAGCCCTCTTGTTTACCAAGTTTATAGATGCCTTCTTCCGATTTATTTCCATTTTCATACCACCTACTTACTGTACCATCCAGTTTGCCACTTGAGTAATTAAGTTCATCTTTTTTCATTCCATTCAAAAACCAACTCATCCACGTGCCATCTCGGTCTCCTAATTTGTATGATCCCTCCATTTGTTTTTCGGGAGGGTCAAAGAAGGTATTCCCATTTAGGTCAACAACTACGGTCTCTGTTGAATCCCATTGCCCATTATTTTCTCCCTCATCGCCTGTATTTGGCTCACCATCTTCACCATAGTCTTGGAAGACTTCTCCATCGTACCAAAACATCCAGACTCCGTCACGAACTCCGTTAGTATAATTTCCCTCTGTTTCCAAAGCTCCGCTAGGATAATATGTTTTTACCAGGCCATCATTTTGAGCGAGACCTATTGTAGATATGACTAATGCAATAACCAGTGTTTTCCGCATGGTCGAAACCTCATAATATGAGTATGTAAAAAGCTAAGGCTTATGAGGATGATATAGTTTTCATCCTCCTCTCGGATACCTTTTGTAGCTAAAGTTAAGACAATGAAACGTTAAAGTCAAAAAAATGTGGGAAACATCATTCCCCTTTATTCAAACGAATCCAGAAGCTTTGTCCAAATTTATCGTTGAGATTAATGAGACCTTCATTTGAATTATTTGTACCTAAAAACGCAGTTTCTGTTTCGAATTTATTGTTGGTGCGAAGATATCCACCACCGTCACGCCCATTTCCCAAATAGGTTGTCATCTTTCCGAACTGATTATACGTCCGAAAATATCCACTACCTAAAAAGGTACCAGTTTCGCCAGCAGCGTCATAAACGCGTAATTGACCCGAGCTGTCTGCTCCTGTTCCAACATAAACTGTTTCTTGACCGTTGAAGTTATAAGTTCTTAGATATCCACCACCACTACTCCCAGTCCCGAGAAATAAAGTCCGCTCTCCAAACTGATTGTAAGCTTGGTAGTACCCCTCACCTAAATACGAAGAGGTTTCACCCTCTTTATTATAGATTCTGAGCTGACCTGCATGGTCAGAACCAGTGCCTAAATATGCCGTCTCTTTTTGGGAGTTGTTATATGTGCGAATATATCCCCCCCCCATTCTTCCTGTTCCAACATAAGCAGATTCATCTCCATTGCCATTATAAGCTCTCATATATCCTCCGCCATCTTTCCCTGTCCCAATAAATAATGTGGGTTCGCCATATTGGTTATAGGTCTGCATATATCCATTACCGAGGTATCCCATAATCACACCACGATCATCTTCAATTGTAAGGCTGCGAACTACCAAGTGGCCTAGCTCATCAGTTTTTGGTCTTAATCCTAATGCCGAGAAAATAAGAAGCGCGACCAGCGCGCCTATTACTGCACTCTTTGGATCAATGACTTTCATATTTCCTCCAGATTTGATATCCATTGAAATTTAGTATTTTAATTTAATCATATTCATAAATATTCACCCTAATAGGAATTTCTCTATCTCTATGGATTTTTGAGCGAAGCATATCAAAGCTTTTTATTTCTGATATGCGGCCCTTTAGATCATAGTCATAAACGTTTTTTTCTAATACTTTATTTTTCCCATCTAAAATAGCCTCAATATGTTTGCGTCCCTGATTATCTAACAGAACCTCACTAATTGCGGATAAGTAAATTAAGGAATCTGAGTAATAAGTGTAGATTTTAAAATTTTCGTCGTCATATACCGTATCATATATTTGTTCTTTTAAGCCGCTGTTGCCGTATAGAGTGGTTGCAGTTCTTCTGCCAAGGATGTCATATTTATGTACTTTTGAATCAATCAAGTTGCCAAACCTGCCCGTTGTTGACTCTTGAATTAGATGTCCAGACTTGTCATGGAAAAAAATTGTTTGAAAAATTACGGAGGGATCAAAATACTCATTAGTCTTTATTGGCGTGTTTGCAGAATCTAGTCTATAGTTTGTAATGACTAGTGCAAAATCGTTATAAAGTTCTTTTTTTTCTAAAAATTTGCCAGTTGAATCATAGTGGTAGCTTTCACCCCAAAGCATTTCACCATTATTATTGTTTTTTTGGGCTGTGTCGCGGTTGACAGCCTCTAGAGGGTTATATCTGATTCGTTTGATAATATTTCCATTATCATCGAATTTCTGGTATTCTTTCCAATATAAACTGTCGTCAGATCCATAAAGAGTAGTGCTGATGCGATTACCATCCTTATCATTTTCGAACTTGTAGGATAAAATTTTTTCTTTTTTAAAAGTCCTCATTAGTTTTAAACCCTCATTTTTTCCTGAAACATAAACGTATTTTTTATCAAGGGGGATTGTGTGACTATAAACCGTGCTGTCGCTTAAAAAACCAGTTGGTTCATAATTCATAACTATAGAGTTCTTTAGTTCTTGGGTTTCTTCACCAAAACTCTCGAAAACATGAAATACCTTTACGGTGGTTGTCTTACCACTAATAAGGCATGAGCTTGTTGCAAAAACTATAGAAATAATAATTTTTAATATGTGATACATTACTAGAGCTTATTGCGCGGAGTTCCTCAAATACAAAACAAAAAACTACATACATTAATCATTTGCTTTTATCATAAATAAAACATAAGTCCAATTATATATGCACATAAAAGACTTTACTTAGTTCTTGCTTTAAACGGTTATTGTATTTTAAAATATAGAGGGCTATTGTTGGCCTGCTCATGCGGAGTTCTATTTG
>Ga0160422_10000708_pt1 | contig 20437 bp, 15 predicted proteins | sample Fk160mmetaG_FD_108192 | JGI IMG/M metagenome (GOLD analysis project Ga0160422, IMG submission 108192) | Marine microbial communities from the Central Pacific Ocean - Fk160115 60m metaG | ecosystem: Environmental > Aquatic > Marine > Oceanic > Photic zone | place: The Central Pacific Ocean... | reverse complement strand
GTTGTCATTGGCGTGATCTTCGTTGGTGTTGAGGAACGGCACCTCCGCATCGTCGGCGATCAATTGATCAGGAAAGATAGCCAATGCGCCAAGCCGATTCTCATCGAGGTTGGATCCGGGAATCTCGACGCCTTTCTGGATTTCTTGTGGCAAGGCGCTGCCGACAATTTTGTCGATCAGTTGAATGGCAATCCGCGCCTCGCGGCTCACGCTTTTATCGCGACGGTCCTTGATGTGGTCGAGCTCTTCAAGGACGGTCATAGGGATCACCACTTGATGTTCGGCGAAGGCGGTAATGGCGGTCGGGTCATGCAGCAGCACGTTGGTATCCAAGACATAGATCTTCCGGTGTGCAGTATCGAGCTGAGTTACTTCGTGGGTCTCGGCTGCGGTCAGCGACATAAAGATTCCTCGTACAATGGCAAAACAAATAAATGAGCACCCAGTGAGAACGGCACCGCGACGCGCTCAACTACAGGCAGTGTAGGCAAAATTTGAAAGTGAGAAGTCCGTGGCGCCTCGATGGCACATGAAGCAGCCTGCTGACGCGGTCTTGGGTGACGCGCTCGGATCGGCAAAGACGGTGACCTAACTCTCCACATTTCGGACGCCTTCAGTAAACCGACAGGTCACCTCACTGTCAAGAACCTGAGCAAAAAACAAGCATCCGGTTTGCCCTGACAGCGACCCAGAAGTTCGATAGCATCGTTCCAAAGCTCAATGGCGCACCTTTTGGGTGCGGACAGGGAGATAAGAACACATCCTCAGGAGCCGATACCGGCTATGCTCGATCGCAATGCGATGGCGCAGCTCAAGGGCCTTCGGGAAGAACTCGAAGCGCAAAACGAGCACGTCGACGCTACCGTCAAAGGCACGCAGCACCGCTATGGATTCGCGGTGACAGAAGATGGGCGTGAAATCTTCGTCCCGCCGGATGAAATGCGGAAAGTCCTGCCCGGAGACAAAGTCGCCATCTGCATCCGCCCCGCCAAACCGGTCAAGGGCAAGCAGGACAAACCGGGGCGCACGGTTGCCGAAATCGAACGCCTGATCGAAGCCGGGCTCGATGAATTCGTGGGCCATATCGTGCAAAAGGGTAAGGCGACGTTTGTAGTGCCCGATCTGGCGGGACTCTCCCGCTGGCTATTTATTCCGCCTCACGCTCGCAATGGTGTGGCACCAGGCGACCTGGTTTCCTGCGCACTGCTGCGGCACCCGATCAAAGACGGCAAGCCCTCGGCCAAGATCCTGAAACGCCTCGGCGACGAGACAACGCCGGGCGTAGAGAACAGCTACTGCGCCGCGCGTGCGGGCTTGCCCGAGCAGTGGAGCGAGAAATCCGCCCAACCACTGATTGATGCCGCATCCCAGTGTCAGCCACTGGAAGATTCAACACGTCTGGATCTCACCCCACTGCCCTTTGTCTCAATCGACGCCGCGCGCACCGTCGACATTGACGATGCCTTGCATGCAGAGGTCACGACGAGTGGCTGGCAGCTATCGGTGGCGGTGGCGGACCCCACCGCCTACCTGGCCGACATGAAGAACTTGCCCACCCTCCTCGCAGAGAGGGGCGCCTCGGTGTACTTCCATGGCGACGTAATCCCGATGCTCCCCGAGGCCGTCAGCCAGGGGTTGTGTGCGCTGGCGGAGGACACGCCGCGGCCCGCATTGGTGTGCCAGATGCAGGTCTCTGAATCAGGAGAGATCGAGCGCTTTGAGTTTCATAAGGCTATCATCCGTTCCCACGCCAAACTTGCCTACGCGGCGGTGGATCGCTACGTCACGGGCAACAGCGACGACCTCATTGCCCACGCCAACCCGCTGGAGGCACTGGTTCAAGTGTATCGAACGTTGCGGGAGCGGCGAGAGAATCACGAGCTGGTCATGGAAGAGCGGCGAGAGTACCGCTGGATACTTGGCGAGAATAAACAGATCGTCGAAATAGACGGCTACGAAAAACTTTCGTCGCAGCATCTGGTTGAGGAGTGCATGATTGCTGCGAACAAATGCGCGGCCAAGTTCCTGAGCGATGCCGGCGCACCCGGACCCTTTGTAGTTCACCAGGGTTTTCGGCAGGACCGCAGTGAGGAAGCAAAGACTTTTCTGGAGAAGCACCGCGCCGAACTGAAAGACACGCCCCTCGACACCATCGCGGGCTATCGCTCGATATTGGCTGATCTCGTCCAAACCACTCACGAGCAACCGCTGCGAGACATGGTCAACCGGCTGCTGTCACGGGCCGTGCTGAGCGAGACCGCCGGGCCGCACATGGGATTGGCCACCGAGGCCTATACCAACTTCACCTCACCGCTGCGCAAGGCGCTCGATTTCTTTGTGCACTTGCAAATCAGTGCCTGTCTGGCCGGCGACAAAACAGCCGGCTACCCGGTCGATCAACTCCCTGTGATCACCCGGGCGATTGGCCGCAGTCGTGAGGCGGTGGCGGCGGCGAATCGTCGCCTGACCGCGCGCTACCTCGACAAACTTAAAGCCGAGGGACGCTCGCAGTTCACAGGCACCGTGAGTCATGTCACCAGCTCGGGCTTCACCGTCAAACTCGATGACAACGGGCTCGAGGGCCTGGTAGACCTGCGCCCCGAGGAAGAAAAGTTCAGCTTTGATAAGTGGACGATGAGCCTGACCAGTACAACGCGTCGCTTTAAATTGCTGCAGGGCGTCGAAGTCACGTTCACCGGCGCACCAGCAGAGGGCGATTTCCTCGCCCTGTTTTCATTGGTTGAGGGATGTGGGTTGAAGCCTCCGAAAGAGCCCAAGCCAGAAGAAGATTTAGCAGCACCGAGCGCGGAGACCAAGGCAAAGACCGACGCACCGGCTGGAACTGAGACCGACAGCGCCCCATCGGACGCATGACGCATCCGAACCCGACTCTTGTGAGGCTGACGCGCTATCCTACCCACCCAGCGTCTGTAATCTGCCACCCTCTTTACCTATGACCCATAACGACATCCATTTACTGCTCACCGGTGACGAGCTGATGAGCGGGGACACTGTCGACAGCAACTCGTCGATGATCGCCCAGTCGCTGGCGGCGTTCGGCCATAGCGTCGCAGAGAAAGTGACACTGGGAGACGACCGGGCGCGGCTGGTTGCCGCGCTGCAGCGGGCAGCCGGCTCGGCGCGCATCCTAATCATGAACGGAGGTCTGGGTCCCACCCAGGATGACCTCACCGCCGAGTTGGCGGCGGCGGCGGCGGGCGTCAAACTGGTATTACATCCCGAGGCCGACAAGCACGTGCGAGACTGGTGCGCGGCGCGAAGCATCGAACCCAACGATGCCAACCTGAAGCAGGCCTGGCTCCCCGAGGGGGCAGCGATTATTCACAATCCCCGAGGCAGCGCTGTCGGTTTTGCGATGGACGTAGGCGGCACGCTGATTTTGACGACGCCCGGTGTGCCCGGGGAACTCCGCGCGATGCTGCCCGAAGTGTGTGAGCGGATTGCTGCTGCCATTGGTGGTGGGGAGAGCCACCGGGTCCGACTGCAAACCTTTGGCATCGGCGAATCTACCGCCCAGGAGAGAATCGACGAGGAACCCGAGCCCTGGCCAGAGGGTGTTGTGCTAGGCTTTCGGGCCGGCATGCCGCAGTTAGAGATCAAACTCACTGCCCGGTCGGCTTTACCCCAAGTGGACCAATGCCGTGAAACACTGGAACGACTGATTGGCGATCACATCATTGGCGAGGACGACGTCACACTCGCAGGCGCGCTGCAACAAGTGCTCCGCGAGCAAGGCAAAAAGATGGTCACGGCTGAGTCCTGCACCGGCGGACTGATCGCCGCCCTGATGACCGCTGAACCCGGTTCCTCTGCCGTCTTTGAGGCGGGCTTTGTCACCTATGCAAACTCGATCAAACAGTCAGTTTTGGGCGTCGATGAGCAGACATTGGAGACCGAAGGCGCAGTAAGTGAGCCTGTGGTGCGGCAAATGTTGAGCGGGGCACTGGAAAGATCCGGGGCCGATATTGGCGTTGCGGTATCAGGCATCGCTGGACCCGATGGCGGCACTGAAGAGAAACCGGTAGGCACCGTGTGGCTCGCTTGGGGTACGGCAGAAGAGATGCACACGCTAAGAACAGTGCTCCCCACCGACCGCGCCATGTTCCAGAAACTGGTCGCAGCGGCGGGACTCGATTTGATTCGGCGCCAGCTCCTCGGGCTACCCAAGCTCCCTCACTACTTCAGCCGCCACGCTATCTAACGCTTAAAACGAGTCCTATGGCTGCAGCCGCATTACTAACCAATTACCGTCATCGTTGCGGATGTAGCGAAAGCGGTCGTGCAGCCGGTTCTCACCGCCCTGCCAGAACTCCCAGCTCACGGGCATTAATCGGTAGCCGCCCCAGTGTGGGGGCCGGGGAATCTCACCCTCACCAAAGCGGGCACTGACATCCGCCAGCTGCTGCATCAGCGCCTCCCGATTCTCTATCTCCTGACTCTGCGCCGAGGCCCAGGCCCCTAACTGGCTATCGCGGGGGCGCGAGGCGAAGTACACGTCAGACTCTTCATCGGCGGCACGCTCGACAGCGCCGCTCACGGACACCTGCCGATCGAGCTCATTCCATGGGAACAACATCGAGGCCTGATCGCACTCAGCGAGCGCCGCCGCTTTGCCGCTCTGATAGTTGGTATAGAACAAGAGCCCACGCGCGTCGACACCCTTCATCAGCACCATCCGCTGCCGCATCGTTTGATCGGGTTGCAGGGTGGCCAGCACGCAGGCCGTGGGATCCGCGAGGCCTGCCTCGATGGCCTGATCCTGCCACGCCATAAACTGCGACACCGGGTCCTCCGCAAGGTCTGCGCGCCGCAAGCCACCTAATGTGTACTGCCGTCTGTGGTCGCTAAAACGCATCACATCTCAAATGGTCAAATCACCGGGAAACAAAGTGTAGCGCAGGTGCCTGCACTTGAGACCCAAGGCTGTGGTAGCCTCACGCACCTTTTTGGCTCGCCCACCGTATAACACGCAGATACTCACTGCCGAAAAAGGGCTCAGGAATCAGGAAACTTCATGTTGGTCAACGCTATTGTCACTCGCTTCACTCCCCCGCTCCTCACTTTTTGTCTGGCGCTCACGTTGGGCAGCGTTCCCCGAGGCAGTGCCCAAAGCACCCTGCCCCCCTCACCCACGGCTGACGCACCGATAATCGATTATCAAAACCGCTACCTGCCCGCCTATGGTCGTACGGGCATGGTGGTGAGCCCTGAGAAGCTGGCCGGCGAGATCGGCCTCGACATGCTCAAGCAAGGTGGCAACGCAATCGATGCGGCCGTGGCAACAGGGTTTGCCCTGGCTGTGACGCTCCCCCGAGCGGGCAACATTGGCGGCGGCGGCTTCATGCTGATTCATCTCGCCGAGACCAACGAACAGATTTTTATCGATTACCGCGAGACCGCGCCAGCGGCCGCAACCCGCGACATGTTCTTGAGAGAGGACGGCTCGGTCGATCAGGCCAAGGCTTACTTCTCCCATCAAGCGGCCGGGGTACCGGGCACGGTAGCGGGTCTCGTCCACGCGCAGGAGCGCTACGGCAAGCTCTCATTAAAGGAAGTGATTCAACCGGCGATCGATCTCGCCAAAAAAGGATTTGATACGCCGCTGGCCTTGTACATGAGCTTGAGCGCCCGGGCTGGGCGCCTCGCCAAAAATGAGGAGGCCAAGCGCATTTACCTGCAAGGCGGAGACGCGGCTCCCTCTCCCGGCACGCTGTTTAAACAAGCCGATTTGGCGCGCACGCTGACGCGTATTCGTAACAAAGGTGTCCAAGGCTTCTATACCGGCGAGACCGCCGCACTGATCGCCGGCGACATGGCCGCCAACGATGGACTGATCACCCAAGAGGATCTGGCCAACTACCGCGTACTGGAGCGCACGCCGGTCAGGGGCACCTTCCGCGATTTCGAGATTGTCTCGGCGGCACCGCCCTCGTCCGGCGGCATTCATATTCTGCAGATGCTCAATATCCTCGAGCCCTACCCGCTGGAGTCATACGGACATAACAGTGCCGCCTACCTGCACCGGTTGATCGAGAGTATGAAGCTCGCCTACGCCGACCGCAGCCGCTACTTAGGTGATCCGGACCAGACAGTGATCCCCATCGAGGCCCTGATCAGCAAAGACTACGCCGCCAAGCGACGTGAGTTGATTGCCGCCAACCAGGCCAAGACCCTGGATGAAATCGGGCCCGGTAACCCGGTGCAGAGCGAAAGCCCCGACACCACTCACTACTCAGTCGCCGATGCCGATGGCAACGTGGTGTCCAACACCTACACACTCAATTTCAGCTTCGGCTCGCACATCGTGGTGCCGGGTACAGGCATCCTGCTCAACAACGAGATGGATGACTTCGCCGCGAAAGCCGGTGCCGCCAACGCCTACGGCTTGGTGCAAGGCGAGGCCAATACGATTGCACCAGGCAGACGACCCCTCTCCTCAATGACCCCAACACTGGTGTTCAAGGACAGCCAACCGTGGCTGGCTACAGGCAGCCCGGGTGGATCACTGATCATCACCACCGTGCTGCAAACACTCCTGAATGCCATGGTGTTTGATATGAATATCGCCACCGCAGTCGCCGCACCCCGGGTGCACAATCAGTGGATGCCCGACCGCACATTGGTCGAACCCGGCATCAGTGCCGACACACAGAAGCTGCTCGAGGAATGGGGCCATCAACTCAGTCCCACCCGACGCACCATCGGGCGCTCAAACTCACTGATGATCGACGACGGATGGATGCAGGGCTTTGCTGATATGCGCCGGGCCGGAGGCCACGTGGCGACCGAATAAGGGAAACTGGTTAGTCAGCCTTCGGCATCCGCACCTTATAAGTCTGGCGCGCCATGGCGGCCAGATCGCCATGCATATCCCAGATCTCGGTATCGGTCTCAGCGACACCTCGGGTCACTTGGCGAGTACTGTGCCGCGCAAGCAGCGGGCCCGCCACGGGCTTGCGGCGCACCTGCACGGTAAGCTCCACCGTCGGCACCCAGCCGTAAGCGCCGTAAATCGTGAAGATAGGTGGCGGCATCATGTCTGCAAACATCAGCAGATCAATCGGCCCGGGCGCCGCTCCGTCTTTGTGTGCCAGCCAGGCAACGAACTCCCCTGTACCGATGGTCTTACCCTCGGTAAACACCTCCGCGCCCTGCACCATGCGCATGTCGATGCTCTGGTGTATCTCCAGATGTGACATCGCCGGGGCCTCTATGTCTTGCATGCTCGGCACATCGGGGGGAGTGACGTTGGTCCAATCGGGACCTTTCAACTTATCGAGGTCGGTGTAAGCCGCGGTGGCGCGGAGCTTGAGCTCGCCCTCCTGGCGAAGATCAGCAGTGGCAAAGTGGGTGCTGCGGGTCTCGGAGAGTGACTCCACGGCGACCTCGACCTCCCCCAACTGCACCGGCGCCAGATAAAACGCATTGATGCTGAGCGGGTCAGGCTGATTCAGGGCTTCAGCCAAGGTGCGGCCCACTAGCGCCAGCACATAGCCGCCATTAGCTACCGAGCCAATCCGCCAGCCCCGATGAACCTCGGCCTGCCACCGGGCATCTCCCTGCGATGACACTGCGGTGTGCGCGGCAAACTGACTCATACTTATCCTTTTTAGGTGTTGACGACCTCTGTCCGGTATCCGTTCAGACCCATTGACCCGGGCTTCGGCCCCTTAACTGCTTTTTTTTGCCACATCGATCTATACTCAGTGGCCGTATTACGCGCCGGAGAGGGATCTTGGCCCAGACGCGCCGCCTGTCAGCGCGGCAAGGATTGCCGCTACTGACCCTGATTTTCATTGGGGTGGCTCCGCTTATTTCCGTGGCACAGAACTTCAGCGATTCACCCGCCGGCACAGAGGCGGCGCCCATCGTAATCGATATGGCCGCGCCATTGGAGGCCGAGCGCGCTCCCCCGCCCCTAGCCGAGCCCAGTGCTCTGGGGGTGTACCGCAGCTACATCGAATCCATGGAGACCAGTGGCGGTGCCTTTGCACCCGGACTCACCGAGCAACTGTTAGGGCTCGGGCTTAACCTGCAGGCATTGGATCGCCATGCCGAGGCGGCCAAGGTCTTAAAGCGTGGCGTGCACGTGAGTCGCGTCCAGTCAGGTCTGTACGCCGCCGACCAAATCCCACTGCTGCGCGCAGAAATCCGCAGTCTGATTGCACTGGGCATGTTCGACGACGTCGACGAGCATCAGCGCTATCTGGCGCGAGTGGAATCCGAGGCGCTGACCGGCACACCTGCCTCCATCGCCGCACTAATTGATCAGGGCGAGTGGGCCGAGCAGGCCTGGGATTTGCGTCTCGGCGATCAGGAGGCCCAACCCGAGCATCTCGCGCGAAGCTGGGAGTACTACCGGCTCGCCTACAACCAGAGCACGCAACTTTACGGCGAGCGATCGCTGGAACTCTTAAAACCGCTCGAGGGCATGTTGCGCCTTCAGTACCGGTTTGCAGATCTGCAACGAGAGAATGCGAGCAACAGACCATCTGATGGCACCAGCTATCGTCAAACCTCTGCCCTGGGGGGCGCGTACCGGCGAGGCGAGGCCGTACTGTCGACCATATTTGGCCTCAAATTTATGAATGGCTCCTCTGCCGGAGAGCAAGCCCGCGACCTAACCCGACTAGGGGACTGGGCGCGATGGATGGGGCGCCGATCTGATTCCCGCAGTTACTACGACAAGGCCTGGAGGCGCATCACCCCACCCCCCGTGGTGCCTGAGGAACCCGAAGCCGTTGCAGCACCCGAGTCAGCGGCGGATGCTGGAGAAGAGTCTTCACCCGCAGAAGCAATGACAATGAACGATGCTGGCACTGACAGCACAGACCCAGATACGGGTTCCGACGAGGCACCCGCGGATACGGTCGCAGTCGCAGAGGGTGAAAAGGTAGCAGCCGCCGATGAGCCGTCAGGCGTCGCGAAGGCCGGTGACGATGCGCCCGCCGAAGAAGAGATGCTCGCCGAGGCGTTACCAGCAACGAGTACCGAAGCGGCCGATGAAGACACCTCAATCATAGCACTCACGGAAGAACAACCACCCGAGGACGATCCGGTGATGCGGGCAGCACTGTTTGAGACCGCCACCCCGCTCCCCGATATCGACACATTGCGGCCACTCCCGCCCTTCCGCCGGGACACCACCGGCCCGCTGGTAGTGCGGTTTAAGCTCAACGAGGCGGGAAAAATCACAGTTCTGGAACGCGTTACGGTCACCACGGTCACACAATCACAGACCACCGAGGACGACGGGGCTTCCGAGGAGGCCGAAGCACCCCGAGTGGACAATGACCCTGCCGTGGACCGCCTGCTACGAAAAATGCGGCGCACTCGGTTCCGGCCCCGATATGAGGAAGGCGTCGCCGTGGAGACTGGTATGATTGTATGGTCTTTTGATCTGAACCCGGCCAACGTGAAAGCGATGGCCCTGCAACCCTGATGACCCTCACATTCCCCTCACGCGCTAACATAATCGACGTGCTCCGCCCTCTGGCGGCCAGCGCCGTCGTCGCTATGTTGCTGGTGTTAATGGGGTGCCCCTCCGCCAGTTCGCCAACTACACCCTCGATACCGACTCCACCATCGTCTCCCTCAAGCTCTGGGGCGTCGTCACCGAGCTCCGGTGGTGCCAGCGGGCCCAGCTCGCCGAGCTCATCGAGTGGTAGCTCCGGATCCAGTGGCTCCAGCTCTTCTGGCAGCGCTGGCGGCGGGAGCCCGAGTACTGGCGGCAGTAGCAGCCCCGCTGGAGGGGGCATGCCGGGTAGTGAGGGCGGCGGATCCTCTGCGAGCACAAGCAGTGGCAGCGATGTCGCGGGCGCCGGCGCGGAGGCCGGAGACGGCGCATCCAGCGAACCCGGATTTGGCGATATGGCCGGCGGCGCCGACTTACCTTCAATGGTCGACACCCTGCCCACCTTCGATGAGGATTATGGTTCAGAGGGTGACGGCAGCGGCGCCGAGGGTGGCTCACCGGATGGCGAAGAAGATAGCGCAGGTGGGACCGGCGGCACCGGACAGATCGCGGAATCCTCCGGCGGCTCTGATGGCGCTACAGGTCAACAAGGCCCGGGGACCCGCGCCAGTGGCGGCATGGAATCAGACATGGGTACCGGCGGCCCACTCACCGCAGCCGAGCAGGTCGCCATCCTCGACCGGCAGCTTGAGGAAAGCACCCGGGATTTCGACGGCATCATTTACGACGAAGAACAACGCCAGCGGGAGGCGGCTCGCGAGCGCGCCGCTCAAACTGCGCAGACCGCGGGTAGCGCGGTAGATCCAACCGAATCAGAGGAACCCGATTTTGGTGGCGGGATGGCCAGCGCAGGCAGCGGCTCCGTGGGTGGGGGGATTGGAGGGCGCAGTGGCGCACCTCCAACAGATGGCGCCAAATACCCGCCGCCACCGGATATCCCCAACGGCAACGACGATGACGTGGTTGCCCGGCAGCTCCGTGAGGCAGCGATGCGGGAGCCCGACCCGACTATTCGCGAAAAGCTGTGGGCAGAATATCGCAAGTACAAAGGCATTGCGGAGCCGGACGCATGATCCGCGCGCTGCTCTCAGTCATCTTTGGGGCACTGCTCACCGGCTGCGTGTCGGAAACCGTCAAGTCGACTTCCGTGCCGGTACTCGACGCCCCCGCCACGCTCACGCCGGAAGCAGAGTTGCTCGATGTCGGGGTCGTCATTTTGGATCCGGGCATCAGCGCCATTGAAGACGAGGAGCAGGTCTACCCCGAGGTGCGTAAAGCCGAAGCCACGTTCATGGCAACGGAGCTCGCTGAGGTGCTCACCGAGCAAGGTGGCTGGGGCGCGGTCAGGGTCGTGCCCGACGATCGACAATTTTCTGATCTGCTGGTGCGCGGCACGATACTGCGCTCAGATGGCGAAGCGCTGGAACTGAAAATTCTGGTGAGCGATGCGCGGGGCACGCTGTGGCTCGATAAGCGCTACCAAGGCGTGACCAGCCGCTACGCCTATGAGCAGGGCACGCGGGTCAAGCAGGATCCGTTCCTCGCGGTATACCGCATGATCGCCAACGACATGCTGGCCATTTTTAACCGACTCCCCTCCGAAGACCGCGTGACTATCCGCCAGGTGGCCGAGATGCGTTTCGCCCGGGATTTTGCCAACGGCGCCTTCGCCGATTACCTCGAGGAAGATGACAAAGGCCAGATCAGCCTGCGCCGATTGCCTGCAGAGGATGATCCCATGCTGAACCGCGTGCGCGGTCTGCGACAGCGCCACTATGTCTTTGTCGACACCCTTCAGGGCCACTACTCAGGCTTCGCAGAGGACATGTACGGCCCCTATCAGGAGTGGCGAAAAGCCAGCTATGAAGAGACCGTCGCACTGCGCGAGCTAGAGACCGAGGCGCAACGCGAGATGATCGCAGGTGGCGCGGCGATTCTCGCAGGCGTGCTTTCCCAGACATCGGGTAGCCGCACCACGCGCAGCGCCGGTGCCGTCGGCGTGCTTGGCGGTGGCGCTTTGTTGAAAAGCGGCCTGGAGAAGCGCGCCGAATCCAACATCCACTCACTGGCACTGGAGGAACTGGGGCAATCCTTGGACGCGGAAATCACGCCGAGGGTGATTGAGCTCGAGGACCGCACGGTTCGTCTGACGGGCAACGTGGAAGACCAATACGATCAGTGGCGCGAACTGCTGGCCGATATCTACGCCGCGGAGCTAGCCGCACTGGAGCCCCCGGCTCCGCCGGCCGACAGCCTGCCGGCCGCGCCTGAATCGCAGGACTCGTGACCGACCACAAAGAGCAGCCCCTCTCCGCCACCACCTTCGAACCCGCGCCAGCCAAAACAACATCGGTTGACTCGGCGTCAAAGGGGGGACAACCGCGAGTGGTGGTGATGGCCCTCGCTTCTGCCTCGGTATTACTGATCTTCGTTTTTTTTGTCCTGCCGCAGCTGGTGACGCCTGATGAGGGCGCACCCAGCCTGACTGACACGGAGCGGGCCGCACCCTCTGGCAACATCGTTGCACCAGTTAGTGTCGCCAACGACCCGGGCAATGAACGCAGTCCCTTCGCCGAAGCGCAGGAAAGCGCGCTCAGACGCAATGCACAGGAAGTGCTGCAGTCGCTGCTGACGCTGCAGGAATCGCTTTCGGAACGCGGGGTGGCGAAATGGGGTGAACCCATCTACGGAGAGGCTTTAGGTCATGCGACTGCGGGCGATACCGCCTACCGGGAGCGCGATTTTACCGGAGCCACCGCCGAGTACCAGCTGGCCCTCGACCAGCTGGTCGAGCTAGAGGCCGGCCTGCCCGGGCGGATTGAGGCGCTCTACGACACGCTGGTTTCGGCGATTGAGAGCGGTGACGTACTGGCCGCTCTTGCACGCTTTAGCGAGCTAGCCGATATCGCGCCAGCCGATATCCGGCTGATTGCACTGGAAGATCGACTTGCCGCACTGCCCGCGGTGATCGCCGCATTGGAGGCCGCCGCCGAGAGAGAGGCGTCTGGCAATCTCGGCGCCGCACTGGAGGCGGCCACCGACGCTACGCGCGCAGACCCCACCCACCAGCGCGCGGCCGCCCGCCTGAGTGAACTGCGCACCGCGTTGACCCGGCAGCAATTTACCGACGCCATGACCGCAGGCTACGGCGCCATGGGGGCGAAGGCGTTTGACGACGCAGAACAGCAATTTCGCAGTGCTGCGAGGCTGATACCCGACGCGCCGGAGCCCGGTAACGCCCTGATTGAACTTGAGCAGGCCCGCACCCAGAACACCTTGCTCGGCTTGCGTGAGCAAGGCACGCAAGCCGAGCGCGAGGAGCGCTGGGCTGACGCGGTGGCTCTGTATCAACAGGCGCTTGAGATCGACGCGCTGATGCTCTTCGCCACAGAGGGAGTAGCCCGCGCCGAGCCGCGGGCAGACTTGGACACGCGACTGGACGCCATGCCAAAGGAGCGCAACCGGCTGATCGATGCACGGATCATGCGCCTTGCGCAAGAAACACTGGCTGAGGCAGAAGCGATTGCGGACCCTGGCCCGCGCTTGCAAGCCCGAATTGCTGCGGCGCGCGATACCCTCGCCTATGCCAGCACCCCGGTGGCGGTGACCATGACCTCTGATGGGCTCACCGACATCACCCTGTTGCGCGTCAGGCGGTTGGGCACGCTGGCAGAGCAAACGCTGTCGCTACGACCCGGCGTGTACACCGCCGTGGGCATCCGCAACGGATACCGTGACGTGCGGATCAAATTCGAGGTGCGGCCTGACCAAGCGAACACGGTCGCGGTACGCTGTGTCGAAACGATTTGAGCGGGCGCCATGACCGAACGCGACACTGACATCGGTACACCTGACACCCTGAAGCCTGACGCTTTCTCGCCAGCGAGTGCCGCACCAGACGGCGAGCAGCTGGCACCGACCGCCTTCGAACCGCTCAGCCCGTCATCCCAGCAAAAAAAGCGACTCAATGTGACCCAGATCGCACTCGGCGTTGTCGGGGTGCTGATCGCTGCGCTGCTGTTTTTTCTCTTCACCGCCCGCTCCCTCACCCTAAATATTGATGCCGAGGCGGAACCCGACTTCTCATTGACCGGACTCAACTGGTCCTTCGGCGAGCGGCTTTTAGTGCGACCGGGAGACTACATGCTCTCGATTACGGCTGAGGGTTATCACCCCTACGAGCAGACCATTACGGTGGGCGGTGCCGATACCCAACAGCTCGATATTCGCCTCGCGCCCCTTCCCGGTACCGTGACCATCGCCACCCAACCCGCCGGCGGCGAAATCAGCCTGGATGAGTTGTCTCTGGGATCTGCGCCACTGGTAGACCTCACACTCGAGGCGGGCGTTTATCGCGTGGAAGCCGTGCTCGATCGCTATCAGCGCTGGCAGGGACAAATCGACGTCGTTGGCCTCAACCAAAGCCAAACCGTGGACATCGTGTTGTTGCCGGATTGGGCGAACGTCAGCTTCAGTGCCACGCCCACTACCGTGACAGCGAGCATCGATGGTGAGCCCACCGAGACCACTGCCACCGGTGTGGAAGTGCTCTCGGGCGAGCACGAGCTGACGCTCAGCGCACCAGGCTTTATGCCCCTGATGCTGCCTTTGAATATCGTGGCGGGTGTGAATCAAGACCTCGGCGCGGTGACCCTGACCCCGGCTGACGCCACCCTGACATTAGAGAGCGCGCCACCGGGTGCAGGTGTGACGGTGGACGGCGCGTTCGCCGGCCTGACGCCGCTGGTGGTACCCCTGAGCCCCGGCGACCGCCATGAGGTGAGCCTCTCCAAAGCTGGCTACCTCGGCGCCAGCCTGTCACTGACCCTGGCCCGGGGGGAAACCGCAAGTCGGGCGGTCACGCTAAAACCCGAGTTGGGCGAGATCCGTTTTGCCATCGAACCGCCAGAAGCAGAAATACTGATTAACGGGCAGCGCGTGGGTGCGGGGAGTCAAAGCCTCTCGCTCCCCGCGGTGCAGCAGCATATCGCTGTGCAACTCGAGGGCTATGCCAGCTTCGAGACCGAAGTACTGCCGAAACCTGGGCTGCCGCAGCAGATCAGCGTCACCCTCCTGACCGAAGCCGCCGCGCGCAAGGCGGCGATGAAGCCAACGATTACCTCGCCGCTGGGCCAAACGCTGGTGCTGGTCGACCCGGCGGTAGAAACCCTGAACCCCTTTACAATGGGCGCATCGCGCCGGGACCCCGGACGCCGCGCCAACGAAGTCGAGCATCCCGTTGAATTGCGGCGCGCTTTCTACATTGCTAGCACCGAGACCACCAACGCGCAGTTCCGGCAGTACGAGGCCACCCATGACTCGGGCCTGATCGAGAGCTACTCCCTCGATCGCGACCACCAGCCGGTCGCGGGCATCAGTTGGCAGCAAGCGGCCAGCTTCTGTAACTGGCTGAGCCGGCTCGAGGGCCTGCCGCCTTTTTATCGCGAGAACCAGGGCATCATTATCGGCTTCAATCCCAGTAGCACCGGCTACCGCTTGCCGAGTGAGGCGGAGTGGGCCTTTGCTGCCCGGGTAGACGGCGATGCCCTGCGACGATTTGCCTGGGGGAATGACTTCCCCCCGAGCGCCGTCGTGACCAACGTGGCCGACAACACCTCGGCACTCGTCACCGGGCGCATTCTCAATGGCTACGCCGACCAGTTTGTCGTCTCGGCGCCAGTGGGCAGCTTCCCCGCGAACCATCGCGGACTGCACGATATGGGTGGTAATGTTGCCGAATGGGTACACGACGGTTACTCCATCCCCTCCCCCAATGCCGAGCTTGCGATCGATCCCTTGGGCGCGCAGCGCGGCGACAACTACACCATTCGCGGCGGCAGTTGGACACTCAGCCGTTTGTCCGAGCTGCGACTGACCTTCAGGGAATATGGAGAGCGCGGGCGTGACGACCTCGGCTTCAGGATTGCGCGCTATGCGGAATAAGGTACCTGCACCCTTAACGAGCGTCACAGCAATGACTGGCCTGCTCAGTGCGTTGCTGATTACCCCTGTCCTTGCGCAGGAGGCTGCCGAGTCCGAGAAGGCAGTGACGGTACCGGAGACCGGCACAACCAATGACACCACTAGCGAGCAGTCGGACCCGCCGACCGCCGTCGACTCAGGTGCCGTGCTTGATTATGAACCCACCGAATCCATCTCAGAGGATCTCTCCGTGTCCTTTCCCGTGGATATCTGAGCCCGACAGGAGCCCACTATGAAGCTGCGTTTACCCTCAGAGTTCCTCTATCAGGTTTTTGCCCTGCTGTTCGCCGTGATTGTGGTGCATGCAGCCTATGTTGGCGTCATTCGCCCAAGTGCAGACTCGCAGCTTGAGTTTCAGGCGGCACAACAGGCGGCGGGAGAGACACCAACCGGCAATCGTTCGCTGGCGATCGTGATCAAGGATTACGAGCAGGAGGCTTGCTTTATTTTGATGCTCTGGGCACTAGCGATCATGGGTCTTAAAGCCTCCCGCACTCGCTATGAAGCACAAATGCTCGATCGAGAGCTAATTGCCATTCCTGAAGGCACCACTATTCTGCCCCGGGACGCCAGGGAGCAGTCACGATCGCTGGAGGCGCTGCCCGCTGAAGAGCAGGACTACCTGCTGCCCCGGGCGCTCGGGAATGCGCTGAGTCGCTTCACCACTACCGGCAGTATTCCGGCGGTATCGGATGCAGTGCGCGAGCAGTGCGATATCGAGGCCGACCGGCTCGACTCGGAGCTCTCCATGGTACGCTACATCTCCTGGGCAATTCCATCGATCGGCTTTATCGGTACAGTGCGGGGTATTGGCGACGCGCTGGGCCAGGCCTACAAAGCGGTTGAGGGCGATATCTCTGGCGTGACCGCGAGCCTTGGGGTGGCCTTCAACAGCACCTTCGTGGCACTGGTATTGTCAATCATAATCATGTTTGCGCTGCACCAACTGCAACTGTCACAGGAACGACTGGTGCTGAATACCCAGCGCTACATCGACCGGCATCTGTTGCGACACCTGTCGGTACCGCGCGGCTAATGCGACTCCTCGATTGTAACGACGCGTCATTGCGCCTGTGGAACGACGGCGACGCGCTCTGGTCACCCGGCGTCGTATGGCTGAGCGGCGACCGCTATCAGTTTGGCGAGCCGGCCTGGGAGCAAGCCCGCCGCGCCCCGCGGGAAATCAATAACCGCTACTGGCATCGGCTTTCGACGCAGCCACTGAGTCCGGCTTTGGGGCCGGCGCGACACACTGCTGACCTTGTCCACGCCCACCTTGAAGCCTTACTCAATGGCATAAGCGGCGATATCACGCTGGCGATTCCCGGGGCGATGGAGCACGGGCAGTTATCTCTGCTGCTAGGCATACTGCAGACCCTGCCCGTCACTGCCAGCGGTGTGGTGCACCGAAGCGCGCTGGTAGGCGCTGCCACAGGGCAATCCTGCGCCCATGTCGAGCTGCAGTTGCATCAGGCCAGCATTACGGATGTGACCGTTGATAACGGCGTGGCGCGGGCGGGCGAGACCCAACTGCTGCCAGGCCATGGATTGCTCGGCTTGATGGACGACATTGCAGAGCGGATTGGCGAGCAGTTTGTGGCCCAGACACGCTTCGACCCGCAACGACGCGCCGAGACCGAACAGGCGCTCTATCTACAACTGCCCGACCTGCTCCGAGCACTAGGCACCCAGAGCGAGGTCAGCTGCTCAGTAGAGGGCCATAGCGCGCGCATCGCGGCAGATGCCCTGCGCCCTGTGGGGGCAGCATTCACTCAGGCACTCGCACCGCTGCTGCCCTCGGGCACCGCGCACATCGCGCTAGACGCCCTGCTCTCTGCCCTGCCCGGACTGGACTTGCCCGTGCTGGCCACCACAACAGGGCCAGAGGACATCTCCCTGATCGCAGGCACTCTGGCGCCACCGAAAGGGGAACTGCACTTCCAGCGTGAGGCACACTGCGGCAACGCGACCTCAGCCGGGCAGGCACCAGCCGATTTGCAGCAGCTCGCCGCCGCATCGACGCAACCCAAGACAGAGCAGGAATCGCTGGAGACCTCTCAAGCGCCTGGCTCCGCAACCCACTCTCTCACGGGCGGCCATGCCGTGCCGCTCAGCCCGGGTAAGCACATCGCCGACGGCGTGACAGCAGCGGAATCCGGGGCCATCGACATTGCGGCAAGCATCTCCGCTGAACTCAATGATCAAGTTGTTGCAGGCCGGGTCGCGGTCAATGCCGGCGATAGACTGTGTGCCGGCGGGGTCGAGGTACGCTTTATCACTGTGGGATTCTGAGTTGTGGCCAGACGCAAGCGACAATCCTCCACGTTTAACCTCAGCTTTCTCGACATCATGTCCTGCGGGTTCGGCGCGGTGGTGCTCGTATTCCTGATCATCGATCACTCCCTCGAGGTCGAGATCCGCACGGTGAATGCCGAAGTGTTGTCTGAAGTCGAGTTACTCGAGGAGGACATTCGCGAGGGCGAAGCGGGGCTGGTGCGCCTGCGCAACGCCCTGAACGATGCAGATCTGGATATCGTGGAAGCCGATGGTCTGGCCCGGCGCATCACTGAAGAGCTCGATGAGTACGAAGCGCTAATTGCCTCGATTGAAGAATCCGGTGTCAGCGACAGTGACGCCATTGCCAAACTGCAGGCCGAGATCAATCAGCTCGAGGAGGAGATTCGCCTGCTCGAGGAAGCCTCCGAGGCTGAGGCCGGTCGGAGTGCCAGAGAGTTTGTCGGTGAGGGAAACCGGCAATACCTCACCGGTCTGAATCTGGGTGGCCGGCGCATTGCCATTATGGTGGATACCTCGGCTAGCATGCTGGCCAACCAACTGGTCAACGTGATTCGCCTGCGTAATATGGATCCCGAACTGCAGAAGCAGGCCGGAAAATGGACGCGGACGCTGGATACCGTTGACTGGCTGACCGCCCAGCTGCCGGTGAATGCTCAGTTTCAGGTGATGACCTTTAATACCGAAGCCAAACCCGCGTTGGAAGGCACCGAAGCCCAGTGGCTGGAAGTGGCCGACACACCTAAGTTAGAGGCCATTAGTCTCGCCCTTCGCGAACAGGTGCCGGCCGGCGGTACCAGTTTGCACAACGCCTTTGGCGCGCTGGCCGCCCTCCCCAGCCCGCCCGACAACATTTTCCTGCTGACCGATGGCCTGCCGACTCAGGCTGAACGCGCCCCGCGGGGCAGCCGGGTCAGCGGCAACGAGCGCCTCAAGCATTTTCGCGAGGCGATTCGCCGACTGCCGCCGGGCGTGCCGGTGAACACGATTCTTTTTCCAATGGAGGGTGACCCCATGGCCCCCTCGGAGTACTGGCAGCTGGCCCGAGCCTCCAACGGCAGCTTTCTCTCGCCCTCAACGGACTGGCCCTGAGACACCGCTATGCCATCACGACGCGCCCCCGCTGAATTCTCACTGTCCTTTCTGGACGTGATTTGCTGCGGCTTTGGCGCTGTAATTTTGCTGTTGATGATCACCAAGGCCGTGCAGCCCCAGGTGATTGAGCAAGTCATGGTCGACGCGGAATCTGCAATGGCCGAGTTGACAGAGCAACTGTTTGAGATCCGTGGCGAGACCACCATTCTCAATCGTGACCTCAATGTGAAACGCGAGCAGATCTCGGAATACGAGGAGAAAATCGCGATCCTGCAGGGCACGCTGGCACGCACGCGCTCGGAGTACGACGCACTGAACACCTCGCAAAACGCCAACGCCATTATTCGTGAACAACTGGCCATCGCCCGGCAGCAGCTCTCGGAAGAGGAGTTGCGGCTGCTGGGGCGCAACGCCGAGAAAAAGAATCAGCTCATTGGCGGCATCCCGGTCGACAGCGAGTACATTATCTTCATCATCGACACCTCGGGCTCGATGTTTTCCTACGCGTGGGAACGCATGCTGCAAGAGATGGAAGCCACGCTCGATATTTATCCCGAGGTCAAAGGGATTCAGGTGCTCAACGATATGGGTAATTATCTATTCAGCCGCTACCGCGGCGAATGGATACCAGACACGCCGGCCCGTCGCAGCCTGATCCTGCAGAATTTGCGCAACTGGAATGTTTTCTCCAATTCATCACCGGTGGAGGGCATCACCAATGCGGTGCGCACCTTCTACGACCCCGGCAAGAAAATTTCGATTTATGTCTTCGGCGATGAATTCACCGGCGCCTCGATTCAGGAAGTGGTGCAAACTGTAGACCGGTTGAATGCGGAGGCCGCCAGCGGCGAGCGCCGCGTGCGCATCCATGCAGTCGGCTTCCCCGTACAGTTCATCAGGCCTCCGGAGCTACAGGCGACAGGGGTACGGTTTGCTACACTGATGCGAGAACTGACCCTAAGGAATGGGGGTAGCTTCGTTGGTCTCAACGATTTTCGACCTTAAACCGTCTGGATTCGGACGATGGTTTTTTATGCTGTGTCTCACGCTGCTCTCCGCAGGGTGCGCCACCAAGCAGGTGGAGGTTGACGGCAGTTTCCCCGCGCCGTTACTTGATCCACTGCCGATTACGCTGGGTGTGATTTATCCCTCCGCCTTTGCGGAACACGAATTTTTTGATGAGGCTAAGGGCCGCGCCGAGTCAGACTGGCTGGTGAAAACCGGCGAGGCGCAGGTGGAGTTTTGGGACATCCTATTTGGCGGCATGTTTGATGAGGTAGTCCACCTTCGAGATTGGGAAACGACTCAGAGCCGGGGCCCGGAAATCGATGGCGTGCTGATACCTGCCATCGCTGACCTGCAGTACACGATCCCGACCCACACCAACGTCAAAATCTATGAGATCTGGATGCGTTATGAATTCCGGCTCGTCGATGTTGCTGCCATCCATCAGCAGGAAGACGGCGCGCTGAGCTTCAACCCTGATGAACGGCTGGCCGGCTGGCCCATCACGGCCTATGGCAAGACACCCACAGCGTTTCTGCAAACCGATGAAGAAGCGGTGAACCT
>Ga0160422_10000707_pt1 | contig 20442 bp, 18 predicted proteins | sample Fk160mmetaG_FD_108192 | JGI IMG/M metagenome (GOLD analysis project Ga0160422, IMG submission 108192) | Marine microbial communities from the Central Pacific Ocean - Fk160115 60m metaG | ecosystem: Environmental > Aquatic > Marine > Oceanic > Photic zone | place: The Central Pacific Ocean... | reverse complement strand
CCGCCTTCGTATGGGGAGCCTTGTGGTCCAACAACCGACACATTGTAGACATCCAACATGTCGAGGGCCTCCGGGAACAAACCCGCATAGATTAAACCATTATCGTTCATCACAAATTGAGGATACAGCCGTTCCACTTCTTTGAATTCTTTGTAGACGCGCCGTTTGTTGCGGCACTCCGTCTTCAGTTGCATCCATGGGTACTGAACAGGCTCGTCGACTAGACTGGCGCTGTCGTCGAGAAACATAGCATTCATCGCCCTCGCCCCCCCCGTCAACGCCGGGGTTTGTCTTGCGCTGCAAGAACACAAGGTCTTGCTGTTTTTGGCGTGGGGATGAGAGTTTGATTACCAGCACTGGACCCCTCGGACCCCCTTGCCCTCCGCCAAGCGCCCACCACCCGCCAGCACCCGCCACCACACGACTCTCAAATTTCGGATACCCGGTTCAGACCCCGGCTACTCGACACCACAAACTACCTTTTCGTTTCACCAATGTCCAACTGCAAGGAGGACGTTTTGGAGGCGCCACCCGCTGCTGCGGCAGAGGCGGCACCCGCTGCTGCGGCGGGAACGACGCGACCCACACACCCCACATGCGACGTGAAGGGCATCTCATGGTGCAAGGGACTCCAGAAGTGGCAGATCACAGTCTATGATGTTTTTGCGACCGGCAAGCGCAGTGACCCTTGGAGACATACGGACTACACGTTCGGCCTGCACGAGAAAGACCAAGCAATCGCAAAACACGCGCAAATCAAGGCCGAGGTGGATGCAAGGTGGAAACGCGAGACGGAAAGGATTGCAGCGCGATATTCCTGGACTCGCAATCTACCACGTGCCCCCGACAAGGCGGAGGACGCGGAGAAGGACACGACGTACTGGAAAGAGAATGAAAGAGATGGGTATCGGCCTCGTCGCGTTGTCGTCGGGAAGCGTGGCAAGGAACAGTGGCAATACAAGCTTGCGTGTCATGCCGATGACTGCACATCAGCCGCAGCCGTAGACGCGGCCGGTGGACTCATGTGGTGCCATCGCCATCAACACGAACATGGCGTCTCCAAGTTTAAGAAGCGCAATCGCCCAAACTACACTCAGCGATGCAAGATACGAAGGCGGGGGAGTTTGACGTAGGAGCGTTGTAGAGAGGGTTTTGGTGTGGGGGAGCGGTGTGGTGGTGTGAGTGGTGGTGTGAGTGGTGGTGTGAGTGTGATCATTTGGTTTTAACATGTCAGCTCATTTTTGGGGAAACTGTAGGAATAAGTCTCACATAAAAAATTACGCGTCACACCCTCCTCCGCACCCACTACCACACGCGGGCGTGCAAGTCGTGCTCGGAGCGCACGCGCTGGCCATTCGGAAGTACGCGCTCGTGCATGTGATCGACGTGAAAGAAAGGATGACGGCGAATCTCGGATGCCCTTGCCCACGACCCGCCGATGGTTTCCGGCCACCCGCCCGAGAATTGCCCGTGGGTGCGATGGGCGTGCTGAGGAATCAGTTTGAAGCGGCGGTACCCCATTTGTTGAAGCGCCGACAGCAACAGTGGGTCTTCGGTGCTGACGTAGAGTGGTCGCCCGCTTTGATTGCGTAGACTGTGAATGCACGCGCCGTCGGCACCCTCAATGTCAATCTTAAGGTAGAGAGGTGCGCCAAATTGTTGAATGATCCTGGCGCACGTTGTCGTCTTAATCACCATTGGTTCGAAAAGGTGCCGTTCCGTCGGCGGCGCGAACAGCGTGCTCAACTGCGAGGCGGTCTTGTGTCGATAAAAGGTTGCAGATGGCGGAGCGTCTGCTGTAGAGACAATGGCATGCAGAATAGTAAGCTGTCCTGTCCGCAGAGCAAGAGCTATCAAAGGTCGGGAGAGTACAGCCCGTTCCACATTGGCGTCGATTGCCACCACGCGAAACCCACGAGAGAGCCAATAGATTGTGTCCTGGCCATCGTGCATGCCGACATCCACGACAACCCCATCATGCCGTCGAAACGAGGGTCGGTCACAAACGTAATCATCGCAGAAATGAGCTTCCCATTCGTGGCGTGCGCGAGGGCCGATTTCTTTGGCGAGGCTCTTGCAATGGTGCAAGTCGGTGGCTTGCAACCACCAACGAGGCGAACGTTTCAGCGTGATGGCCGTCTTTTCTCGATTTATGACACAGGCAACACACGTCGCGTTACACATGGAATGGCAAGTGTGTGAGCACTGCGGCTCGCCACCACAGGCGTGGGCACGCGCGCGCAGACCACGTCCGCGTTGACAAATCATGTCCACCAGACCGGCGGGTGCATTCAAAGTGGTATACAAAGGAGCCTCATTCATTTCTGCCGTGTATGACGACGGCGAGCGCAGCCATGTTGCCCTGCGCGAACATTCATCTACGCGCGTATTAAATTGTGTAAAACAACTTGGTGCTACAGTTAGCGACCACATCTTACAATTTGATGCCCATGGATGCGAGACATACATGCTCACTCTCTCACAGCTCTCTCACAGCTCTCTCACAGCTCTCTCACAGCTCTCTCACAGCTCACGCAAGAACATCGTCTTCGTCGCCGAGTGTCTTTAGGACGTCCATTTGATAAATGGATTGAATGGCTTCCCGGGCTTCGTCCGGCTCCAAGCCGAGCACCGACGCAATCTCAGAATCGAACGTCTTCTGCTTTTCTGGCATTTCTAATGCGCTCAAAAGCGGCGTCGATTCCGATACACCACGCTCATCTTCCACACACCATTTTATCGCATAAAGGATGCAGAACGAGATCGCAGAAATGTCCGTGAACGACAACTTGGCTGCAACCACATCAATGAAGGTGGGCATTTGTATCGCTTCGTACGCTCGGTCTCTCACGATCAGTGGGAGATTTGATCTATGCGCATGGAAGACACGAGAAATTGCGTCTCGGTACTGCACGAGAAGCGGGATTGGCGATTCGCCGCCGCCAGACTCAGTTGATCGTTGGAACGACACATCGGATGCAATCGACGACATGGAAGGAAGCGACAGAAACGACGGCATTGACGGAATCGACGGAATCGACGGAATCGACGGGATTGACAGCGGGTCAAGTGCAAACGGAGCGATCGCCTTCTTCCCGGCACTCCTCTCCTCGAATCCACAGGCCGGCGCGCAAGGACCACATTTCTCAATGTGAGCATTCTTGGCTTCGTGAACGAGCTTGACACAGATCTTACACAGGTTCATATGCCCTCCGGCAGTTGGCGTCCTTTGTGGCAATTTGCGATTGTAATGCTGCTTTAAATCGACAACCGTTGCTGTCGCGACACCATCCAGTCGTTTCGAGCCGGTCGAATACTGATCGATTGTATACTCGAAAACCGCCTGGGCGATGACCGCGGCTGGCCGTTCAGTAAGACGCAGATCACAACCGTCATTCCCACTTCGCGACGAACAGATCCTCGAATGCGCCACTGACCGCGTCCACACAAGATCAGCCACACGCCTAACCTCTCTCATGATCAGAGGGTCGGCATTGCCAAGTTTGATTTGGATGTTTTGCAATTCTTCTTGTATCCTCCAGCCCTTTGTGTCTTCATATGTAGTCATTGTCACATCGAACTTCGTCACCGAATGCGTTCGGTTGCATTCATCGACCTTCTGGCGTGCTTCCCAAAGTTTGCCGTAGCCTTTAACTCGCGCCGGGACATTGGTAAGCCTCTCTGCGCCACGACGCTGTTCTCTGCGTTCGCGTACCGAGGGGATCACATCCATATCATACTTTTGTAACGATTGCTGTTTTGGAGCATCGGCTCGTTGGGTCTTATCGTCACACTCGTCAGCGCCAAGCTTCTGACGATAATCCGAAGTGTCAATTTTAGTTCCGACCACAATGCCACACGTGCAAACCAACCCTTCTTCGCTCGTTGTGCACTTGGACTGGTCTTTATTGTTGCAATGAATATTCGGGCACCGCCACGACGATTCCAACGTAATAGAACCTTCAGTACCATCCATCCGATTGTCATAGGATAAGATTTGTTGCTTGCGGCGTTCGCTGAGTGCCAATTCGTGGAACTCGTTGTAATTTAGTGGCACTCCATCAACATCCGTTGGGTTGTCGATCTCCTTCCGGCGCTGCTTGCGTTGCTTGATCTCGGAGAATACATCGAAGATATCGTCGCACTTCCTCTTCGCATGCGTTCGGTTCATTGCGTCGATAATGGGCGTGAAGTAATCAAATTTAGAATAGTCACGCAAAGGCATTCCAACCTTCAGAGGGTGCTCGTCTTTAAACACACGGGCGGGTATATTTGCAAGTATCTCCCATGCCTTGAAAATACGCCGTGCTTGTTCAAGCTTTGGGTCCTTCTGGAAGTGAAGTCGTGCTTCGCAAATGCTTTTACACCCAAATGGTCGATTTTGCCACGAGATCGAGTCGGAGTTCGAGATGGGCGCGCTGTATGTATCGTCGCACTGAACCTTGACAATTTTGCCGCTCCGAATTGACCACATCGACTTTTTCACCATTTCGTTTCGGGACTTCAATGTTCACCCGTTTTTTTCCAACTCTCTGTGCCGGGCTATGCCAGCCTCCTCTTCTCGACACAGACCAACCTCAAGCCGAGAGGAACAAGGTGGGAATATATATAAATAAAGTGCTCAACACGGCGCTTTTAGAGTGCGGACTTCAAAATTCTCAGTCAAAACTATTGAAACGGTCGAGATCCCGCTTCCGTGCTTTCCCCCCGGGTCGCATCGCCAGCGGCGCGGCGCGAAAGAACCAATGCAAAAATGGCCGCCGAAGCGCTTCCATTTTCAGCGTAGTAGTCAACCGTTCGAGCAACACTACAAATCGCATCAGCTTCCCAATCTCCTGTACGTACTTGAGCTTGTTTTGCACCGGTTGGAGTGGATCGAGAACTCTATGCTGCCTGAAAGAAAGGGCAACAAACTTGTCTTGCCCAAAGGACAGAATGTCGGAGCAACGCCGAACTGCGTTCCCATACTCGGCCGTGGAAGGGATATTAAAAGCCGCAAATTTGAGCCATCCGAGGACGTATGCGTGCAGGAATTCAGTGTAACCTTCAACAAACAAATACATTGAGGTCCGGTACAACGGTTCAAACGACAGATGCTTGTGTTTACCAAAGAGTACATCAACAAGTCCTTCATGAAGAATCTCTAACCACCCACTGGCCGGCCACAAGGCCAATCCATTCCTCTGTTTGACAATCTGGCCTTCCATGAGCTGAGCAATTGTTGGCCTTTCCACCGGGGTTTCCACTTGCTCCACAGCATCGGCGGCATCGACAGCACCTCGCTCATCGGCGTTTTGATTGGACATTTCTATTTTTGGCACTCAAATGAACACATCCATTTTACCTACCGTTTCTCTCTCACCACGCTCATTTTTTGGGATCCACTTTGAGTGACGAAAGACTCAAAGAAATCGTGTTGAGGGTTGCAATCTTCTCGTTCATAGGGTTGTTGCTCGAATTGAACAATTCGGAACCCCTCGCTTGGACGACACGAAAGTTGGCTCGTGGCGGCGAACTTGCACGTCCACTGTTCCCTTCTCTGCCGTCTCGACCCGATCTGCTGTTATCGCCGAAGAAGAGAGTTGGTGGCATAGTATTCGTCTTCACGCCCTTTCCGTTGCCTTTTCCACCACTTTGGACGTCTTCATTATAAGACGCTCTGTCGTCGGCACACTGTGGGACACTCGAGTAGAGCTTTCGTGTTCTTGTTACGCCTCCCATGCCTCCCATGCCTCCCATGCCTCCCATGCTTCCGACGCCAAAGTGCCCAAGTTGTTGTCGTACCGTGCACATGTTAGCCTGTATCGCACCCGTCTGTTTGTACATCTTATAGAGACTATGTGGCGTTGCCGCTCCCGGTTTGCTGTCGCGGCTCATGAGACCACCAGCTTGTAAGCATGCGGCCACAAGCTCGGCGCAATACCAGCTCTTGTAATCGGTCTTGCGCGGCCATATCAAGCTTCGTGCCATCCCGGTCGATGAAAAGGGTTTACCAATCTGATTTCGCGCAAAGTGTAGCATTGCCTTTTCTGCCTTTTTTGTGCACCCCAAGCTAATGTATTGATAATGAGGATTCTTTCCGGTTCTCTGGCACAGTTCCACACCCGTAGCGTCATTGAACACTCGAAGCACATTTGCCATTTCGCCTCGAGCGCCAGAATCTTCACCAATAGAAATTTCAATGTGTGTGAATGTAGAGAATTGTGCTGCTGCAGCGATGAGATTGAGCAATGGTTCGTTCCCCTTCCACCAATGCTCATCTAACGCGTAAAGAATCAAGGTTACAGAAGACCCATCATCATCATTTGTCATATTAGTGCGGTGCACAAACTTTGGCTTTCTCTCCTCTTCACCAGCAATGACAAGCTTATGTTTTCTACCACCCTTAATTAGCGGCATACCTTTTCCCACACCCGTCCCACATCCGTTCCACACCCGTCCCACATTCGTTTTCGTTTGTCGCTCCCAAACTCGCAAGATTACGATTTCATGTGTTCCGATACGGTCATATCAAGCTTAGCACGAGTACCGCTTACAATATGATGTAGGATGGCACATTCTCGTTGGATGCGATCAATGGTTGGCCACATGGTCTGCATAGAATCAATGACAAAGTCGGCATATCGCGTGCTCATGTCCAAATTCTTTGCGTCTGACCGCTGTGGATTTGGTAAGAGTTGGCCAACGACCGATATAAGGGCGTCAATGGTAGCATTGTGATGCTCCATTTTATTATCGTCGATTCTTTGCATCAAAGCTTCTTTCGCGTGGTCCATGGCAACCTTCTGCTCGACCGTCATTAGTGTCGAAGAATTCTGATCACGCATCGTGTTGCCCATTTTCATGAGGCGATCAAATTCCTTGAATTGTCTCGTGCGCACGTTCAGTGCCTCGCTACGAACACGACGATGATCATTACCACCACCATTACCACCACTGCTGTTTTTGCTTGTTATCGAATTCGCAACTTGCGATTGTGTTGTGTCTGTAGACGTTGATGATGCCTGTGAAGACGATTGAGGTTTCTTTTGATCGGAATTGGAAATCTTTGGTGCTTTGGCAGAAGGCTCGTCGAGTTTGTCTGATCCATCGTCACGACGCTTCTTGGTGCCAAAGGACGGTGATTTGGCGACAGGCATCTCGTTCGTACTGTTTGAATGCTCTTCCATTGGGTCCGTCGATGTGCTACCCTTCCCACCCTTCCCACCCTTTTCGCCCTTTTCGCCCTTCCCACCCTTCCCACCCTTCCCACCCTTCCCACCTCTTTTATGGTTCTTTCGATTTTCGTCTTCGTCTTCGTCTTCTTCGTCTGTGATATCCGCATCGTCGGTTACAATAGACGCACCCTCCGAATCAGGATCAATTATGCTAGCATCCTCCGAACCGTCGTCTTCGCTGTCGTCATCGTCGTCGCTCTCGTCATCGTCGTCGCTCTCGTCATCGTCGTCGCTGTCGTCATCGTCGTCGCTCTCGTCATCGCCATTGCTATCGTCATCACGACCGACTTCTTTCTCCGCCTTCTCCGCCTTCTCCACAGGCGGCTTCTCCACAGGCGGCTTCTCCACAGGCTGCTTCTCCACAGGCGGCTTCTCCACAGGAGGCTTCTCCACAGGCGGCTTTGATGTACCCAGGAGCTCGATAACCTTCCGTTCGAATGTCTCGGTCGACTGCAAGAGGGTAGGCGACTTCAGCATTTTCAGCATTGATCCATACAATTCTGTCGCTGGGTCTGAAATCCACGATAATCCGTTCTCTGTCCGGTACTTGTGCACTATCTTGTTCTTCAATCTGAAGTCATCCTTCTTCTTCTGACGCGTCTTCTGATCAGTAGAATCCGTCGTAAGGCTCTGTAGCATCTCACACACATCTGCTGATGGCTTGGCAACGTTAACCACCTTCGCTTCAAGACCCCCACTTGACATGTCTTGGATTATTTGGTTGTATATATCGTCTGCTTTTTCTGTGGTTTTGGGGATATACAGCTCAATGCCACCAGGTACTCGTGTGTTCATACGCATAGTTAGAGTGCACAACATTCCAAGAAGTTCTGGAGAAGCATTCTCTGGATAGTGCGGAGTCCATACGTGCAATGCCGACAAAAGCTTGAGGGCATCTTCACCAGGCAAAGGCTGATTCGAAATCAAACCAATTCCGTTGCCTCCAGCAGAGTCGGAGTGTGTCATAATAAGGAGGATGTTCTTGGTCTTTGTGGATTGTATAGGCTTCAATGATTTCGCCATGACCAATAATACGTACTTTCCATTCATATCGGTGAGAATGCGTGGAACTAAGTTGTATTGTGGGTCACCGCCTTCAATTTCGGATGACGGAATAAACTCCTTGACTCTATTTCCTTCATTTGTCATAATTGGAAGTGCAAGCAGCACACTCGCCGACGACTTGTCCGTCTTGTCCGTCTTGTCCGTCTTGTTCGGTGGGGGGAGATTCATCGCTGACATTTGTGACGCCAGAAAAGACTCCGCTGTTTTCGGAGGTGTGACATGCTTTGACAGAGCACGCACGGGTGGTGTTGGGTTGGGTGCTGGGTTGGGTGTTGGGTTGGGTGCTGGCTTAGGTGTTGGCTTGGGTGTTGGCTTAGATGCTGGCTTGGGTGTTGGCTTGGGTGTTGGCTTGGGTGCTGGGTTGGGTGCTGGCTTGGGTGCTGGGTTGGGTGCTGGCGGTTGTGGCTCCATTTTTTTAATCGTCCGCCGGGCCTTCCCACAAGCTCACAACCTGTCCAAAGTCGGTCCAAAGTCGGTCCAAGGTCGGTCCAAAGTCGGTCCAAACACGACAATTTTGATCAATACAACGCGCCATCAATGTAGCGTTGAGTCGACAGCCATGTTGGCCATTTCAGTACAAAAACAAGGGATTTGCGCTATAATTCCGTTACAAATGGCACCTTCTGCCTACATCGACACCCTGTGAACCCCCTTACCGATTGCCCTGCCGACCACCCTGCAAATCTCCTTACCGACACTCTGCCGATCACCCCGTGAACCCCCTTGCCGATTGCCCTGCCGATTACCCTGTGAACCCCCCCCCTTACCGATCACCTGCCGTCTGTTTCATGAAACCTCCAAGTCGAGCGTTTTGGCCGTCTCGTGCTTCGTGACAAACTCGATTGTTTCCACTCCGGATTTGTCAGAGTTGAGCGTTGCCAGAATGGAAATGAAGGGTCGGTTACAGCGAAACGCCTCGGGTGCGGAGCCAACCGACCGATATACCTGCACAGTTGCAATGGTAACCGCTTTGGCCTCTGCACCTTTGCGATCTGCCTTAATCATCGCGCCGTGGTGCACATCGCCCACATATGCTATACCTCCAACAATGGACGCGGGAAGCGTGTCTTCCATGCATTCCGCCGTCTCGTCGAAAATCTCGGGAACGGCTTTAGAAAGCCAATCTTTGATGGTATCAGGGTCCTTTTTTGCATCAAATGCAGGGAACGAGAACAGGTACTTGGCACAGCCGCTGAAGACAAGCCCGCGCCCTTCTTCTTCGGCGTGCTCTGCGAGAGCCTCCAGACACTTGTCCAGATCCTGGTCGTCCTCAGAGGGCAGAACAAAGATCATTCCGCGCTCTTTCCCGGTCTTCTCGTCCGGCTTACAAGGGAGAAGAACCGCTCTTGCGCCACCAAAGTACAGGCTCTTCATAGAACGAGCCTCGCTGTCAACACAGAATTGTGCTGGAACCTTCTCGCCAGAAGAGGTCGTGAAGGTATCCTTATGGTACGTTTTGAATTCCTGGGTCCAAGAAACCTTAATCTTCTCCATGGATACAAGAGCGGCGATCAAGTCTTTCACTCTGTTTGCGGGAACGATTTGGTAAGGCTTAAAGATATTCTCGTCTGTCTCCCAGACCTTTTTGAGCATTTCGTTGACCTGATTCTCGAGGCACGCTTCCAGAGGAATGCATTCGGCACCAAGCTCCTCCCACAGCTGGTGGCATAGAGCTCCACGTGGCGACTGAGATAACGCCTTTTTAGCATCGGGAGAAAGCAACGCGCTCAGTGCACGACATGGATCCTTCAGTGACAAAAGCTCCTTCACATTTTTCAAGCCCAGATATGATAGAAGCTTTGCCTTAACCTTATCCGTGCTGATGAGACCGAGTACGAGTGCCATGCACGACGCGATGCTAGCTGTGCCCATTGGCTCGTCGGCCGCAGAGTTTGTGGCCATTCGAAGAGCCTGCGATATTTTGCTTCCCTTGACGACAGAAGCGTCGATTTCACAAAGTTTTGCAAGTTCCGGTGGGATGTTACGTGGTTTCTTTGCGGCCACAGAGTTGTCGTCCGAAACATCTGTGTCGAGCCGCCGGGCTTTGTCCGAGTTGTCAATCGCTTGCTGAGTCTCAGAGAGCATTGGGTGGGTGCTTGGTTTGTTTTTTTAGTATCCATAATAAGCAACTGTTTCTATTTGGGTCACTTTGCATGTTACAACGGTCGGTTATTCATTTTAAGTCTCCGCTGTTGTTCCATCCAGGCGTGTACACCTCCGTCCTCAAACATGAGACCACTGTGAGGCGGGGGCCATTTTACGGTTGTCCCTGGTGTTGCTGGTGTTGCTGGTGTTGCTGGTGTTGCTGGTGTTGCTGGTGTTGCTGGTGTTGCTGGTGTTGCTTGTATGATCGGAGCTGGTCGCAACAACGGCGGCATTTGCACGGGCGCCGTCGTGGGCGCCCACGACGGCGCCGTCGTAGGCGCCGTCGTGGGCGCCGGGTCCGGTCGCAACAAAGGCGGCATTGTGGGCATCGTGGGCATCGTGGAGGCTGTCATGGGCGTTGTCGGTACTTCGCCACATGACCGCGGTCGTTTAGAAGGAGTCTGTCGACTTGTTTCACTGGAACCGTTACCCAAAATGAGAGCACGCAACGCCATCGTCTCATTGTCAACTATTGGGTAGTTCATTGCTCGTTCCTTCTTTGCTTTTCTCCTCCCAGTTATTTTCTGCAAGTATTCGAGTTCCACCCGCGAACTGTTTGTGCGGAGATAGCGCAGCAATCGATTCCTCGACTTTGCTCACCATTGCGTTTGCTCTCTGGTATGCAGGAATTCCAGCAGGTCCTAATCTTTCCATGGCTTCACGCTGTGCTTCAGAAATACGCGCAGCATGTGCCTCTCTATCAAAGAGTTCGTTTTGCAAGACATCACGAAGCAAGTTCTCGCGAATCGCCGCCTCGTGTGATGCCACCAATGATTGTTTATGCACTTCCATAATCGCTCGGTTTGCCGTCGCGGCGAGTGCTTTCAAGAGTTTGATCTCCTCGCTTGGTGGGGATGCAAGCTTGCCTAATTTGGAATGTAGTTCTTTTGTGGCCACCAACGCGGCTTTGACATTCTCGATCATGCAGCCGATACAACCGACAATCTAACGACTTGCAACCTGAATGCGGTGGGGTTTTGGTGAGTTGTCGGCGGGAGGTGGTCACTTTCATGGCAGTATAGCGAGAAATTTTTGGCACAATTGACAGACACGCTGTAAAAGTTTGGTTTCTCTCCCCATCTCTCCCCATCTCTCCCCATCTCTCCCCATCTCTCCCCATCTCTCCCCATCTCTCCCCATCTCTCCACCCCCCCCCTCCTTGCCTTTCCCCTGCTTTTTATCTGAACCTTCTAGTAATCGGACTGTGACATAAACGAAGACATCCGAGTGGCAACGAAATTAGGGGCCGTTGACCCGATAAGTGGCATCTCTCCAGTATCGTCTTCTGGCGCGTCGTCCTGCTCCGAAGCAAACGCCTGCGAGAGCTGGAGCTGGCGCTGGAATCGTGCCTGAAGATGCGATGGCATGGCCATGACAGTATTCGATGTGCTATAATGGCGAGTGATCTCCACCATCCCATTTGGACCATTGCGTCTAAATGCTTCCTCTGCATCCGCAGCCATCTTTTCGAGAAGATCAGACGCCTCAATCTCGAACTTAACGTTGGGCGGTATGGTAAACGGCATGATATCGGCACTGGGCCTAAGCTTGAATGTGCGACACGATGACTGACCCATGCACAATATCTCAAGATCGATGTGTTCCAGCGAGTGGTCAAATTCGACGTCGTGGTGGAGGAGCACATGACGATGGTTTTCCGTGAGCATGCCATGGTGCTCATATTTGGGCTTATCGTTACCCCATTGAATCTTAATTACAATGGCAGTCGGTGCCTGTTTGATTGGCCAAAAGATCTTTGACATCTCGTCGGAGAGCTTCTCGGGGTCGGGCGCAAACGCGATGATACCTGCAGTAGGTGTGCAGATGTTCTTGGGCACTTCACGGTTGACAAACTCGCCAACAATGAGGCAATGAACGACAATGCCATTATCAACATTATGTTCGTCCAATTCGTCCAGTTTGTTAAGGTGTGTGAGTATGTTGTGGCGGAGGCGCAAAGGATTAGTCTCGCCTACAGTGGCGTCGCCGTCGGTGATGATGACAATGTGTTTGGCGTTGGAGGGTTCGTCGAAGCCGTCGCCATGCAGATTCCGCGTAGAGGGAAGCGTCTTCAGATGGTCAAAACACGACTTGATCGCATCCTCGTGGTTGGTGCCAAACGCGTCGGTCGGAACACAAAGCTGGTCGGCATATGCGGCGCACTTGGTCTTCATATCTGCTGCCGCGATGTCGCACCATTGTGGCTCCCACGCCTGTGCATCGCCATGAAAGGTGTTTAAAGATATGCGGATGTCGAGTGGCGAGTCTTCAAGCATCAATGGAATCTTTTTGATCGCCTCACTGGCACCATGTATGCCAATTCCCTTCATGGATAACGAGACGTCGGTCATGATGAGCACATGGGTTGGTGCCTGTGCCGCCGCGGCAGTGCGGTCCTTGATATACCCTTCGTCAAATGTGACAAGCGAGTGGAAGCGGTTAGTGGTATCAGAAGCCAGTTCTTTGGCACCAACTGTGAGCTCGAACGGCGGTTGATCATGATATTGCAAAGCGGCCTCTTCGTCCTCGCGGCTTCTCTTCAACGAAAGGGCACGTTTGTTCGAATTGGGGCCCTCGGGTGACATTTTTGAATTCTTTTGGCGTTAACGGGTCGGTGGGTCGGTCGGTCGTCGGGTCGGTCGGTCGGTCGCCGGGCTTTGTCAGTGTGCACAACCAACCTCGGTGGCGACAACTGCAAGACAAGCCGAGGCGGACGTGCTCAATACAGCGCTTAGATGCTCAATACAGCGCTTAGATGCTCAATACAGCGCTTTAATTTCTACATCCACGCCTTTGCCACACGCACCACACACACGCACCACACACACACGCACCACACACACGCACCACACACACGCACCACCAGAACCCGGCGGTCCGGTTCGATAAACATGTCGACGGACGACGAAACCACCAAGGACTGGTTGGTGAAGCTATTGAGCGATTCGGACATTGGGCCGATGGTGCGCGAACATTTGGGCCTCGCGGAGATACTTGCGCTCTCGCATTCGTGCAAGATTTTCCATGAGCTTATGGAGGCGAATACGACGCGCGCACGCACCGCCTGGCTCGATGCGAAAGCAAAAGTGGACGAGAGGCAGCGGCTAGGCTCCGAGGAGCGGCATTTGGATGTGTTGTCCGTTTGTGCGCGGAACGCCGCCTCTACTGGCTACCTATTGATGCTCGCCTACCTGCACGAACGCGGTTCTCCGTGGGACGAAACGGTGTGTATGTACGCGGCAGCAGGCCATTTGGACTGTTTGAAGTACGCGCACGAAAACGGCTGTCCGTGGGACAAGAGGACGTGTAACATAGCAGCAGGGACAGGCCAATTGGACTGCCTTCAGTACGCGCACGAGAACAACTGTCCATGGGACAAGTACACGTGTGACACGGCGGCGGAGTATGGCCATCTGGCTTGTCTGCACTACCTGCACGAAAACGGCTGTTCATGGTATTGGATGACATGTGTTAAAGCGGCAGCAGCAGGCCATTTGGACTGCCTGCAGTACGCGCACGAACACGGCTGTCCGTGGGATGTGCAGACGTGTCGGGAGGCGGCGAGATTTGGTCGTTTGGACTGCCTGCAGTACGCGCACGAACACGGCTGTCCATGGGACAAGGACACGTGTTATCACGCGGCGAATGGCCGTTTCGCTTGCCTGCAGTACGCGCACGAACACGGCTGTCCATGGAACGAAACGACGTGTTATCACGCGGCAGTAACAGGCCATTTGGACTGCCTGCAGTACGCTCACAAAAACGGCTGTCCATGGGACATTGAGACGTGTCGGGAGGCGGCGAGATATGGTTGTTTGGACTGCCTGCAGTACGCGCACAAACACGGCTGTCCGTGGGACAAGGACACGTGTTCGTTCGCGGCGCAGAGAGGCCATTTGGACTGCCTGCAGTACGCGCACGAACACGGCTGTCCGTGGGATGGGGAGACGTGTTTTTACGCGGCGTTACACGGCCGTTTCGCTTGCCTGCAGTACGCACACCAACACGGCTGTCCGTGGGACGCATGGACATGTGTCTGGGCGGCGAAAAACGGCCATTTGGACTGCCTGCAGTACGCACACCAACACGACTGTCCATGGAACGAAACGACGTGTGTGCAGGCGGCGGCAAACGGCAAATTGGTGTGCCTGCAGTACGCGCACGAACACGGCTGTCCCTGGGACGAATGGACGTGCCGACAGGCGGCGGCGAATGGCCATTTGGACTGCCTGCAGTACGCGCACGAAAACGGCTGTCCCTGGAATGAGGCCACGTGCAGCGTGGCGGCAGAAAACGGCCATCTGGACTGCCTGCAGTACGCACACGAAAATGGCTGTCCATGGGACGAAGCGACGTGTGTGCAGGCGGCGTTACACGGCAACCTCGCATGCCTGCTTTACTTGCGAGACAATAATTGTCCCAGTCCGTAAATGCGTGTCAGTTTATATAACAGAAGCAGATAGTTTTGTAACATCAGATTCAAAGCACCTCCGCGCTAGGACGCGTCAGACTACCTTGTGGCGACTTTTCGTCAAACCCGGCATCTTACCGATGGCGACCAAGCTCAAGGTCAAACGACATTCCGACACGGCGAAGCTACCGGAACGCAAGAGCGCATTGGCTGCCGGGTACGATCTGTGCGCAGACGAAGAATGTGTGATTTTACCTGGTGATATTCGTGTCGTTAGCACCAATATCAGTGTTGAGATTCCGTCTGGTCACTATGGCAGAATTGCTCCGCGCTCGGGTCTTGCAATCAAGAACGGGATAAACGTCCTTGCTGGCGTCATCGATGCGGATTACCGTGGTATCCTGGGCGTCGTGCTCATCAACCACGAAAGAAAGCACTCCTTTTCTATTGGCAAAGGAGACCGAATTGCGCAGCTCGTACTCGAAAGACACTCTATGCTCGACATCGAGGAGGCGTCCGAGCTTTCGGACACTGCACGAGGCGAAGGCGGGTTCGGCTCCACCGGAACGGATAGCAAAGATAATACAGAGAACGCTGTTGTGGATGCGATGTAGGGTTCTCGGTGCTGTATGTCTCTACTTTGCACGCGTGGGAACGATAAGTCTTTTTCATACACTTCTAAATAAAAGAGTACCACTATGGAGAGCTCGTTGAGCCCATCGGATGCCACCAATGCATCCGACCCGTCAAATACGTCAAAACTGCCAAATCTCACAATGGAGTTTGAAGCCTTACAATCAGAGCCTCCAGTCGAGAAGATTTTCATTGAAAACGGGGGGACGCTCGCCACGGCCGCAGCACGTGGGGCTACAGACTTTGCCGTTTCTGGTGCGTCGCATTGCACAACGTTCCGGCTCTCCGAAAGGGTGCCGACTGTAGTGCGCATTCCAATTCCGACTGACATGATCAGTTTGAACACCGACCAAGAATTTACCATTAATATGGATCATCGTGCGAAGCTGCTCTCTTCGACGACCAGGGTGGGCGCGTCCATCAACGGCAGCGTTGTCGATACCGTGGCAGGGCAGGGATATGAGCATCTGGCAACCATCTTTCGATCAAACAACAGCTCCGTTCTTATACCTTTAAAGTACGCCAACATGCTATCGCACACTGCAGTAATCGCAGCGTCCTCTCCTCGCATTGTTGATGATAACGGTCGACGTTATTCGATCGTCTTTACAACCAACGACGAAAGGGATATGGCGCTTAAGGCAGCCGAGCAAGTCGTTGGCCAATACGCCAATGGCGCTTGGCAGATGCGTCAAAATTCGCTCGTTTATCATCCAAGTCCCTCTCTCACAAAATGCGTTGCAAAAGTCCCAGTGGGCGTCAACGAAAGTGGGTACCGTCTCGTGCAGGATATCGTTGCGCGACAGACGGCATTTTCGTATACAACAATCAATAGTTTACTCGAAAACTCGGTGAAGGTAGAATGTGAGTTTGACGAGAAGGAGATGGAGCGGTTCCTCAACGAGACAAAGTATCCTGGTATGGCTGCCGCGGGTTGGGGTCACGCCGTAGCCTCTGGACTGTCGCTCGTCGTCAACAGTCTCTTTTGCTACCGAGCCGATGGCCGAACCCGGGTTGGTGTAAATGGATGCGAAGTTGATGTCTCCGAGTATTGGGCTGAAGACGAGGCCCTCATGCGTGCCGATGATTGCGACTTTACCGCCATGGCAGCCGTGAGCACCGTAAAGGCCATAAATGACGCTCCTAAGAGCGTTCTTAAAACGCATCAGTATATAAATGCAGTCCGCAATGTCATATTTCCCCATTTCTCGGTGGGAGTGACGGTTTTGGGCGCATCCTCTCCAGAGGCATCCGGTGGTGGTGCACACGGTGGCATGTCTGCTGGCGAGAGCACCGGATGTGCAAGTGGTGATGGAGCTGAAGCTTACGAAACCGCCAATTGCGCTGGCCGTCCGGAAGCAATGAACGATGCTGGCCACATAGAGGATGCCGAGAAGACCAAGGAAATGAATGAACTGAAGGGTATTCACACTTCCGACGTCTCTGGGGCAGTTGCTGGTCACGCGGCCGTTTTGATGCTGAACAATCTCGATTTGCTCAAAGCGCTTGAAACTGGCGGGAACGCGTCTGTGTCTGGTAAAGCCGTGCTCGATGCCGATAAGCGCGTGCCGATAGCAGAAGCTCGATTTAAAGCCATCTTCTCCGAAGAGGTGGTGTCTTCAATGCCACTTGAAGAGCAGAAGCATTTTGCATCGTGGTCCACGGCAAAGCAACTCGTCCACGACATGTCAAGCTTTGCAATTGAAGGAACCACTCCGGCGTCGGGCATCTTGTATTCAAGCGGCAAAACAGCGGCAGACAAGTTGGAACGCGTAAAACGGGACGACATGGCCTTTGCAAAGGCATCGCCTTCCGTTGGTAGATCCATCAAGATATTGCACGTCGGTGGCCAAGATTCCAACAATCCGCATCGTTTCTATCGGGACTTTGTCGAGTTCAATCTGGGCAACACATCGCCATTGTGGACAGATCCCAATGTGCGTGCCATCGGGGCCGCGACTACACAACTCGTACTTTCCAAACAGCCCAACAAAATCTCAAACTCAATCGACAGCGTCGGCGCCACCCCGCGCGACATTGCCGTCGGGTCGTACGCAGCCGTTCCACTGGTCACCACCAACCACGAGACAGCGTCTCTTCTAGATTACGCCAACGAACAGACGCTCTTAGACGTTATGCCACCGCGACCTCCAAACATCGAACTGAGCCCCCATGCCTCGAAGGGGTTGTCACAGAGCTTGCAAGCATTGTCAAAGCTCGATGACCATCTCCAGTCAAGCGGAGACGCTGCAGATAATGATGGACATTGGGTTGGGTATTTGCTCTCCTTTAGCACGCTGTGCAATAATCCAATGGCCGTCCGTCATTTTTGCGAACGACTGGCATCGGTCAGCATTAAGGGATTGGTAGACTCGTTAGATGTCAAAGGGTTGGCGCATACAAGCCAAGGGGCCGAGGCTGGTAGAATGGTTGTAATATCAACCCTCGTTGCCGGCGTATGAGAGGCAGGAGCGCAAATGCGACGTGCGGAATACAGACAGGTAAGAGGGGAGGGAAATGGTCATGGGCGTGCGTGGTTGGGACAAGTGGGGTTGGGGTCGAACCGGGTTGAGCCGTGTCGGCTGGTAGTGATAACCATTGTTTTGTTTCCCTTTAGTGAGAGACTCAAACCCACAGCCAGACCCCGGCGCTTTGGCAACTTTGGCAAAGATGTCCGTTCGCAATCTGCCCTCCCTTGCCCAGCTTTCAAATAAAGATTCATCTGATGATTTTGAAGATTTTGACGATGGCATGGCCCAAGTAAACGATGAGAATGACGAGGAGGGAAAGTATCGTGAGGAGAGCGCGTATTTGGACAATTGCACGTTTCTCTTCACGCGCGCCGACAACGTCAAGATTTATCGCGACCACACCAACAGAAACTACAGAGGGGTATATAACGGACTATTTAAGATTGATCAGGAAAAGACTGGATACATTGCGGAGGAAATGGGGTATGGATCGAAATGGCGGAAAGAAAAGGGAGAAGTGGAAGATTAGCAAGTGTCCCTGTTCGGTTTGTTTCTGTCTGTTTCTGTCTGTTTCTGCCTGTTTCTGCCTGTTTCTGCCTGTTTCTGTCTGTTTCTGTCTGTCTCGTGTTCTCGTCTTTTTGTGCTTGTGCTCGGTCGGGAAAAGCGCTGTCGTGAGCGTTTTATACTTGCCTTATAAGGTAACTGCTCAAAACAGCGTTTCAATAGCCGACGTGGCGCAGGCACGCAGGCACCTGTCGGGTTGTCTCACTTGCTCCGAGCAGCGCGGAGCATTGCAAGAGCGGGCTCACACCCGATCGTTCTCTGTGCCTCGCCACACCCCGGCCCATCGCTGTACGCTCAATACGCTCAATACGCTCAATACAGCGCCTCGTCGATGCCTCGAGTCGCTCGGAACCTACCACAGGCGCACGCTGCCGGAGGCGCTTGCACAAACACCCAATGCGTAAATCTACGCGCTTCCTACACGGGCATGTGTGCGGCACGTGCCATCGTACAGCGCGAGCTTGAAGAGTTAGAAGCCCGACTCGGATTGCAGCGCATTCGCGCGGGCGGGCACGGCAACCTTCCAGCAAACGCTGTGCGCGTAGAACACACCGCCGATTCACGCCAGAACACGGAGAATGTGCATCTTTTGCGCTCGCGTCTCCGCGCTCTCAACGCCCAGATTGCGCAGTGCTCTAGTACCGAGCATGATTTGGGTGTTATGAAGGCGATTAACGAGAAGGCACACGACATGGAGGAATCGCTTCCCAACATTCCCGACGAGCAGCTGGGGGAAACCGTGGGGACGATTCACTCACTCCGAGCGATGGCCAGCAAGATGGGCGTTGAAGCAGAGCCCATGGCCTGTGGTATCTGTTACGAGCCCTTTCGCGGTTCTGATGCGATCACGGGGAAGAATTGCTACCATGCTTTTCATCCAGGCTGCATCTCTATGGCGGCTTTCATGACTAAACAGACTAACTACCGCGACGATAACAATGCATACTGGCAGTTTACGGGGTACACCACCGACGGGCAAGGCATCGTCACACCGCAGTACCGCCTGAAGCCAGAGTTTCTGGAGGAGGACAACGTGACCGCGAAGGGGTTCCCGACCGCGACGTGGCTCCCATGCCCCGTGTGCAAGGACCCACACTACGCCAATGATGCCTACATGAAGATGGTCTGCAAGGCACTTCAGACGATCGACCAGGAAGACACCAACACGGTGGCTCCACTCTCGGCTCCGGAGCAACTCGAGAAGTGGCGCGAAGAGAAGTTCGTTTTGCTCGTTGAGCCTCCCGAAACAACGGGTATTGTGATGCTCGTGGAAGCGCGCGTCCCCAATGTAGCACCGCCCGAGGGTTTCCCTGCCTATGGCAAGGCCAGCGGCGTCTACCGTCAGTGTGGCTTTACTTACGACAAGACTGGCGACATATGTGGAGGCGGAATGGCGTTCTACCGTGATATTCGTCATGACGACGTGCTTGATTACCTTGCTACGACCCCTGGAAGATTGCGCAGGACGGCACCACAGAAGAAGGACGAGTGGTACGTCACCGACGAGACCAAAGATTTGCCAGAGAGTGAGCGCTCTTGGAAGAAGCGCAAGACCCTACAGGGCGGTGGCGCGTGGAAATTTGACTACCCATCGTCAATGGTGCTAGAGGCAGTTCCCATAGAGGTAGTACCACCCGCTGTCGCAAATCTCGTGGAAGCGGTCGCGATTGATCAAGTCAGTTAGGTGTGGGTGATAGTGTCGATGGGAGTGATTGTAATGGTTGTAGTGTGTTAAATGTTAAACAAACACACCAAACACACCGCCATCCATGCGCACACACAACCTAAACGGCCCTTTACACACGCCTGCTGCCCGATCGGGGCCCGGGAGGCGCACAAAGGCTGGTGAATGTCCGCACAATGGCCATTTTGGCCAGACGTCGAGAGGGGGCGCTTGGACTTCCAAGGCCGAAAGTCCAAGCGCCTCCTGACGATG
>Ga0160422_10000706_pt1 | contig 20447 bp, 15 predicted proteins | sample Fk160mmetaG_FD_108192 | JGI IMG/M metagenome (GOLD analysis project Ga0160422, IMG submission 108192) | Marine microbial communities from the Central Pacific Ocean - Fk160115 60m metaG | ecosystem: Environmental > Aquatic > Marine > Oceanic > Photic zone | place: The Central Pacific Ocean... | reverse complement strand
CTAAATCCCGGTTGTGGAGTTGGAGGTCATTGTATAGCTGTTGATCCTTATTTTATTCTCTCAAATTTTCCTAAAGAGTCTCAAATGATTGGAAAATCAAGAGAAATAAATAATTATAAATCATTGTGGTGTATAGAAAAGATATCATCTGCTAAAAAAGATTTTATCACAAAAAATAAAAGAGACCCTTTGATTGCTGTTTGTGGATTGGCATTTAAACCAAATATTGATGATTTACGTGAATCACCAGCATTAAAAATAGCTAAAGCTATTGATAAGACTAATAACAATATTATGTTTGTAGAACCCAATATTGACTTCCATGAAAAATTGAAATTATCAAGTTTAAAATATGCTGCAGAAAAAGCTGATATAATTGTTTTTCTTGTTGGTCATTCTGAATTCAAAGAATTAGTCATCAATAACGAAAAAATTATTTTAGATTTTTGCGGAATAAGAAATAAATAATGAAATCTTTTTTATTTAGAATTATAAATGAATAAATACTTATTTAGTTCTACAATGTATTTAATGTCTAGTCAAGTACTAGCAATAATTTTAAGTTTATCAACTCAGATTATCTTGGCAAGACAGTTAATGCCTGAGGGAAGGGGAGTATATGCATTGTGTATTGTTTATGCATCATTATTTATATTATCCACAAATCTTGGTAATGAATTTGGCATCAGATTTTTATTATTAAAGAAAAAAATAAGATTATTTGATTCATTTTTTTATCTAATATTGACCTTATTTATTTCATTATCTGTTTCAGTTTTTTTAATATTTTTTTTAAGATATTTTGATATAAATTTTTTACAAAGAGTATCTGCGTATCAAATAATTTTAGCTTTGTTTTTTTCAGCGACCAATGTTATGTGCAGACAAACTAATGTTTTGTTGACAATTGAAAAAAAGTTCAAGCAGGCATCGTTAATTTATGTTATGGATGAATTATTAAAACTAATATTGTTATTATTGATTGTCAGCAGATTTAAGTCTGTTGAATTTGCTTTTTTATCCTTGATAATTGCAAATATTATAACTCTTGCTTTTTATACTTTATTTTTTGATTTAATAAGGTTAAATTCTGAAAATATATGCTTAGATAATTTAAGATTCATTTACAAATATGGTTTTCACTCCTTTTTTACTAACTTATCAAATTTAGCTAATGCACACATTGGAACACTGGTCTTAAGTATTTATTTAAATAACTATAAAATCGGTATATATAGTGTTGCCTATGGTTTAGCATCCAGATTTCAGGTCTTACCCGACACTCTAAATAGAATTTTTGTCCCAATATCAAACGATAAAGAAGAGAAAATAAATGAAAAGCTTTCCTTATTTACAAGCTTTTTATTCTATGTAATGTTAATAGTTGTTATAATAATATTTCTATATGGTGACTTCATAGTTAAAATATTATTTGGTAATGATTATAAGGAATCTGTCCTGATTTTAAAAATCCTTTCTGTTGGTTATTTATTTAAAACATTGACTAAACCTTTTGAGGCTTTATATAACGAGATAAAGGGAAAGCCAATTATTATATCAATTTTAAGTGTATTTGGAACTCTTATTTTAGGTTTATCTATGTTAATATTTAGCAAGTTTTATGGGCTTATTGGCGCAGCTATTGTTGCATCTGTAACCTTGACTTTAATGTTTTTAATAATATTAATTTTTCACAAAAGAACACAAAAGATTAAATTTTATAAATATTTCAACCTCATTGATGTCTTAAATTATTTTTATTTATTCTTTCACAAGTTAAAAAGATGAAATATCTGAAAATACTTATTGTTATTTTATGTCTTATTAATCCAAAAACCCATGTTTTTATTGCTGCTATTATTTCCTTTTGGCTAATGTATTTAGGAAAAAAGTCGCCATCAGTTATTAATCCGTATTATCTTTTTTTAGCAACACCAGTGTCACTGACTTTTTATAATGAAGATTTAAGTAGTTTCTTTTTATCAGCTATTGAAGGTTTTACCTTAATTATAATCTTTCTGGGGATTATTAGCTTTTGCATAGGATTAATTTCATACACACCATTAAAATTAAGTAAGGATAATATAAACTATTCCTTTTGGCCTTTATTCATTCTTGGAAGCTTTCCTTATATTTTAGGGATTTTGGTGCATGGGATACCAATTTTTTCTGACGATGTAGATTTTGTCAAATCAAATTTTTTTCTACCCATTATTGGTCAGTTTACGGTTTTTCTTTTTTTTGCTCAAGTGTTAGCATTTAAAAAAAGAAATAAATTTTTTATGTACTTATCTTTATCAAGCAATTTATTTTTCAACATAATAATAGTAATGAAATCATCACTAGGTTTATTACTTGTAACAACTATTTTTTGTTATTTAAAGTATACCAAAATAAGATTAAAAAAATACCTTATACCTCTTTTTTCATTATTGTTCTTTGTCACACTGTTTTTCTTTCAATATTTTGGTGAACTACGAAACAAGGATAATATAGAATATAGTTATAAAACTCTAATTAGTTTCAATAACAGTTTTTTGGATTCACAGGGTGATGTTTTGTATGCGCCTTACTTTTATTTAACCACACCATGGTCAAATTTAGATTTTAATATAAATAAAATAAAGCAATACGAGTATGGCCTTCACACATTAAGACCAATTTTATCGATTTTACAAATTGATGAAATCGTTAGTGCTGAAAAAAAATTAATTAGAAATTATCAATTTAATACCCATACATATTTGACAGATTTTTACAATGATTTTGGAATAATAGGTGTCATATTTCTTTCATTCATATTTGGGAGATTTGTAATGATAATTTATTATAATATGCTTTTGAGGAATAGTGCACTCGACGATACACTATGGATCTATTTTGGCTTTGCTACTTTAATGATGTTTTTTAGTAATCATTTTACCAGTGTTGGATACCCAATAATTGGACTAATCATTCTATATTTTTATAGAACCTTTTTGAAATTTTCAAAAAACTAATGATTGAGATTTCTGTTATAATAACCACATACGGTCGCCCTATTTATTTGAGCAAATCCATTAAAAGTGTATTAAATCAAACACTTAAAGATTTTGAATTAATAATTGTTGATGATAATAACCCTTCTTCTCAAAACAGAAATGATACCGAAAAAATAGTTAATATTTTCAAAAATAAAACTAATAAGATTAAATATATAAAGCATGAAGAGAATTTAAATGGAGCTGCAGCAAGAAATACAGGTGTTGCTTTGGCAAAAGGAAAGTATATTTCGTTTTTAGATAATGATGATTTCTACAAAAAGGAAAAGTTAAATGATTGTTACAAAGCTTGTGAGTCATATGCAGAAGATTATGCTGGTGCTTATTCTTGGTGTGAAATCAGAAGGGATAACAAGTTTAAGTCAATACAAAAAAAAATAAAAAGTGGTAGTTTTATAAATGAGACATTAGCATGTAGATTTCCATTAAGCACTGGTTCAAATTTATTTATAAGAAGAGATGTATACAATGAACTTGGAGGTTTTGATGTTAATTTTAAAAGACACCAAGATTATGAATTTCTGGTTAGACTATTTGAGAAGTATAAGCTGATTGCCATACCTAAAGTATTAATTATAAAGAATAATGAAAATATTAATTTTTTGGATGTTAGGGGTATGATAAAGGTTAAAAATCAATTATTAAATAAGTATAAATATATCATTGATAATCTGCAAAAAAATGAAAGGAATTATATTTTTTTTCGTAATTATGTTTCTATTGCCGAACAAGCTATTAGTTCTAGAGATTATCCAATAGCATTCAAATATTACAAAAAGGTTATGGTAAACAATGGTTTACAATTTAAAGAATTTTTAAGAATGGTATTTTTCATAATGAAAGCAATATTTGTAAAAAAATGGGATTATTAGTTTATAAATTATATTGCTATTTACACTTTTTGGCAAAAGTCATTTTAGGTTCTTACAATCGAAACAAACTATATAGAATGGTTAGTGTTGATTCTTTATTTCAAGATAAAAATTTACAATCAATTAAAGTTCATGGGTTAATCTTAAATGATCAAGTAATAAAAAATTCAAAAAAAATAAAAAAAGAGTTTTTTTTTCCTTTAGAAAATATAGTTGAGTTTAACTCAAATCCTAATCTTGCAGATTCGTTTAAAAAATCAAAAAAAATTCACTATTCATTGGGGGCCGACAATGAAAAAGATGCAATGGAGTTATGGAGATCTTTTATTGAAAATTCAAGAATTGAAAAGGGCTACAGAAACGAAGGTTTTCATTATGCAGGTTTTATAGGTGACCAAATTAATAGTTGGTGCTTACCTAGCTGGATTTGGACCAATGCTGCATTAGTACGATACTATTGTTCAGAAAACAAACTTGAAAAGGCAAAAGAATTAGCAAAAAAGTTTGAATTAGTCCAACATTCAAATGGTGGCTGGATTGTTAGATTCGACTATACATCAAACGGTGCATCACCAATTTTAGCTCCAAATGATTCGGCTTACATTGCCAATAATTGTTTTCTGGAACTGTATAAAAAAACTAATGAAGAAAAGTATTTAAATATTGCTATAAAGTGCGCTGATTGGATTTTAAGCACATGTAGATCAGATGGATTAGTTTGGACAGGATATGACATAAAAAATAATAAATGGCTTAAGAGTTTCACCATAGTTGATACTGCTTTTACAGCTGGTTTTTTTGCTGTTTTATTCGATCTCACATCTGATGAGAAATATATACTTTTTTTAGAAAAATTTTGTAATAGTTTTATTAATCTGTTTTATGATGAAAATAAAAAAGGATTTGCAACTTCAATTGATTTAAATAATAAAAAAATTGGGGGTCAATTTACCAGAGGACAAGCATGGGTCTTAGAAGGATTGATTCCAGCATATAAAACGACAAAATCTAAAAAAATTAAAAAAGTAATTTCACAAACTATTGAAAATCTAAAATTAAACCAGCTAAAAAACGGTGGATGGCCTTATAATCTTTCTCGTCCGCTTTTGGGTGAAGATTGTAAAGGTATCCCTGTGATCGCTAAATCAATTTTACAATGGAATATATTGCAATCAATTAACCTGGATTATAAAGTAGTAGAAGATTCAATAACATGGTGTATGAATCACACATCCAATTGTGGAAAATCAAAGGGTGGAATATTTTCGTTCAATGCCGAGGGTGCGCTAGTACACACTCATTACTCCAGTACTGCTTTCGTTTATAGTTGTGTTTATGCATGTGAAACTTTATCAATTTTAAGTAAAGAAGATTGAAAACTATAATTCTGACATCACATATTAAGACTGCAAAAAACCTCTTTAACGTAATTAAATTAATTGATAAAGATTTTGATGATATCTCATTCTATGGTTATACAGAATTTAAAAACGAAATCCATTCATTTGGAGAGGTGAAATTTATTTTATCTACATGGAATATGCCTACAATTGATTTGGATATCGTAAAAAAACATTTACCAAATCTTAAAGCCATATTCTATGCTGGTGGAAATATTAATTATTTTGCAAAACCGTTTAAAAAACTTGGAGTCAAAATATATTCCTATGAAAATATAAATGCAATCCCCGTGGCAGAATATACTCTTGCTCAAATTTTACTTGCAAATAAAGGTTATTTTCAATCATCAAATACTTATAAATCTTACTTGTGGAATTATAGTTATAAAAACTCAAGAAAACACACATTCTCAAGAATGGGAAATTTTCAAGCAAATATAGGATTAATTGGTTGTGGTAATATAGGTTTTAAGTTAGCAAAACTTCTTACACAATTTGATTTAAATATTTATATATACGACCCGTATATTTCAAAAGCCAAAATTGAAAAATTAGGTGCAAAAAGTGTTTCATTGAAAGAAATATTTATTAATTGTGATATAATTTCTAACCACTTGGCAGATACTGTTCAAACAAAAAAAATGCTAGATTATTCATTGTTCAGTTTAATTAAGAAGAATGCAACATTTATAAATACAGCAAGAGGAAAGCAAGTGGTTGAAAAAGATTTATGTAAAGTAATGAGATTAAAACCTGATGCATGTGCTTTATTAGATGTTACATCAATTGAACCAATTTTACCCACATCATGTTTATTGAGAAGAAAAAATATTTTTATTACTCCCCATATTTCCGGTTCTAACCCTAATGAATTTAAGAGGATAGTAATTTCAATGTTAAATTCATATAATCATTGTAAGGAAAAACTCAACGATATTTAATTTTTTATGTTTTCCAAATTAATCAATTTTAAAAAACCAATATTAAAAAGACTTCTTAGTTATAATTTAATTAGCTTTAGTAAGGAAAAAAATGCAATCCGTTGGGGTATAGTAGGTTTGGGCTATATGGCACATGAATTTGGATATTCTATTAGATGCTCAAAAAATTCAGTAATATCAGCTGTAGCTTCAAGATCAATAGCAAAAGCAAAAAAATTTGCAGAAAAACATGGCAAATGCCACGCATTTGGGTCATATGATGAATTAATTACAGATAACGCCAACATGATTGATGTTTTATATATATCAACTCCTTTGTCTGTTCATTATAAACTGATTAAAAAGGCTATTTCAAATAATATAAATGTTCTTTGTGAAAAACCAATAGTTGAAACACCAGAAGAATTTGAAGAGTTGATTGTTTTGGCTAAAGAAAAAAATGTTTTTTTTATGGAGGGAATGTGGATGAAATGTCTTCCAACAATTCAACGAGCAATTGAAAAAATTAAAAATGATCAAATTGGAAAAGTTAATTACATAAAAGTAAATTTTAATAAAATGTTGAATATTGAAAATTATCATTTAAAGTATTCAAAAGATAAATTTGGAGGTGTATTATTTGATTATGGAATATATGCTATCTCATTTATCCATTTATTTCTTGGTGATGAACCGCAAATAATTGAAAAAGAACTAGAAAAATCCAAACATGGTTATGATACCAAATGGAAAATAGTTTTAAAAAAAAATAATATAACTGGAGTAGCAGAGATTTCATCAAAATCAAATTCAAAAAGCTGTGCATATATAATTGGAGATAATGGTTCAATAAAATTCGAATCACAGTTTAACAGAACAAACAAGTTAGAAGTTTTTGATTCAGTCGGAAAAATTAAAGAAAAATATTATTTTAAATATACCAATCAAGGTTTTGAATTCCAGATTAACGAAGTTGTAAATTGTATTCGTAGTGGCAAAAAGGAAAGCAATTTAGTGAGTTTGAAGGACTCACTGGAAACCCTTAAAATCCTAAAATCAATAAAATTTTAAAATTATTGGAATCTAATCTAGAAATATCAAAGTTAATAGATAGTTTAATTACAAAGTTGGATTCTTGGCTAGTCATAAACAGAGATAAAACTTTATCATTAATTGATCCGATTGATAATAAAGAAATTAATTATCACTATGGAGCCTCTCATCTATCCTGCGCATTTATAATATTAGGAAAAAAAAGGGGTGATAAAAAGTTAGTTGAAAAAGGAAAAAAAATATTAGAAAATGTTTTGAATGTATGGGATTCTTGTAAGAATAATAAATCATTCCACTTTGACTTTAATAATTTTGCCTTGTCAATAATTTCAGATTATATTAAAAATGATAAAGATGATTTATATGAAAAAATTAAGAAAACAGTTTTAAGTACTAGCGATAGTAAACATTACACTGTAAACTGGCTTCCAATGCGATATTGGGTAAACTGCAAACGATATTCATGGACAAAAAATAACATATACAAATCTAAATCTGATTATCTATTAAATTACATCAAAAGAGCAACAAACAGTGATGGTGGTATTGAAGACTTATTACCCAAAGGAAAGAGCTATAATTTACAATATAATATTTCAACTGTTTCAACTCTTCAATTTATCAATATAAAAATGAAAAATTTTGATTTAACAAAAGAGATCAATTATTTGTTAAATAAAGTATTACCTGACGGTGATATAAATTATCAAGGTAGGGGTGTAAACCAAATTTTTGCTTGGGGTCCATGGATATATATACTATCATCTTCAAATAAAATAAATGAGTTAGAAATAGCACTAAAATTCATAAAGAAAAAATTATTTACAATGTTAGAGAACAACAATATAATGTTGAATGAATGGAAAGGACATGAGAAATTTTTGTGGTGGGACTATCATTTTAGTTCGGTATACATTTCGCATTTTTTATTTTGGCTAACTATTAGTAGTGAAGATTATAATAAAACACGTTTGTCAAAAACAAATGTTAATGGATTTTATGAAACTGGTTTAAATTTATTTAAAGAAAAAAATTATTGTCTTGCATCCTTTAACGGAAGAAGTGAGTATTATTCAGAATTTGGACCATCAATCAATGCATTGTGGTTAAAAAAATATGGAATTATATTTAAAGGTGGTGGTGGTCCTTACATGGGAAATTTTGGTAATAAATACACATTTACAGATTTGGTAAACAGAATTCATTTTGGACTAATTGAAGTTAGTAATCAAAAAAAAACAAATAATAAAGTATTAAATAAATTTATTAATATCGATATAAAAAACTATTTGAAACCTTTGTTTACAACTCATAAAATTTCATCATTTGATAATAAGGGAATCAAAATTGAATTTGAAAACCCCCTCAAAAAAGAAGTAATTTTAAATATCCCGTCTTCAATTACCAAATGCATGTATGAACACATTAGTTTAGAGGTAGACAATAAAGAAGTAAAATTGTTTGAAAATTTAAAAATCAGATCTCAATATGGTTGGTTTAATATTATACAGAGTAACAAACAAATGGGAAAATCATGGAAATTAGTAATTTTTTAAATTCAAAAGATTGAAATTAATAATTAATATTTCAAATATAATCATTGGAGGTGGTATACAGGTTTCATTGTCAATTTTGAATGAATTATTAAAGTACTCATCTAATGAATATCATGTTTTTATTTCTGCTAAAGTTGCTTCTCAAATAAATTCAAAAAATTTTCCTTCAAACTTTTATTTCTATAATTTTAAAGTATCACCTGCAAGTATCTTTACAAGAAAAAAAGTGATAAGTGAATTAGATAGGCTTGAGTCAGAGATATGTCCTGATGCAGTATTTACTGTATTTGGCCCTTCATATTGGAAACCAAAAAATTTACATTTTTCTGGGTTTGCAGATGGTTGGTGTTATACTCCAAACAGCATAGCATTTAAAAAACTATCATTTATTGAGTTCATTAAAGTTAAGCTTTTGATATTTTATAAAAACTATCACATTAAAAATAGTTCAGATTTTATTTTTGTTGAGACCCAAATTGCAAAAAATAACATAATCAAAAATCTTAAAATTAAAAAAGACATAATTTTTGTTGTCGGTAATACATATAACAAGTTCTTTGATAATTTTTTTATACAAAAACCTGTGAAGAAAAATAATCAAACTTTTAAACTTCTAACCTTAAGTTCATATTTTGTACATAAAAATCTAGAAATTATTCTAGACGTATTAAAAGTTCTAAATAAAAAATCAAAAAAATCGTTTATATTTTACCTTACAATTGATGAAAAAGTTTTCAAATCAATTTTTGGAGACACTAAAGAAATAATTAATCTTGGCCCCCAAACAAGTGCTGACTGTCCCAGGCTATATCAAAATGTTGATGCATTATTTTTACCAACCCTATTAGAGACTTTTTCTGCATCATATCCTGAAGCTATGAAAATGAAAAAACCAATACTAACATCTAATTTAGATTTTGCAAAAGATATTTGTGATAACGCAGCTATGTATTTTTGTCCAACTTCAGCAGAGGATATTGCCGATAAAATTATTAAACTTTCAAACGATAAAAAATTATACAATGAACTAGTAAAAAGAGGAGCTAAAAGATTAAAAAAATTTGAGACTGCAGAGACAAGGGTATCTAAATATCTAAGTATATTGAATACTAAAATATCAAATAAAGAAAAAATCAGTAAAAAGTGAAAATTGCAATACTCATAAGAGAATTTGAAAGTTTATCTAATTGGGAACTCAGAATTGTAGATGAAATTTTAAAAGACCCTAATCTTGATTTATCTCTTTTGATTAAAGATGGGAGAAGCCAAAATAATAGCCCTAACTCATCAATTAGCAGATTTAAAAGAGCACTTAGGTCCGGAAATTTAATAGGAAAGATATTGTATTCAATTCATCATAAAATAGAATCTTTTTTATTTAAACAAAAAATCACAGTTGATAAAAAATTTATAAAAAATGAGTTGTCCAATATTGAACAAATTTATTTAAGTCCAAAGCGTAAGGGATTCCTCGATATTTTTTCATCCAAAGACTCAGATCAAATAAAAGCATATAATATTGATATTATTTTGCGTCATGAATTTAATATTATTAAAGGTGAAATTTTAGATGCTGCCAAGTATGGGATTTGGTCATTTCATCACGGTGATAATTCAATTAATAGAGGTGGCCCTCCTGGCTTTTGGGAAATCGTTTTGAAAAATCCTACAATCGGAGTTACATTACAAAAACTCACACCAGAGTTAGACGGAGGTTATATTATTGATAAAGCATTCTACAATATACATTGGTCTTTCGTAAATATTAGAAATATTATTTACGAATCTTCGGTTGTTATGCTTTTTAAAAATATTAAAAAAATCAGTGGTGAAAATTTACAACCTCAAAAATCAACTGTCTACTATAACCCATTATACAAAATCCCTAAACCAACATTTTTATTTAAATATTTAATAAACTTTTATTCTTCATTATTTGAAATTATCTCTAGGAAAATTCAATACGAATTGTTTGGTATAAGATATAATTGTTGGACATTATTCATAGGAGAAGGAAATTTCTTTGATTCAACATTATTTAGGTTAAAGCCAACTCCTTTACCAAAACATGAATTTTGGGCAGATCCATTCATACTCAATCACAAAGGAAATAATTATGTTTTTTTTGAAAATTATAACTACAAGAAAAAAAAGGGTAAAATCTCATGTGGTAAAATCATTAATAATGAAATAACTGATGTAGTAGATGTTATTGAAAATAGTTATCATTTATCTTTTCCTTTCATTTTTAAGCATGATAATGAAATTTTTTTAATGCCGGAGTCAGAAGCTAATAATAGATTAGAAATATATAAGTGTATTGATTTTCCCTCTCATTGGGAATTACATGCCACTGCATTTGAAGGAGAAAAGATTTTGGATCCAATCATCTATACTGACAAAAACGATAATAAGTGGCTTTTTTTGAATAAAGTTTATGGGAAGAAAATTCCAATGAATAACAGTGAGCTTTATATTTATAAAATCAATTCTATGGATTTAAGTGACCTAATACCTCACAAAAATAATCCGGTAATTATTGACTCACGTGTAGCAAGAAATGGAGGCCCAATCTTTGAATATCAAAATCAAGTTTATAGACCTTCGCAGGCAAATGTAGATGGGATTTACGGAAAAGGACTTAATGTTAATAAAATCAATAAATTAACAATTGATGAATATATAGAGGAGACTGTAATAACAACCTATCCAAATTTCAAAGAGGGATTATCAGCAATGCATCATTTACATCAGTCCAAAGGTTTATTTATCATAGATGCAGCTTACAAAAAATATTAATAATTTTAAAATGAACCCTTTTTTTACAAATTTTAAATTTAGTAAATAAATGCTTGTTAAAAATATTATAGTTTATGATTTTGACGGAACATTGATCAAAGGTGACTCTATAAAATTATACTGTAGGTGGTTGTCATGTTGCTATTTTGAGTTTTTATTAATTTATCATTTATGGTTCAGATTTTTAAAAGTATTTAATTCAAAATTAGATTTAAAACATAGTAGAGTAAAGTTTTTTCACAAAAGATACCTTAAAAGAAATTATGATTTAAAAAGGTTTAATAAAATTTTGGAGAATAATTTATTTAGTGACTCTTTAAGTTTTGTAAATAAAGATAAAATAGACTCAGATGTTTTTATCGTTTCAGCTAGTTTTAGTGAAATTATTAATGATTTTGTAAAAGAAACTTTCAATGTACAACTGATATCAAATAAAATTGAATCATATACAATAGATAGTGATATTAATTTTACAAAAAAAGTTGATGCCTTGAAAAGCTCAATTAAATCAAACTTTAAAATTATAAAGGGGTACGGAAATAGCCCTGGAGATTATTCTTTTATGAAAATTTCTATAAATCCATATTTGAGGTTAAAAAACGGAAAAATTATTAAATGGCAGACATAAAATATAATAATTTATACAAAGTTTTTGGGATTATTCTTTATTATTTTAGATACAGATTCACCCAGTATTGGAGTAAGAAAAAAATCCAGACCTATCAGTATAACAGACTAAAAAATCAATTAGTTTCTGCATCTGAAACAAAATATTACAGGGATATATTTAAAAAAATAGACTTTTGCCCAAAAACAGACTTTAACTCTCTTGGTGACATAAAAAAAATACCAATTACATCTAAAGAGATAGTAAAAAAAAATACAGAATCATTTATTAACAGCAAATACAAAAAATATTCATTACATTTTTATACGTCTGGTTCAACTGGAAACCCCATGAAATCTTTGATTTACCCCTTGCATTGGATTATTGAGCAAGCAGTAATTTACAGACATTGGAAATGGGGTGGCTACAGATTCAGGGATTCTACCGCAATGTTAAGAAGTTATTCCCCTAAAAAAGGCGAGCCACTTATAAAATATTCTAGACCACTTAATACAACATATTTTAGTCCGTTTCACTTAAATAATAAAAATATGTTGAGATATTATGAGGTAATGAAAAAATTAAAGGTAAAAATCATAAGGGGTTATCCTAGCAGTGTCAGAATATTTAGCCTTTTTTTAAAAAATAATAATTTAAAATTATCATCTGTTAAACAAGTTTTAGTGGCATCGGAAGTTTTAAGTGATAGTGACAGAAATTTGATTGAGGGTGTTTTTGATTGTAAAATTAGCAACCACTATGGGTTAGCTGAGCAAATAGTAATGTTTGGAGATTGTGAACACCATACACATCTTCATAATTATTTTGAATATGGTTATGTTGAACTGATAGATACAGAGTTTCCAAAAATAAAAAAAATAATTGGTACAAACCTTCACAACAAAACTATGCCTATTATCAGATATGACACTGGTGATTTAGCTTTAATTGATGATTCGGTTTGTAATTGTAAACGAAATAGTGTTGTAATAAGAAATATTATAGGAAGAAATGACCAATCTATAAAAACCCCAAACGGATTTGAAATGCCATCTGTAAACTTTTATACAATGTTTGAACATTATTTAGAAATTGATCAATGGCAAATTACTTATAACAATAGAACTATTAATTTCAATTACTCTTCCTCAAAAGAAATTTCAAGGGATAAATTATATGAGTTAAAGTCTAAAATTGAGAACAGAATAAATGATAGTGGTTTTGTTTATTCAATTAACAGAGTATCAAAATTTATTAAGAAAAATGAAGGGAAAATTCCTTCAATTGTAAATTTAAATAATTAGGTATGTTTGAAAATAAAAAGATAAGGAAAATTAAGCCATACACTCTTTCAACGCCGGAGGCATGGAATTTTAATAACGATGATGAAGTTTTAAAATTAGATTGGAATGAAGCAACAATTAAGCCATCTCCTGAAGTAAAGAAAAAAATCTCTAGAATCATTAGTTCTGGAAGACTAAATTGGTACCCTAATATAAATAACATTGAACTAATTAATAAAATTGCCAATTATAATGATGTAAAAACTAATCAGGTTCAGTATTTTGCAAGTTCGGATTGTTTACATGAGTACATAGTAAGAGCATTTATTGAGGATTCTGATAAGGTTTTGTCTATATCTCCAACTTATGATAATTTTAGAGCTGTAGCAGAGAGTAACGGTGCTAATGTTGAGTTTTATGATTTGGACGAAAACTTTTGCTTAAATTTTGAAAAACTGGATTTTGATATAAAAGTGATTAAACCAAAAGTGGTTTATATAGTTAATCCCAATAATCCAACAGGGACACTCCACAGTTCAGATGATTTGCTTAAATTAATTACGAATAATCAAAATGTTTTATTTATTGTTGATGAAGCTTATTATGAATTTTCTAAGGAAACGGTTTCTACCTACATTTCCAAATTAAACAATCTACTTATTTCACGCACATTTTCAAAAGCTTTTGCATTGGCAAGTTTTAGAATTGGCTACTTGATTTCTAATAAAAAAAATATTGAAATAATTAACAGAATTAGGAATCCAAAAAATATTTCTTTATTTGCTCAAGAGGCTGCCATAGCAGCTCTTAATGATGTTGAGTATACAGAAAAATATGTTAAATCAATAGATGATGCAAAAAAGATTTTTTTTAAGTTTTTAAGTAGTCTCAATTGGCTCGAGCCAGTAATAGGAAAAGGAAATTTTATATTTATTAAAATTAAAAATCTTAAAATAAAAGTTGCCTTAATTAAACACTTGAAAAGTGACAAAATTTTTGTCAGAGATTATGGTCACATTCAAAAAACAAAAAATTATATTCGGATTACAATAGGCGTTAAATCTCAAATGGAAAAGGTTTCATATTCTATTGAGCAATTCGTTAAAGAACAAATTAAATAAATTGAAATGAAACAAATTATTCAGGATTTAAAGAATGGTGATACAATTTTGGAGGATGTCCCTGTCCCAGTTGTAAGAGCAGGCTGCTTATTAATTCAAACTACAAGAACCTTAGTTTCTTTAGGAACAGAAAGAATGTTAGTTGACTTTGGAAAAGCAAACTTTATTCAAAAAGCTAGGCAACAACCTGACAAAGTAAAAATGGTTTTTGATAAAATGAAAACTGATGGCTTAAGACCAACTTTAGAGGCTGTTTTTAATAAACTTGGCCAACCATTACCACTTGGTTATTGTAACGTAGGTAGAGTTGTAGCTGTAGGAAAAGGAGTTACAGAATTTTCTGTTGGAGATAGGGTCGTATCTAACGGAAATCACGCTGAATTTGTTTGTGTGCCGAAAAATTTAGTAGCAAAGATTCCTAACAATGTTTCTGACGAAGATGCTACATTTACTGTAATAGGTGCTATTGGTCTTCAGGGTATAAGATTATTAAAACCAACATTTGGTGAAACTTTTGTGGTTATTGGCTTAGGCTTGATAGGCCTTATCACTGCGCAGTTACTCATTGCAAATGGTTGTAATGTGATCGGATTTGATTTTGATCCAGATAAAGTTAGTCTTGCAAAACAAAAAGGTGTAATTGCAATAAATCCATCTGATGGAACTAGTCAAGTAAAATATGTTGAATCTTACACTAAAGGAATCGGAGCAGATGGAGTAATTATTACAGCTTCGAATAAAAGCAATGAAATTATTTCCCAATCAGCAAATATGTGTAGAAAAAGAGGAAGAATAATTTTAATAGGGGTTGTTGGCTTAAACTTAAGCCGGGCAGATTTCTATGAAAAAGAAATTTCATTTCAGGTTTCATGTTCTTACGGTGCAGGAAGGTATGATGAAGAATATGAACAAAAGGGTATTGATTACCCTATTGGCTATGTAAGATGGACCGAAAAAAGAAATTTTGAAACGATATTAAATTCAATATCAAGGAAAATCATTGACGTTAACTCACTGATTACAAATAGAGTTAAATTAAATGACTACCAAAAGATATATGGAGATATGTCTAATTCAAAATCAATTGCTTCAATACTTGAGTACGATGCCTTTGAAAAACAAAAAAGTACCATTCAACTGAGAGAAAAATCTTTTGTTGGTATGAAAGGTGTAATTGGAATTATAGGTGCTGGAAACTTTACGAGTTCTACACTCCTCCCTAACCTTAAAAAGTGTAACACAGATATTAAATTTATTGCTAGTTCTGGGGGTCTTTCCTCAACAATCATGGCCAAAAAATATAATATCTCATTCTCAACGTCAGATTTTCACCAAATATTAAAAGACAATGAAGTAGATTTAGTCATTATTACTACTAAACACCACATGCATGCTAAAATGGTTATTGAATCTATCAATGCAGGAAAAAGTGTATTTGTTGAAAAGCCTTTGGCTATAAATCAAAATGAACTAAATCAAATTATTGAGGCCTATAATGCCGCTAATGTAAATTTAACAGTTGGATTTAATAGAAGATTTGCTCCAATGGCAAAAAAAATGAAAAAAGTATTGGGCAGTTCTACTACACCAATTAACATTGTAGCTACAATGAATGCTGGATTCATTCCGAAAGATGTATGGGTGCATGATATGGAAATTGGAGGGGGTAGGATAATAGGTGAGGCATGTCACTACATTGATTTGTGTTCTTATTTGACAGGATCAATGGTTATATCAGTTTGTATGAATTCGATGGGTCAAAATCCTGATGAAAATACTGATAATGCGAGTATACTAATGAAATATGCTAACGGAAGTAACGCAGTCATTAATTATTTTTCTAATGGAAGCAAAGGTTATTCTAAAGAAAGATTGGAGATTTATTCTCATGAGCGAACCCTCATAATGGATAATTGGAGAAAATTAAAAGGATACGGATTTAAATCATTCTCAAATTCAAAATCTAGCCAAGATAAAGGACATTTTAATCAATTTCAAGAATTAGTATTTCAACAAAAAAACGGTGGAAACGCAATTATTCCCTTTAATGAGATTGTAAATACAACCAGAGCTTCTTTTGCGGCTATTGAATCATTAAAAGAAGGTAAGTGGATTTCAATAAAATAAAATTATTTGCCAATACGATAAAATTCCTGAAACCTATTCAGATATATTATCGCTTATTCTATTTTTTTAGAGATTATTTTAATCAACTTTTTATTTATAAGCATATTTTAAATTTTCTAAAGAAAATTAAATTATACAATTTTCAAGAAAATAAAATTAATTTAGACACCCCAAGATATAGATCACTAAGATGGTTTGATGTCATATATAATTTAAAAACTTATCACGGTCAAAATCTTTTTAAATTTTTAAATATATCTCATGATTTTAAAAATAAAATTGATTGGAATTTTAAAGAAAACCAAGATTTATGGATATATAATTTGAATTATTTTGAATACCTAAACCAAAGAAATATAACTTTTCAAGAGGGATTAAAATTAATTGAAGATTTTTGTGCAAATTATAGTCATATTAAAGTTGGCAAGAATCCATTTCCCACGTCACTTAGAATAATAAATTGGATAAAGTTTATATGCAAACATAAAATTTATGATAGTTTAATTATAAATATCCTAGCCTTTGATGTTAAAAGATTAAGTAAAAATATTGAATTCCATTTGTTAGGAAATCATCTTTTAGAGAATGCTTTTGCGCTTTACTTTGCAGGAAATTTTTTTGGAAATAAAAAACTTTTAAAGATTTCTAAAAATATAATAAAAAAGCAGTTGAATGAGCAAATCTTAGACGACGGAGGTCACTTCGAGCTATCACCTATGTATCACTCCATTATGCTGTATAGAGTTCTAGATTGTATAAACCTGTTAGAGTTAAATAAAATTAACGAAGACAAATCATTTATAATAAAATTAAAATCAAAGGCTGAACTGATGATGGGGTGGTTACAGAATATCAGATACAAAAATGGTTCACTTCCGTTATTTAACGATTCTGCTAGAGGAATATGCCCAAATTCATCAAAAATTTTAAATTATTTTAAAAAACTAAATTTAGTTTCAAACAAAAGATCTCTTTCTGATTCTGGATACAGAAAATTTAGTGGTAAAAATTATGAATTCGTTGCTGATGTGGGAGCTATTGGCCCGTCCTATCAATCAGGTCATGGACATGCTGACACTTTTAACTTTGAATTCCACATTAATAAGATTCCGATTATTGTTGATACAGGAATCTCTACCTATCAAATTGGCCCAACTCGCGACCTTGAGAGAAGTACAAAATCACATAATACTGTTTCAATTGAAGATAGGAATAGCAGTCAGATTTGGAGTTCTTTTAGGGTAGGTGAGAGAGCTAATGTATGGATAACTGAGGATACTAATAAACAATTAAAAGCATTTCACGATGGATATGTTAGTATGAATTCTGTACACACAAGATGCTGGAAGTTTACTGAAAATTATATAAAAATTTCAGATAATGTTACAAATAAAAATCATAGTTCAATTGCCTCATTCCATTTTCATCCTGATATTAATTTTATCAAAGTTGACGATAAAAATATAACTTCAGACAAATTTACTATTTCATTTACTGAAAACATCACACATATTTTGATAAATGAATACTTTTATAATGAGCAATTTAATAAGCCTAAATTAGCAAAAAAGTTGTGCGTAAAATTTAAAGAGAATTTATGTACAAAAATCTATATAAATGGAAATAACAATAGTATCTAATTATTATCCGCCTGAAATTGGTGCTGCATCAAGTAGAATTAAATATTTGTCTGAATCACTCTCTGAAAAATTTAACTATGTAAATGTGGTTTGTCCAATGCCAAATTACCCTGAGGGAAGAGTTTTTGAGAATTATCGTGGCCTGTTGTATAGGTCAAAAATTTTAAAAAATATAAGAATAAATAGGTATTGGATTTACCCTTCGAATAGCAAGAGTATTTTGGATAGGATATTAAGTATGTTATCTTTTTCTGTGTCATTATGGTTTTATGCATTTAAATTTAACTCTATAAGAAAAAGTAAATGGATAATTATTCAGAATTCTCCTTTACTTGTTTCTTTTTCATCCATTATACTATTCAAATATATATTTAGAAGAAAAATAGCACTTAATGTTTCTGACCTTTGGCCATTAACAGCACTTGAGTTAGGTGTTGTAAAAAAAAATAAATTTTACTCATTTTTAGAATTTTTAGAAAAATTTAATTACAAATCTGCAGATTTGATAATGGGACAATCAAAAGAAATTATTGAACATATATCTTACATAGCAGATAAGAAAATGTTCTTATATAGAAATTTACCTAAAAATATAAATACGAAACTGTCTACAAATAAAAATAAAAAATTTAAAATTGTTTATGCTGGATTAATGGGAGTTGCACAAGGCATATATGACATAGTCAAGAACGTAGATTTTAAAGTACTTGATGTTGAATTTCATCTTTATGGTAGTGGAAACGAATTAAAATTGATTCAGAATTATATAAAATCTAATCCAAACTCAAATATTTTTTATAATGGTTCAATTTCTAAAGAAGAGCTTTTAAAAGCATTGCCAAAGTTTCAAGCTTCCATTGTCCCATTGATTACTTATATTAAGGGGGCAGTTCCGTCAAAAATTTTTGAATTAATTGGCCTTGGAATACCTATTCTTTATTTAGGTAAAGGAGAAGCAGCTAATCTGATAAATGATTGGAAAGTGGGTTATGTTTGTAAACCAAAAGAATTTAAAGCGCTTGAAGTAAATATAAAAAAATTACTTATGTCAAACTCAGAGTATATGAAATTGAAAAAGAATTGTCTTAACGTTTCTAAAACTGAGTTAGACTTAAAAAAACAAATTAACAAACTAATCAATTTATTAAAATGAAATATATTATTACAGGTGGAAGCGGATTCATTGGTACTCATTTTTCAGAAAAATTAGGAAATAGAATATCTCTTAATATTGATATAGAAAAACCTAAAACTTTTAATAGTAATTTTCAGAATATTAATATTCTGGACATGGACTCATTAATTAATATTGATATAACATCGCCTGAGAAATCAACGTTAATCCATCTTGCAGCAGTGCATTTTGATTTCCAGAAAGGTTATTATCAAACTAATGTTGAGGGCACTCGCAATATTTTAGATTTTATAGAAAAAAATAAAATTAAGAATTTTGTTTTCTTCTCAAGTGTTGCAATTTATGGAAACTCAGAAGACGGCAAGAATGAGAATTCTGAAAAAAAACCGATTAATGACTATGGAAAGTCCAAGCTACAGGCAGAAAATCTAATAAGGCAATGGCATAGTGAAAATAGTTTTTGTAGAGTAATTATAGTAAGACCTGCAGTTGTTTTTGGTGAATATAATTTTGGAAATGTTTTTAATCTCATTAAGCAGATTAATTCAAAAATCTACGCTGTAGTAGGAGATGGTAAAAATATCAAATCAATTGCTTACAGTAAAAACCTTGTTGATTCTGTTCTTTTTGCACTTGAAAATATCAATGATAATTATTATGAGTATAACTATTGCGATTACCCTCAACTTAATACCACTGATATTTCTAAAAAAATTTCTAAAAAATTAAATTACACAAACCCTTTAAAAATCCCGCTACTTCTTACAAAATTGGTTTCGTTTCCAATTGATATCTTAGAAAAATTATTTGCTAGCGATCTCAAGTTCAACTCACAAAGAATAAAAAAATTTACAGAATCTACCTATTTCATGTCAGATAAAATAAGACAAGCT
>Ga0160422_10000705_pt1 | contig 20451 bp, 10 predicted proteins | sample Fk160mmetaG_FD_108192 | JGI IMG/M metagenome (GOLD analysis project Ga0160422, IMG submission 108192) | Marine microbial communities from the Central Pacific Ocean - Fk160115 60m metaG | ecosystem: Environmental > Aquatic > Marine > Oceanic > Photic zone | place: The Central Pacific Ocean... | reverse complement strand
TGAAAGATATGGAAACAGATCTATAGGTTCTTTCCTTCGTATGGTATCAGCGGAAATGCCTTCTACTTCAGATCAAATTATCTGGACTGAGCAAGGCAGATTGCATACAAGATATGCTAATGCTATTTATCTAAGTGCTGCGGCTACAATGCCAACTTCAGGAACAACTCCTGGAACTGCAAATGCATCTACATCTGGTGGTGTTGTATTGAACTTTAATGTTCCTACAGCACAGCCTACAAGCTTAGGTATTACTACACAAGGTACAACTGCTGTTAATTTCCGTAAAGGACAAACAGTTATGATTCAAGCTCAATCTTCTGCTACATCTGCAGTAGGAGGCACTGGTGCTGTAATCAAAGGTGTTGTAACTAATGTTTCTGGTAACTATTTCCAAGTTAAATCTTTAACTGGAATTCCTGCTATTACAAATGCTCAGAGATTTACAGCTCTTGCTTATGGCTCTGAATTTGCAAAAGGTACTGGAAACTTTACTGAAAAACTAGATCCTAGCTATGCTACATTTACTAACTCTCCAATTATTCTTAAAGAGCACTATTCAATCAATGGATCTGACACTGCTCAAATAGGCTGGATTGAAGTTACTTCTGAAAATGGAGCATCTGGTTATCTATGGTATTTAAAGTCTGAGCACGAAAACAGACTACGTTGGGAAGATTACCTAGAAATGTCTATGGTTGAAGGTGTTAAGCAATTAAACACTGGAGCTACTTTAGATTTCTACGATTCAGGTATCACTGCTACTGCTAGAGGTACTGAAGGTTTCTTTGAAGCTATTGAGTCAAGAGGTAATGTATATTCTGACTTTGGAGCGCAAGCTTCTGGTGGTGCTTTAACAGATTTTGATGCTGTACTTAAGCAATTAGACAAGCAAGGTGCTATTGAAGAAAACATGCTTTTCTTAGGTAGAGATCTTTCTTTAGAAATTGATGATATTCTTGCACAACAAAATGGTGGATACTCTGGAGGTACTTCTTTTGGTGTATTTAACAACAGCGAGGATATGGCTCTTAATCTAGGTTTCACTGGATACAGAAGAGGTTCTTATGACTTTTACAAAACTGACTGGAAATACTTAAATGATTTTTCAACAAGAGGTGGTTTTAAAGATATTGAAGGTGTACTAGTTCCTGCTGGTACTTCAACAGTATACGATCAAGTTCTTGGAAAAAATATCAAGAGACCTTTCCTACACGTAAGATATAGAGCTTCTGAAACTGAAAACAGAAAAATGAAATCTTGGGTTACTGGATCTGTAGGTGGCGCTTCTTCATCACCAATTGATGAAATGAGAATGCACTATCTATCTGAAAGATGTTTAATTGTACAAGGTGCTAATAACTTTGTATTATTTAAAGCATAATTATTATTAGAGGACGGGTGGTTTCGGCCACCCTTATCCTCATTTTTATTTTTATTATATTATATCATGACTACACAAATACAAAAAAGAAAAACTAACCCTGAAAAGGGTTGGGAAATAAAAGATAGAGTTTATATTTTAACTCAAAATAGATCTCCAATAAGTTGGACTATTCAGTCTAAACACACATTAAGAAAACCATTGTTTTGGTTTGATGAAAATACTGGTGAAAACAAAGAAATAAGATATGCTACAAATCAAAAATCTTTATTTGTAAGCGATCAAGAAGGCTATGTAACTTTAGGCCATGTAATATTTCTTGATGGAGTGCTTGAAGTTCCTAGACAACAGCAAGCATTACAAAAGCTTTTATCTATATATCATCCTCAGGCAGGAATTTTATGGGAAGAAATTGATGAAGTTGCTGAAGCTTCAGACGAAATTGAAGATTTAGAATTAGAATTAGAAGCTTTAAATCTTGTTAAAACTTTAGATATTGAGCATTTAGAAGCTATTATGCGGACTGAATTAGGCTCAACGGTTACTGACCTTAGCTCTAAAGAATTAAAAAGAGATGCGTACAGGTTTGCACAATCTGATCCAAAACTTTTTATAGAGTTATCTAAAGATGAAGATATAAAGTTAAGAAATCTTGCTAATAGAGCTGTTGAATTAGGTATATTAAACCTAACTGATGACAATACTGTATTTAAATTAGCAAATGGAAAAAAGGTTATGACAGTACCTTTTGATCAGCATCCTTACGGAGCGCTAGCCGCTTATTTTAAAACCGACGAAGGTGTTGATTTAATGAAGTCTATTATGAAAAAAATTTCGTAATATAAGGGCGTAGAGTGAGAAATCAACTCTATGCTCACTAATTAATAAATATAACATGGTAAATATAAACGAAGTATATCAAACCGTACTTACTATTGCTAATAAAGATAATAGGGGATATATAACGCCTGAAGAATATAACTTATTGGCTGCAACTGCACAAAATGAAATATTCGAAAGCTACTTTAATAAACAATTAATGTACGAGGCAGGCGGGCTATATAATGCTGATTTTTCAGATCCTGTTATAACAAATTCAGAAAAAATAAATGTTTTTTATAAAACTAGCAATTTAACTCACGCAAATGGTGTTTTTGCTTTTCCTTCTGACTTTTATAAATTAGGTAATGTGCAGGTTAATAATATAGATGCTGATTTTATTTCACATAAAGATGTTAAGTTTATAAATTTATCACCTTTAACATATCCTGTAACATCACAACCAGTTTATACAATAACAGGAAGCGCTATAACAGTTTATCCTACTACTATAACTTCTGGTGTAAATATAGAATATTTAAAGGCACCAAACAAACCTAAATGGGGGTATGCGATGCCAACAGCTTCTCAAATAGCCTCAGGAGTACCAAACGAACCAATATATGATTCAACTGTTTTTGATCCAGCTACAGATAGCTATTCTTCAATTGCAAAATCATTAAACTTTGAACTGCATATTTCAGAAAAGTCTGAGTTAATATATAAAATATTGACTTTAGCCGGTGTAACAATAAAACAAGCGGACATAGCAGGCTTTGGACAAGGTAAAGAACAACAACTACAAGCAACTGAACAATAATGGCAATATCAAGAAAACCTTTAGACGTAGATAATTATTCCGCCCTTGAAGGCGGCACGGGAACAGCAGTGCCCGGCTACTATAGCAGAGTACATTTGAATGATATTATAAATAATTTTATTGTTGCTTATGTAGGTGATGATAAAATACTTACAAAAGTGCCAAGATATGAAGTTGCTTTTTGGGCTCAAAGATCAGTTCAAGAATTTAGCTATGATGTTTTTCATGCAGAAAAAAATTTAGAAATCGAGTTAAGCCCAACTTTACAACTGTCTTTGCCTTCGGATTATGTAAATTATGTTAAAATTTCATATGTAGACTCTAATGGCAATCATAGGCCAATACAAAATTCTAAAACAACAAAAGCTAATAAAGCTGTTGCGCAAGATCAAGACTATAGATATATATATGACCAAGACGGTAATTTAACATTTAGTGAAATATCTGAAACAGCAGAAAGATTTCAGTCTTCAGAAAGATTTTTAAAGAATAAAGATTTTGAAGATTACTACGATGGTATTAACGATTCAGATTTACCTTCCGCTTATGGCAGAAGATATGGATCGGAGCCAGAAAGACAAAATATAAATGGCACTTATTTATTAGACTTAGAAGCCGGTAAAATATATTTTGATTCTTCATTTTCAGAAGGTGATTTAATATCTATACAATATATATCTGATGGCCTTGGAAACAACGGTAATTTTGATAATGTTTTAGTTCCTAAATTAGCTGAAGATGCAGTATATTCTAACATGCTTTATAATCTTTCTAAGCTAAGACCAAGCGCTGCTGGGGCTGCGGCTTTATATAAAAAGGAGGCGGCCTCAAAAATGCGTAATGCAAAAATTAGATTAAGCAATTTAAAGCTTGATGAATTAACTCAAGTTCTTAGAGGTAAATCTAAGTGGATTAAACACTAATATATGCCAGAAATTAAAAGACTCTTTAACGCGAGTCGAATGAATCGCGATTTAGATGACAAAATGCTTAAGCCCGGTGAATATCGAGAAGCATTAAATATAAATGTTAGTAAGTCAGAAAGTGCGGATATAGGTGCTGTTGAAAATATTTTAGGAAATAAGCTTATTAATGATACTAGTTTGTCTAATGCAAAAGTTATAGGCGAATACAGAGATAATGGTAATGAAAGAATATATTACTTTATTACTACAAACTCTTCATATAATGAAATAAATAGTGGTAATCATCAAATAATAGAATATAATCAAAAAGCAAACAAAGGAACTATTTTAGTTAATAGTGCCGCATTAAACTTTCATCAAGATTATTTAATTACAGGAATAAATTTAGTTGATGAACTTTTGTTTTTTACAGATGATAGAAACCCACCGAGAAAAATAAATGTTGAAACAGCTAGAAATACTCCAGGTAGATATAATTTAGCTACAAATATTGACGATATAATTTCTGTCGCTAAATATGCACCTTACGTGGCTGCAGATATAATTGGTGTTTCCGATTCAGATGAGCAAGGGAATGTAATTACATCTAATTTTCTTGAAAACAAATTAATTAGATTTTCTTATAGGTATCAATTTGAAGATGGTGAATACAGCGTATTAGCACCATTTACTCCTATATGTTTTTCAAGGCTAAATGAAACTGACACAATTGCTACAAACATTCAAGACTTTGGAGAAATTGAAACTTTTGTTAATGCTGTAAAGTCAGTTCAACTATCAGTTCCTACACCCGCGGGCTTAGGAATTGACAAAGTCGAGCTAATATATAAAGAAACTGGCAGCCCTGCATTATACGTTGTAGAAAGTAAAGTTTTAACTTCAGAAACAAATATAAACTTTTTTTATAAATCTCAAGATCCTTTTAAAACATTACCTTCAGATCAATTAACGAGAGTGTCTGACGCAGTGCCAAGGCTTGCTAAATCTCAAGAGCTTGCTGGCGGTAGGCTAGTATATGGTAATTATTTACAAAATTTTAATATACCAAAGGTATCATTTACAGTAAGCAGAACAGGTGAAGCTTCCGCTAGATATACAGCTTTAGATGATAGAATGTCTGTAAAATCAAGAAGAACATATCAAGTTGGAATTGTTCTTGCTGATAAGTTTGGAAGACAAACACCTGTATTACTTTCTGAAACAGGAGGTGACACGGTGTTTATTGATGCGGCTACAGGTGAAGAAGACAGTATTAATGTATTTAATTCATTACGTATCGCATTTTCTCAATCTACTATAACGGCTTTACAAGCATTAGACTGGTGCTATTCTTACAGAATTGTAGTAAAACAAAGAGAACAAGAGTATTACAACTGGATTTCTACAGTAGCTTCTTTAAATGTAGTAAATAGATTTGGAGACAGCATTAATAAAATACCAAGAGATCAAACAGCTGTAATACCTCCTAGTACTAGTGCTACAATATCACCATGTGATACTGCTGTATATCCTAAAATATTAGGAGGTGTTAACAAAACAACCTCTACGCTAAGTAAAGTACAGTCTATAAATAACCCTGCGGGTACAGCTAATGTACCAACTGATTCTGTAACATCAGGTGTTGCTGTATTTGAAACAGAGCCCTTTGAGTCGGATTTAGATATATTTTTTGAAACATCTACAGGAGGCTTAATATCAACACTTACAACTACTGCAATTGATATACAGTTTTATAATTGCTATCTATTAACATTTAGCTCAGGAACGCATATTGAAATAAATAGGCTAAGAGCTGGATTTAATGAAAAAGCTTTTGATGTAGGTGTTAGAGCTTATGTAGTAAAAGAAAATTTTGCTGAAGAAAGAAGATTTAATACTCTTATACATTCTAGTGGATTGTTTAACTCGCGAACAAATATAAACTATATAAATCAGTTCAACGAAGCTGAAGGTGGTATAACAATATCTTTAGATCCTCAAGACGGGTCTATACAAAAATTATTTGCTGATGATACCCAAATAGTTGTATTTCAAGAAGATAAGATTTCAAGATCTCCTGTTAATAAAGACTTTATATATTCAGCTGAAGGCGGGGCGATACCTGTAACTACAAATACTCAGTTTTTAGGAACTATTGCGCCATATGCTGGAGAATTTGGTATATCAAAAGACCCTAAATCTTTTGCATATTATGGATATGCAAAATACTTTACTGATAAAAGCAGAGGAAGTGTTATGCGATTATCTCAAAACGGTTTAGTTGAAATATCTAATATGGGTATGAGCGACTTTTTTAGAGATGCTTTAGCCAAATCAGATGAAGTTATTGGATCATATGATGAATATAATAATTTATATAACATTACGTTAATTGGCAAAGGGTTTAGCGGTTTTAAGGACACAAATGTAGCAACTGCTACAGATGATTATTTTACAATATCATTTGACGAAAGTGCTCAAGGGTGGACAAGCTTTAAATCTTATAAACAGGAAGGAGGCCTTAGTTTAAATAATACATATTATACCTTTAATGCAGGCAAATTATGGCAACATAATGATGAAACTGTTAATAGAAACACATTTTATGGTGCTGCAGCCGCAGAATCATATATAGAGCCTATATTAAATGACAATCCTTCTACAATAAAAACATTTAACAATATAAGTTACGAAGGAACAACAGGTTGGGAGTTAGACTTTATGCAAACAGATATTTCTTCTGTTGGATCAGAACCAGCTTTAGAAGATTACAGTTTAATAACTTTACAGCTTTCGGGTGCTGCAAATAATAGTATTGTATTAGGCGAAAAATCTATTTATGCTAAAAATAACGAAACTGTTCAATGGAGCATTACTGCTAAGCCTAAAAATGCTGATTTTGAATTTGAAAATTTAAATGATGTAATTTTGTCTGGTTCTGGATTAAATGTACAAAATCCAACAGCTATAACTAATAATAATTTAGTTTTTTTAGTAAGCTATTCTGCAACAACTCAAGATGAAGTAAAAACATTAAATGTTTCAGGTGTTGGTGCTAGCCTTATTTTTGAAGTTAACTTATTAACGGTAAGTATTGCAGATTCAATAACTAATGCAAATATTAGCCCTGCTTTGTCTACTTATACTACAGCTGGTGCAAATAATTTAAATGCAACAATATCTGCAGTAAGCACTCATTATGTAGATCCCGGATTAATATCTGCAAATTTAACTAATTTTGGCCAAGCCGCTGCGATTACATCTTCTACTATTGTTAAAAATGTAATTGTTAGAAATTATGGCTCAAATAAATATGCAATAGATGATATAGAAAATGGAATTGATTATTTAAAACAGCCTATACTTGCGTTAACAAGAGGCAAGACTTATAGATTTGATCAAAGTGATAGTTCAAATGCAGGTCACCCTTTAAAATTTAGTACAACTGCGGACGGAACACATGGAAGTGGCGGTGCAGAGTATACAACCGGAGTAACTTATAATGGAACGCCTGGGTCGGCTGGTGCATACACACAAATAGTAATTGCATCAAATACACCTATACTATATTATTACTGTTCTAATCATTCTGGAATGGGTGGTAGCACTAATTTAGTACCATTTAATTTAACCTTTAGCAGTGGCAATGTGGTCGCAGGGTTCCCCTTAACCGTTCCAACATCAGCTACTAGTAATTCTATAGGAATAAGTGGCGCAGCTACAATTTTACCAACTTTAACTTGGTTAACCCCTCCAGAGGGTGTTTTAACTTTACCTTCTGGGGCATCGGTAGGCAACGCTTATAGTATAAGTCCATACTCTGCAGCTTCATTAAGAACTGCTACTATAAGATTTACTGTTGGAGGAACAACGAAAGTGTTTTTGCCAGGCTCTAAAACTATAACATATTCTTTGCCTGGTTATACTTTAGGTACTGCTATTTTAGACAATGTTTCACAGCAATACATAGACCAAACAATTACACTGCCTGCAATTTATGAAAATACTAATGCAACAGCAACAATAGGAGGTACAGGAGAGGTAACAGCTTCTGTAGGAACATATTCTAATCCTGCAAATTTTGCGGCAACAGGTAGTACACCAGTGAGCATAACAAGTTCAAACGGAGCCACAATACCAATACAAGTTTCATGCCCTGATAACTGGGTTCTTTTTAATGGTTCACCCGCTTCTATAGTGGTTGACCCTGATGGTATTGATTTTGCGGGTCATGGTAATTATCCTTTTACCATAGGCGTAGCAGATAATACAACTAGTTCTCAAAGAACAGCAACAGTAACTATTTCTAAATTGTCAACTGATACAAGGACTACAGGATCTGCGGTTGCTAATCAAACAATAACTATAACACAAAATGCATAATGAGTACAATAATTAAATTTCCTTTTAAAGAAAAAGAAGGTAAATACTTTGCCCCGATAGTATCTGAAGAAACAACATATAAAGTTTCTAATGGTGCTGTTGTTACAGATGCAACAAAGCTTGTATCTGGGACAAAGGGTACCTTTATGCGAACTAGGTTAAAATTACCAGTAGATAAATCAATTAACAAAGCTGAACTGTTTGCTATAAACTCTGAAGCTGTTTATTCAAGTCAATAATATGAAAGAAATTTTTGAATTATTATTTTTTGGACCAGAAAATTTAATTTACAGTCCGTTCCCGGTAGTAGCGGCGGTTGGTGCTGCAAGTGGACTTATAAAGGGCATAGGTTCTTTGTTCGGTAGAAAAAGAAAAAGACGTGCTGCCCAAAAAGCAGAAAGAGCTAAAAATCAAACTTTATCTAAGTTGATGAACTTTAAGTTTAAAAATGCTTACGAAGGTTTGCAAGGCGCAAGCTATGATCCGGTTGCCGCTAAATCACAACAAATAGGTAATGCTGCAACTGCACAGATGCCAACTTTAGGTGATGCTACGGGTTATGATGCTACAGGTTACGAAGCTGAAGGTTATACTGCTCAGGGCACAAGCATAGGGCCTTTATTAACTGGAGATGCTACTGGGCTAACTAATGAGTTTAATAATCTTCAAGTTTCAACCGCAGGTGCCGAATTAGCAGCGCAAGAAGCAGATCAAGCTTTAGCAGCTTCTCAAGATTTAGCTGCACAAGCCGGCACTGGAGGTGGTGGTGCAACAGCATTAGCTGCAGCAGCAGCAAAGTCTAAATCTAAAATTGCAGCAGATATTGATCAGCAAGTAAAAGCTAATGAAATGCGTAGAGCCCAAGGCGAAATGCAATTGCAAAGAGACCAATTAGCTCAAAGTAATACAGCTGCTCAATTTGATTTAGGCCAGGCACAATTTAATGCTAGCGCAACAAATCAAGCTAATCAATTCAATGCTAGTGCCGCAAACCAAGCATCTCAATTTACTGCGGGTGCAATGAATCAAGCAGCACAATTTGGAGCTCAAGCAGCCAATCAGTTTGCATTAACACAATTTGGAACAGAGGCTCAAATGAATCAATTTAATGCTGGTCAACAAAATCAATTTATGAGAGATCAGTTTAGAGCAGATCAATCTATTGAACTAGCAAATGCGCAAGCCGCAACTGCAGCTAATCAGTTTGCTGCTCAAACGGCTATGCAAGCAGATATTATGGGCCGTCAAGGAGAGATGGACGTTCAAGGAATGAAATATAACAGACTAGCTAGTGTTTTTGGAATGCAAAATCAAGCACACCAGCAAAAGTCAGCGGCGTATGAAAAACAAAGAGGGATGTTATTAAGTGGGTTATCACAAGCTGCAGCGGGCGCAGCAAGCGCCGTGGGTGCCGCAAAGTCTTTCACTGATTTCTAATAAGATAATGAGCAGATACGGAAACTTAGGAGCATTTGATTACAAGGTAACAAATGTACCACAATATGATTTATCCGCAGATATAGACAAAGCAATTGCACTAGGGATACAACAAGGAACAGCGTTAGGCAAAGGCATTGCATCAGGAAAGGCGGAAAGACAAAAAGAAATAGCTAATCAGCTTGCGCTAGACAAAATAGATAAAGCAACTAGAGAAGGTTTAATATTACCTGCTGATTCTGGAGTTAATTCATTAAATGATGCTAGAATAGATTTTTCTAATAAACTTGTAGATAAATTAAATCAAGCAAAAATAATGAGAGACGATGGCTCATTAACTGCTGCGGATTATAGCAAAATTGTAATGACACTAGAGTCTCAAATTCCGGCTTACAAAGCTGCTGAAAAAGTAATGACCGGAGGCATAACAACTTATATAGATGCTCTTGAAGATGGGAAACTATCAAAAGCAAATAGCCCTGAGTCTATAGAGTTTTGGTCTGCTATTGCTACAGGAAGAGCTAAGGTTGACTATGCATATGATGAAAATGGTAATATGGAAATGGTTGGTACATGGACCGATTCAGAAGGTAAAAAACAACCAATTAAAGCCGCTTTAGAACGATTTGAGCAATTACCATTTATATTGGATAAGCCTGAAGCTACAGCTGCAGAAAACAGAGAGGCTGATGTAAAAAATATTTTAGATACAAAAGAGGGTAGTACACTTTCTAAACTAAGCTCTAAAACAGGCCCTGGGGGTGCCCCAATATATGAAACAGACGTACAAACTATTTCTTATAAAGATGTTAATGGTAATGAAGTTCTTAAGCCTTGGTTTAAACAATTTGGCGATGATAGCTTTAACAGCTATTTCGACTCATTAGGAAAAGGTGATCTTAGAATGGGGTTAAAACAATATTTGTTAGATTCAGAGGTTGGGTTTGGTGATTACGAAAGTGTGAATTCTATATTACAAAATAAAAGTGTTGATGAATTAAACAAAATGAAAGTTGCTTTAAGAAATCAATATGTTGAAGATTTAAAGCTAGATGTTTTAAAAGCTAATAATCTAAGAGTACAAGAATTAAATGAAAAAGCTTTAGGTGACGCGGCGGCTTATGCAAGAGATGAGTCTACTATTTTAAGAAATCAACAGCTTAAAAAAGAAATAAAACAAAGCGAACAAACTGGTAAAACTACCGGGTCTAGCGATGAACTTTTAAATGAGTTGCAAGGTTTATTTAATACTGCACAAACAACAGAAAGCAGAGGCTATGCGCCTCAATTTGAATATACACAATTATTAGGCGACGGCAAAATAGACTTTGAAGACATTCAAATATCAGATGGTAAACCTGGTAAATCAGGAGAAAGCAGAAAAATTACTGATCCTAATAATGTTATGATGATTGTTCGTGGCGGTAAAAAAATAAAAATCCCTAAAAATGATCTTAATAACCCAAAAGCATTTTTTAGATCTTATCTTGCTGCAAAAGGGGTACCTACTAAACCAACAAAAAGTAATCCTAAAACAATTGAATGGTACATGAGAAGATTAAACCTTGATGAAAAAGATATTGTTGGATCAGAGCCTATTATAGTTAAATAAATATGTATAAAATTTACAGATTAAACGGTCAAGAATACCATGTATACCCTTCTGGAGAACAAAAGTTTTTATCAGAAAATCCTGACGCTGAATTAGTAAAATCTGTTGAAGATCCAACATCTATAAGCGAAGTAGCTAAACCTATTGCTGAAGAAGTTACTGATGAAAGTCCTATTATCCCTCCTGAAGAATTTGATATTTCTACATTACCTGAAACAGCCCCTAGAGCAACAGAAGAAGAAATAAAAGCTTATGAAGAATCTGTTAGACTAGATAAAGAAGCTATGTTTCAAGGGGAGCTAAGAAGAATTCAAGAGCAACGCAAACTTCCAGAAGAAATGACTGCTACTGAAAAAATGGCGCAGTCAATGGAAAATATGTATCTTAGAATACAAAATATAATTCCAAAAGTTAATTTATCTAGTGGTGTAGTATATAGAAAAATATTTGGTGATGAAAATGTAGATAAATTTGTTAATGCTGTTGGAGAAGATACTTTTTGGACAGAAGGCTTAACCGAAAAAGAAACTGTTGATGCTGCAAGAATTATAGAGCTAAATCAACAAAAAATGGGACCTACTGGAGAAGTTATTAAAGGCTTTAAAAACGCTGATGCCGCTGAGGTTTTAGCTGGTGCAGTAAATGCTGGAACCGCTTTAATACCTTCAATGTTAGAAATAATGGCTGGTGGGGGTACTTCTGCTATTTTATTAGCCGATTTTTTTGCCGATTCCTATAAAACAATAAATACAGAAAAAGCTGAATCAGAAGGAAAAACATTAGAACAGTTGATACAAGACGGAGAAGACGAAACTTTAGCTCCCGCTTTATATGCTACAGCTATGTCCAAACTTGAAAAAGTTGGTTTTGATGCAATAACTAAAGCTGCAACAAAAGAATTAAAAGGCACTGCAATTAAAAAACTAGCAAATTTTGTAGGTGCAGGTTCTGCGGAAATGACTACTGAGGTACTACAAACTTCCTTAGAAAAATCTCAAGAAGAATATGGCAAGACTGGGTCTGTAAGTGATGCGAAAGATGCTTTTATAGAGGCTTTAGATGATCAAGAAACATGGGAGGCTGGTGTACAAGGCTTTATTGGTGGTGCAGGTTTTAGTGGTGTTGGTAATAAAGACGTGCGTAAAGCAATTTCTGCTTTAAGAGCGCCTGTTGATTATAAAGCAATAGAAACAGATATTGAAAAGCTTTCAAAATTAAATAATGATTTAGCAAAAGCGAAAGATCCAGAAGTAATAGATGGAATTAAAAATAATATTAATGAAGTAAAACAAAATCTTTCAGATAGAATAGTAAAAGGAAATTCTATAGTAGAGTTGTTTTCTAAAAAAGATATTGACAAAATAAACAATATGGCTGATCTTGCTAAAATGCAAGTAACGCGAGTAAAAAATTTAGAAAATAAATTAAGCAAAGGGGATATAACTATAGAGGAATATAATTCAGCTGTAGAGGGTTATAAATCTTCTTTTGTTGAGGCTAAAAATAGAATAAAAGGAATTGCTGAAGATGCAGTTATTGAAGCCCAGGAAGTTGAGGGTGTTTCTGAGGTTAGTATAAAAAATGCTAACGAAATAAATGAAGCATACGATGCTAACCCTGGTTCAGTTGAAGTATTTAACAACGTTGTTATACCCAAAATGCAACCTTTAATAAATAAAGTTACAAATTCTTTATTTAAAGAATACGGTGAATTTAAAGAAGGCACAAATACTAGGGAAGATTTTGTTAGCAATTTAACTTTTGGTATGGTAAAAAATGACGGTACGTTAGATGCGTCTTCATTGAGAGGTTTATATAAATCTTTTAAACCAGAAGAAGGGCAAAAGTTATCTACATATATTGTACGCAATTTACGCAATAGGGGTAAAAGAGTTTTAGATAAAATGGTTAACCCTGAAAAACAAGCAACTGAGGGCGCAGCTAGTTTAGAAGCTCCTCAGGTGCGCGAGCTAACTTCTGACGAAAAGGTTGATGTTGCAATTGCCGAAGATAGAATTGACACTGGTAAAAACATTGGATTAAAATTTGATGATAATAAAGTAAAAAATATTGTAGCTAAACACTTTAATCCTGATGCTAAAAAATTTAAAAGTCAAATAGCAAATGATTTTAAAGTAGCTTTTAAAGATCCTGTTGATAAATTTTTTGGTAAAGACAAAATAAGTGATAAACAATTTTCTGATAAGGTAACTCAAAATGCAGCACCTTTATACGACATGCTAACTGTTGAAGGTATGCGAATGGCTAGAGGCATAGACGGTGTAAACCCGTTCTTAGAAGCAGGTATGCTTGTTGAAAAAGACGGTAAGCTTGAAAAAGCTGCGTTTGAAAATACAAAGGTTAATGCTTTATTAGATTACTTGAATGATCCAAGCGTTCCAAAAAACACTAGATCTAATAGAAAAATAAGATTTAAAGAAGCTGTAGCTGTATCTGTTGCATCATCTCAAGCAATTAAGCTATTAAGTACAGACACAGATTTACAAACAAAATATAAGGATTTAAATGAATTAAAATCTGAAATATCTAATAATATAGATAAAAAAGGTCCTTTAAGTCAATTTATAGATGTTCTTAAAAAAATTGGAAGTGCAAAAGATATAAATGAAGCGGCTGCTCTTTCTGGAATAAAAGAAAAAGTTACAGTAAATGACAATAATAGATCTAAAATACAAGAAAGTGTTTTAAATGCTATAAAAAAATATGGATTAACTCCAAATGTTTTTGAGTCTGCTATGCCGGCAAGCTCAGGCGCTGTTAGGACTAGAGTTGGAGCAAATAATTCTGATGCTAAAAAGTTAGCTAAATTTTTAGAAAAAAACAATAAAAAAGCAAAAAATGGCACATATTATTATGCGTTAGATAATGGTGATTGGGTTGAAGCGGTAAGAAAAACAAAGGCGGATGGTACACCAAGCAAAGAAGTGGGACCGCCCCAAGGCGTTAATAATTTATTAGCAAGCAGGGGTAGATTGTATTATGGTAAATCTGACCCTAAATATATTGCCGCGCTTGAAGCAGCGCAAGAAAACCTTAAAGGCAAAACAGAAATTAAGCCTATACCTGTAACTAATAATTTTTTTAATAAAAACCAACAAGAGCGATCAAAGGCAAATATGAATGTTCTTGAAGACGTAGCAACTCAATTGAGTAACGCTGTAAATAGTGGAATGGATCCTTCTATTGCGGCTTTATTAATTTCTCAAGGTTATCAGGCTACATCTGGTTTAATTAAAATAGCTGCTCAATTTAAATACAAATCTAAAAAATTTAAATATGGCCTTTATTCTGCTAAACAAAAAACAGGTTTAAAATATAGAGAAGAACATAATCCGCCTGCATCTGTAATAGGTGCAAATTTAATTTGGGCTATAACTAATAATAAGGTAAAAGAAATTATGCCTTACATTAGAAAAAATTACTATCAAACGCAATTATCAAAAAAAGATGATGAACTATTAGACATAGCTAAATTAGACAAAAAACTACCAGACGGTTTTAGTATATTAGACGATTCTTCAGTTAGATTAGCTAAAGCAGGCATAGACTTGAATACTATAGTTAATATGGAAACAGGTAAAACTATGGCTCAAGAATTAAATGTTGAAAGTCCCTCAACCCCTGATGCTATAGAAGCTGCTAATGAAGTTGTAACTGAAGATAAAATTGAATTTGTTATTGACAGAGCTATAGCTAAACTTACAGAGCTTACTGGCACAAAAGGTTTTGCTGTTGATCCATTCTTGTTATTGGCCGCAAAAGACGTTAGTTTAAATGTTTTAATAGGTGGACTTCGTACAGTTAAAGCAACTTATAAAGCAGGTAAAAGTTTAACCAAAGCTATAGATGCTGGTTATCAAAACGTTAAGAAGTATATGTCAGAGGCTCAATGGCTTGAGTTTGCTAGAGTGGCTACGCAAGAAATTGAGGATGTTAATACACCCGCAAGGGCTAGATTAGCTGTTTATAATGAAGCTGGCGTTGCTGCTGCGCAAGAAAACATAAGAAAAGAAGGCGAAAAGCTTTTACAAGATCTTGGTGTAAATGTAAAAGATTTAAGTACCGATGAAATTAATGCAAGATTAGGCGTTTTAAGTAAAGCTAGAGCCGCTGCAATGGATAAAAAAGCACCTAAAAAGAAAGCTAGAGTATTTGACTTTGATGATACACTTGCTAAAACTAAATCTAGAGTGCTTTATTTGCTTCCTGATGGTACAGATGGTAGTTTATCAGCTTTAGAGTTTGCGGAGCAATCTGGTGAGCTCGCAGAGCTTGGTGCTCAATTTGATTTTTCAGAGTTTGATACAGTTAAAAAAGGTCAAAAAGGGCCGCTTGCTGTTCTTGCTAAAAGATTAACTGAAGCAAAAGGCGATCGCGATGTATTTGTATTAACCGCTCGACCAGCTGCAGCAGAAGCATCTATTCAAAGCTTTTTAAGATCTGCTTTAGGTATTAGTGTACCTTTAGATAATATTACAGGTTTAGGCAATGGTACTCCGGGTGCTAAAGCATATTGGATGGCAGAAAAAGTTTCTGAAGGTTATAATGATTTATTTTTTGCAGATGACGCACCTAAAAATGTAGCAGCTGTAGATAAAATGTTAACTGATCTTGGTGTTAAAAAGAAAGTACAGCTTGCAAAAGAAACAGAAACTAAATCTCTTGAAGATGAATTTGATACTATATTAAGATCTAAAAAACCCACAAGAGGGTCTATATTTAGAAGATTTAATATATATGTTCCACCTGGGGCAGATGACTTTGAAGGTTTGCTATACACGTTTTTAGGCAAAGGCAAAACTGGAGAAACACAAATGAAATTTTTTCAAGATAATATAATGACTCCTTTTGCACAAGGTATAAGCGCCTATGAAACTGCAAAAGTAACTTTAGCTAGAGATTATAAAGCACTAAAGAAAAGATATAAAATTAAAAAAGCTTTAAAAGAAAAAGTTCTTGATGGGTTATATACAAAAGAACAAGCGGTTAGAGCTTATTTATATAATGGTGCCGGATATGATTTAGATATAAGTAAAGGCGACGTTATAGATTTGCTTAGCGTTATTCAAGGGGATCCTAAGTTAAAAGCTTTTGCTGATGACCTTGCAAAAATAACTAAACTAAATGAAGGCTATCCGCCTATTATGCCAGACTGGCTAGGAGGTAGCATTCAAACAGACTTAGCAAATGTTTCTAACAAATATCAAAGAAAAAACTTTTTAACTGAGTTTATTAAGAATAAGAATCAAATCTTTTCTGATCAGAACATGAAGTTAATTTTACAACGTCATGGTAATGATTTTACTGATGCATTAAAAAATGTTTTAGAAAGAATGGAAACGGGTGTTAACCGTAAGAAAGGAAAAGATAAAGAGTTTAACCAAGCTTTAAACTGGTTAAATGCTTCGGTTGCAAACATTATGTCTTTCAACACTAGATCAGCTATACTGCAGCAGTTGTCAGCTGTTAACTTCATGAACTGGACATTTAACAATCCGTTTATGATGGCTAAAGCTATGGCTAATGTGCCTCAATTTGCAAAAGATTTTGGTACATTGTTTAACTCTGACTTTTTAATAGAAAGAAGAGGTGGATTAAAAATTGAAATAAACACTGCTGATCTTGCAAATTCAGAACCAGGAAATTGGTTTACAAAAACGCATAAAAAGCTTTTACAAGCTGGGTTTTTACAGACTCAGTATGGCGATAGCTTTGCAATTGCTTTTGGTGGTGCAACATGGTATCGTAATAATATAAATAGATTAACCAAAGAAGGTGTATCTGAAGCTGATGCTATAAAACAAACAATGGTTGAATTCCAAGAGCTTGCTGAAAAATCTCAGCAGTCTTCAAGGCCTGATAAAGTTTCTAGGCAACAAGCATCAGATATAGGTAGACTTATATTAGCGTTTGCTAATACACCATTACAGTATGCAAGGCTAACTAAAAAAGCTGCTCTTGATTTAGTTAATGGAAGAGGTGATTGGAAAACTAACGCTTCAAAAATAGTTTATTATGGTGTAGCTCAAAACCTTATATTTACTGCATTGCAAAGTGCATTGTTTTCTATGTTCTTAGATGATGAAGATGAAGTAACAGAAGATGATGAAAAGAAATTAACTTATGCTCTTAATAGTGTACTTGATGGTACGCTAAGAGGTATGGGTTATGCGGGAGCTACAATTGCAGCTCTTAAAAATCTTGGTATGGAATTATATGACCAAAACCAAAAAAGAAAAAAAGGCGAAAGAGTTTATAATGGTGCTCTTACTCTTGTGCAAAAAGGTTTAACCATATCACCACCACTTAGTAAAAAGATTGGTGACATTGTAGAGGCTCAAAGGTATCAAGACTGGAGACAATATAAGTACAGCCCTTTCTATCAAAATTATGCATATGCTAATTATGTTTCGGGTATTCTCAATGTACCTGCAGATAGAGTATTTAAAAAGCTAGAAAATATAAACGCAATGAGCACTGAGTATAATGATGCTTGGCAAAATGTTTTATTAGGTTTAGGGTGGTCACCTTATTCTGTAGATGTAGATTTAGTAGATCTTAGGAAAAAAAGATTTTACGAAGATAAAGAGTCGCCTCTTGATAAAAAAGAAAATCTTGAGCCCGGAGTTTTAGGCAAAGCGCATAAAGATGGTACTATTCAGATTAGAAAAGGATTGTCTGCTGCTAAAGAGAAAGAAGTAATGGCTCATGAAAAAAAGCACTTAGCAGATATGAAGTCTGGAAAATTAAACTACGATGCCTCATATGTATATTGGGATGGTGCTTCATACCCAAGGTTGCAGGGTAAAAAAATATTGTATAAAGGTAAAGCACATTTAGAGGGTGACAGAAAATTACCTTGGGAAAAATCAGCTAACGGAATAAAAGTATAATTATGTTTGATAAAGAAAAATTTTATAAAGAAACTTCTGAAGGTTTTAAAAAGAAAAAATTTGACGAAGTTAACAAACTGTTTGGTGAAAAAGAAACCGAAGAAAAAGAACCTTTTAAAGGAGTACGTGCAGGTAATTTAGAAAGAAAGGCTAATAGAATATTAGATAACGCAAAAAGCGAAGGTAGATTACTTACAGAGCAAGAGCAGGACAGACTTAAAACTTTAAAATCTAGGGCTATGTCTGCAGAAGCTAGGCAACAAAAAAGAGATGAAAGATATACCGAACAAAAAGCCCGAACGGATTTAAAAAGAAATGCTTATGCTAATAAGATGGCTAAAAAAGGTATAATGACCGAAGAACAAGCTAAAAGCAGATTTGATCAAATTAGAGGCATTACTGCAAGAAGTGCAGCTAATGTTCAAAAAGTTTTAGGAGAGTTTAGTGTTGGGAAAAATGCTGCAGATGTAAAAGCTGGAGTTGACCAAGATCAATTAGATACCGCTGCTTATCAAGCGCCACCACCGGAAATTGTAGATTTAACACAAAATTTTGAATCAAACGTAGGTAAAAAAATTCCAGGAATTGGATTAGCTTAATTAAAAAAGGGGTGCTACTTAATTGTAACACCCCTATAATTATTTAAAATATTAAACCAATACCAATACCAACAATTGGTCCAACAATAGCCCATATTTCTAAGAACCTAATTTTTTCAAGTTCTTTCTGCGTAAATACATTGTCTTTTGTATCTAAAATAAGATCAGCTGCTTTCTTTTTTGCTTCAAGCAGTTCAGCTTCTAACTTTTTTACTTTTTCTTTTAAAGTCATAATATAAAATTTAATTAATAATATTCACAATAAGATTCTTCTATAGTTATATATTTTTCTGTTGATTCTTCCCATATAGTTGAGATAGTTGTTACACAATAATCTTCTTCGTCTTCACAACTAACCGTCGCAAGACAAACAATCAGGATCCATAGCCGCAGCAGCAATGTCGCCACGTAAGACGCTTTCAGTTCGTACATAATATAAAGTTTTAATTCCACGTTTCCATGCCTCAATGTGCACTTGATTTAACCACCTCGGTGGCGCTTCAGAAGGGAAAGCTAAGTTTAAGCTAACAGATTGATCTATGTAATCTTGTCTTATACCCGCTTGCCTTACTAATTCTAATTGATTTATTTCTTTAAATGTTTTAAAAACATTTTTTACTGGTTCTCCTCCCTCTTGCTGAGTAAGTCTTCCTCCGTTATCGTAATACCATCCGTCAAGTTGTTTAAGCCCTTGAATGGATCCACCATCTTCCAAAACTTTATCCCAAGTTTCTTTATTATTGATACCAACTTTTCTAAATACTTTTTCTAGTTCTTTATTTTTTCTTATAAATGTTCCTTTAGCGCTTTGCTCTGTAAACACATTAGCCGCCCAAGGTTCGATACCGGGCGATACATTGCCTGCTAATTTACTATTTGAAACCGTAGGTGCAACTGCTCTTAAATGAGTGTTGCGAAATCCTGTGCCTGAACACCATAAAGGCTCACCATATGTTTCTGCTAAAGCTCTTGATGCTCTTTCAGTTTCAATTTTTATTTTTGAAAATATTTCCCGCGTTTTGAATTGCGCTAACAATCCTTCGAAAGATATTCCGTTTTTCTGTAATAGGCTGTGCCACCCAAGGACACCTAATCCTAAAGCCCTGCCTTTCTCCGCACTGCGTACAGAGTTCTCGAATCCTTTCATATTCTTCGCACGCTGAATAAATTCTTCTAGCACACCGTCCAGGAACCAAGTTGCGTCGTAAATTAAATTCGTATTCTTCCACTCGTCGTATTTATCTAAATTAACTGATGATAAACAGCAAACAAAACTATGTGATTCATCTGTATGCAAAACTATTTCGCTACAAATGTTCGTCATATGTACCTTTAAGCTGTTTTTCTTATATGCTTCTGGATTAGATTTGTTCGTGTTTCCTTTAAAAAGGACATATGGCTCTCCAGTTGCTTTACGCTTTTGGAGTAGCTTCGCCCATCTTTGCCTAGCGTCTTGATCTCCTGCTTCAAGTCTTCGCATAAACTTATCGCCAACGACAGCACACTGGTGCAAGTTAAGAGATTGTCTATTGACATCGCCTTTAGGCTCCCTGATTTCAACCCAATCGAGAAAGTCGT
>Ga0160422_10000704_pt1 | contig 20463 bp, 20 predicted proteins | sample Fk160mmetaG_FD_108192 | JGI IMG/M metagenome (GOLD analysis project Ga0160422, IMG submission 108192) | Marine microbial communities from the Central Pacific Ocean - Fk160115 60m metaG | ecosystem: Environmental > Aquatic > Marine > Oceanic > Photic zone | place: The Central Pacific Ocean... | reverse complement strand
TGTCACCTGTATAACGGGAAGAGATTTAAGTTCAAAAATTTAAGCTCTGGATAGCGAGTTAGAGCGGGTTTTTTTTAATAATTAATTGAACTCCATCAACTCTCATGAGTTTTCAATTAAATAGTCCACCTTTAACTTTCAAAGCATATATGACACGTCCTCCCAAAATTATTGTTTCACTAGAGAACGCAGTTATGAGTGCTAGAATTCCAACAACTGCTCCATTTGCATTATAAAATATTAGGGCACCAACACCTACAAGGCAGACCGACACAATACGAATTACTGAAGCGAGAGCGATCGTCGTTGTTTTACGACTCGCCAATAACTGCCCACGAGTAAAAGCAGCAGCTGTCATACTCAATGCCAAAATTGGAGTTAATAATAAAGCGGGTGTGATATAAGATGCCAGTGACGATGAGAGGCCCATAATATCTTTCAATGCAAAATTGCGAACGACGTCTATATGAAACAAGAGCATAATAACGCCAAATATAATTCCTAGATGAATAGTAAATTTGCCTATCACTTTTGTATCGGATTCATTTTTGGTTAGTGTTTGAACAGCCTGTGTTAGATTTCGCAATGGTCCTAAAAATACACGTGTCATAGCATCTAAAACACCAAAAGCCGCGATAGCAAGTTCGGGGCGTGGCAATCGCCCTAGAAAAAAACTTATTGTAAATGCTATACCACTTTCAGCTGTCTGCATTAGTATAACGGGCCAGCCAAATCGCCAAAGCTCGGTATATGTTGGTAGTACACCCTTCTTACTGGGCAGTTGCAGATAATACTTCAAAGCGGCCAAGGTTGCATAAACGCTCTCGATTGCAATGCAGCCTGCCAGTGCTATCATTCCAACAATTGCGCCGGTTGTTTGTCCTTGGAGGACGAACAAGATACCAAAGAGACCAAAAAGTCTTATTAAAGTTCCAAGTGTCACGAGGGTTGTACGTCTGTTTAGCATCAACAAAGCATAAGCTATTGAACGGAAGAAAACGCATGGCACTATTAATGTGGATATTAGAATACAGAGCTGTGCCTCTTTCGCAACGTCGATACTCGTTCCAAATATCTCTACGAAAAAAGCAATCCCAACGGGAGTTAAACCTATAAGAGCCCAGAACCACGCAACTAACAGAAAAGTTTGCGAACTAAAAATAAGTAATCTTAATGTTGACGCTCTATCTTTTATGAATGAGATAGCAACAAATTGGCATGCCCATACCGGGCTTCCTAGTGTCGCATGTAAATAAAATGCGATACTGTAAGCGGCCAAAATTGGTTCTGGATTCGGCATTCGTGCGAGGAAGGCGGATATAATGGCATGAGACAGCATATGCAACTCGGCCATAAATATGAGAGGGGTAAAAAACCGATAAGACTCTTTTATGGTTACCGTAGGCCGTTGGGAGCTGTGCTCGTTCTCAGACGCCATTGTTCGCTAAGATAGGCTCGATAAAACACAATTTAGTTTGGAATTTAATGTAATTGATGTCACTTTTTGGTATCCGCCAATTTATGATTGGTCCAAAGGCTTTAATGCAATTTAGATAAACCAAAACTTGCTATCTTATAAAGCGTTTTACAAAGTCGCTTCCAAGTCCCACTTCTTCGAAATGATTCCTAGCAGCCTGTACACGATCAAATACGTCGGTAGAGCCAACCGTTTCTCCATGTTCATCGCAGTATAACAATGCCCCTGAGTTATGGAAAAGGGTTTTCATACTCTCGCCTTCATCGACAACTAGTGTATGCACATCGCCAGGGGGTTCATATAGGTAACTTCCCGCGGTTGCTTCCCAGTCGCGCTCAAGATAACGCCACTTTCCTTCAATTACGAAGCCGTGAACGGGTGCCGGATGACGATGTCTCGACACAATGCCGGCTTCTGTTACTTTGGTTATGTGAACCCAATATCCTTGACTAACATTGAGGCATAGAGGCCGTGACCATCGCCCTGGGCCGTTAGGCACCCAGAGTCTCTCGTCATTTGGTGATAAACCGTCTTTCCAGAATAATTCATCAGTCATGTCCTGAGGTGCTAGAGGCGAGTAATTCTTTTTAACTTTGTCGAGCATTTGCATTGGCCAGAAAATAAAAGTTGAAAAGTAGTATTCCTACAGCAACATGTTGATTATCTATAACGATGATTTAAACCCTAGCCCATTCTTGCTTTAATTGGAATATAAGACGTGGACAATTATTGTTTGAACCTATGTGACAGCATACTTCTTAATAGATTTTGGGTCCGGATAAATTCCTAGTCCCGAAGCATCGTTTAAAGTCATAATGCCATTTTTTATGATGGGTAAGCCTTCGACTAAGTTTTCTCGGATAGGGTTAAAATTGGCATCTATTTCTAATAAACCATCGCCTCCGGCGGCCGCCAAACTATGTGCAGAAGCGAGCAAACCGATCGGTCCTGCTAAAAAATGCGGGCAATATATTATTCCATGAGATAAGGATCTTCTTGCTAGCGGCAAGGTCTTGCTAAACCCGCCCCACTTGCACATGTCAGGTTGCAAAAATCCAAAACATTGTGAATTAATATAATTATTAAATTGCTCATCGCCTAGCAAGTTTTCGCCAGCAGCAATAGGGGCTCCCGGCTGTAAAGCCAGATCCTTCCATTCGCTAAGAGGGCGATCCGCTGCTAGAGGTTCTTCTATCCAGTCTAAATTGTGTTCTGAGTAAGCAATCCAGTTCTCTCGGGCTGTTGCAAGATCCCAACCTTGATTTACGTCAATCATAAGGCGTCTATCGCCGATCAACTTCCTTATTTTAGATAAAGATTGCAAATCTCCCTCTCGACAAAAACCAACTTTAATTTTGAAGGCGTTATATCCTTCAGTAATTTTTTGTTCCACGATATTTTCAAAACCAGTCGGGTTAAGTCCACTTGCGTAAGTCGGTATATAACTGCATCTTCCTCCTAGGAACTTCCACAATGGCATGTTAACTCTTCGAGCTGCTAGATCCCAAAGAGCGATGTCTAGACCGGCTATAGACTGTGCAAAAGGCCCTGGTTCCCCGGATTGTAAAGTCAAAACATGTGTTTTAGCTGTAATTGTTTCAAAAGCTTCTAAAGGTGATTTCCAGCTTTTAGAAAGCGCCAATATGGCAATGTAGTCCTCAATAATATGTTTTCGATTTTCTGCCCCATGGGTTGGAAAGTTTCCAAAAACCTCTCCCCAACCGACTACACCATCAATATCTTCGGCCCGGATCAATAAAGATGTCCGTTCAGAAATTATGCCAAAAGAAGTAATAACTGGTACATCAATTTTTGCACGAAGTAATATCGGGTCCAGTTTAGCTAGTTTGATTGGGTCAGTTTTTGGTAGGCAAAGCATAAAAGGGCCTGATCAGATACCATAAACAGGTTAAAGTTTTAGTTGATAAACTGTTATTAAAATGGACCTAATATGCAGCGGGCTGTTCTGATTTTGAAGCCTGCCTTGATAAATATTCTACCTTTTTCTTAAGATATTTCATTTCCGATAGAGCGCGCCAGCCTACGCATTTTCCGGTTAGTTAGCTTACACAAGCGTATTCATTAGCGTTTGTCATTGTTTTCCTCTTTGTGATCTATGCTAATAAATTTTTTCCGTAAAAGTTAGTAGCTTTCATTATTGCCGGGGGCGATTTTTAATATTAAATAATTGTGCATATTTTCCAAATCTAGTTAAATTCGGTCTTCTATCATATAAAAGCGATTGGATGGCTCAACAAGCTATATTCTCCAAGTCGTTAAACCGAAGTCTTTAGTGTCTCATTGCGATGGACTAACGATGTTGTTTCGTTAGTTTTTTCTCTTCGCGATGCGTCAAGTTGGTTAATTAAGAAAATAGGTAGTTTAACGCATGATAAACGGATTTGGTGTCTCTTTTGCTGTTGATATCCAGACAGCCTTAGTTTGCATGTACTCTTCGATTGCTTTTTGCCCATTTTCTCGGCCTAACCCGGACTGTTTATAACCACCGAACGGAGCGATGTAACTTAAGGCTCTGTATGTGTTTACCCAAACAGTACCTGACTTAATCCGTTTTGGAATTTCCATTGCACGTCTGATGTCGCCAGTCCATATTCCAGACGCTAGTCCGTAAATTACGTCATTTGCAATCTCAACAGCCTCATCCTCATCTTCGAAAGGGATAATAGAGAGAACTGGACCAAAGACCTCTTCCTGTGCAATGCGCATTTTATTATCTACACCTGCGAAGATAGTTGGTTCTACGAACCAACCGTCGCCGCATTCAGGGTCGGTTGGTCTACCGCCACCAAGTATACATTCAGCACCGTCTTCGCGGGCTATATCCATATATCCCAGTATTTTTTGAAATTGTGGTTGAGTTGTAACTGGTCCGACTTGCGTGTCAGGCAACATAGGATCCCCTATTTTCGCAGTTTTTGCAAATTCTACTAGCTTATCAGTAAACTCATTGTGAATGGTTTTTTGAACAAGCAGTCTCGAACCCGCGATACAAGTTTGACCGGAAGCGGCGAAGATACCTGAAATAGCTCCTTTTACAGCGTTTTCGATGTTGCAGTCGTCAAATACGATATTTGGCGACTTGCCGCCTAACTCTAAACTAACTTTCTTAAGACTCGCTGCCGCTTTCTCATAAACATTTGCTCCGCTAATCGGACCTCCAGTAAACGCGACGCGCGCGACATCTGGATGTGTCACGAGAGCCTCACCTACCTCAGGTCCGTAACCGGTTATTACATTGAAAACGCCATCTGGAAATCCTGCCTCTTTAACTAGGTTCGCTAATTCAAGTGTTGATGCGGACGTAAATTCAGAGGGTTTCACAACTACCGCATTACCTGCAGCAAGAGCTGGAGCCAATTTCATTGCAAGTAGCAAAAGAGGTGAGTTCCACGGAGTTATCATTACACAAACGCCAAGTGGTTCATGCAGTGTATAGGTAAAGGTGTCTGGTTTATCGATTGGAAGAACAGCGCCCTCTATTTTATCTGCCAAGCCACCATAATAATAGAACCATTGTGGGAGGTAGCTGCACTGCATGCCCATCTCAGCGATCAATTTTCCATTATCCTGGACTTCGATTTTGCCCAGGCGCTCTGCATGTTCTCCGATTATATCGCCCAATCTACGCAACAAATGACCGCGTTGTGTTGCATTTAAGCTGCGCCATTCATCAGCTTCCATTGCTTGTTTAGCAGCGCTTACAGCAAGGTGCGCATCTGTTTCGTTACACCTAGGAATAAGTGCCCACTCTTTCCCCGTAAAAGGATAATAACTCTTCAGATACTCTCCTGAATTTGGCTTTTTCCATTCCCCGTTGATGAAAATTTCATACTTTTTTAATTCGGTCATTTCAGTTCTCGTAATAAAAAATGCAGATTAATATCTACTTTATATTGATAAACGGTTGCGAATGCAAATCATTCGCATGCATGACCCACTCCTCGTGCGTAATCGTATTCAATCGATTTTAGTTGTCTTCAAAATAAGTTCGGAAGGGATCATTTACTTAAAGAAAAATATAGAGCCGATTTTTTATAATAAAAATAATGGTTTGACGTGATTACTTTATGTGTTTAGTAAGGTTATCTTTCAAAATTGACTGGTAATTCCATTCCAAGCCCGGTGGCATAACGCATGATTAAGTTGTTTATCATGGGAACATTAGCGAATGACATTATTTTATTTCGAATAAAACGTATTGGTACCACATCATTACTAAAACCATGGTAAATGATATCTATTGCATTCATCATGATCGAATTAAATATTTTCCTTTTAATCTCATAACGTTTTAGCACACTCGTTGATGACCAATCCTCACCATTTATCAGCGCCGTATTTATAACATTATTTAGGCAAATAACGTCCTGGAATCCCAAGTTCGCCCCCTGACCAGCGAGTGGATTTATTGTGTGAGCGGAGTCACCGATAAGGGCAAGCCGAGGCTTAATGTAGTTAGACGCGTGACTTTTGTGTAAAGGAAAACATCCCTTTTGAATAACCTCCACGACACCTAATTCGTTTGGAAAAGATTCCATTATCTTTAAAGCGAGATCCCTTTCATCCAACTGAACTAGATTATTAATTTGTTCAGTTCGGTGATACCATACTATCGATGCATAATCTTTAGAGAGCGGAAGAAATGCTTGGGGACCCGTTTTTGAAAAGCGCTGCCAGGTTATATCTTTTTCCGCTTCTTTCGCACGCACTGAGGCGACGAGACAGGATTGACCATACTTATAAAAGGAAGAAGGTATTTGAAATTCTTTACGCACACCAGACTGAGCACCGTCTGCTCCAATAAGCAAATCCCCGACTATCTGGTCGCCATTTTGTAGGTCGACGGAAACCTTATCACCGGAACATTTTAATTGTTTCCATGTAGTGCTGCAATACGTATTTATCTGTTCCTTTGTCTTTATTTTCTTCCACAATGCTAATTGTACAATGCGATTTTCTGCTATAAAGCCTATTTGCGGTTCGTCGATGTTGTCGGCATTGAATATTACATCTCCAAGCTTCGGATTTTCCCAAACCCTCAGCCTTCGGTAAGGATGGCATCGCGTTTTCAAGATGTCTTCCCATACATCTAAAGTTTTTAAAAGTAAAACAGTCTGAGCACTTAACGCTGAGACGCGAAGATCAAATCGCTGTTTTTTTGAGAATGGCTGTGGCAAAGCGGTCTCTAGAAGGGCAACATTCAATTTTAAATTTGCCAGGCATAGAGCCATAGCTGCGCCTGTCATTCCGCCACCACAAATGATCACGTCATAAATTTTTCTTTTCCTACCAACCATCACATCAAACTTTAACCAATTACTGATATTTAATTAATGTGCTTTTATAAATTTCTTTATCAACTGTATAGAACATTTTATGCAAGCTAGTGCTCTACAAGAACTAAAATGCTTACAATTAATGGTTACGGATGGATGAAGTGAGTGTTGATAGCTTCTTGAAAGTCCTCCTATGAATGAGCAGTACTGTTAGCAATGACACGGATATCACGTACTCCTATGACTAGGACTTTTTGCATTAGAGTTTCTCTCCAGAGTACTCTCGGTGCGCCATAACCCCCAACCGTATGTCCGAACTGTGGATACCATATATCACCTAGCACTTGTTCTGCGTGCTGCATGATGCTTTGTTGTGCCGGGTGAGAAAGGTTGGAAATATAAACAGGGAGTAATACTGGTTCGGCCTTAATTCTTTTTTGTTTAACGTTTCATCTTGGATCGCCCATTAGTTATCCTCAACCATAATATACACCGCCCCAATCCTTTTTAGGATCTATCGTGGCTGCTAGCACTATCTACTTTTGTATTTAGCGACTAGAATGATCTACATCGAATTCATTGCTCTTAGAGGCGTCGAGTGCCGTTATGAATGCGCGAATGTGGAGCTCCCCGTTCTGTCGAACCGACTATTGTACCACTAAGATGTCTTTGAAACATCAAGTGTGTGTATCTTCGTATCCGACCATTGCTTTCGTTTAACAATTAAATTTGAATAAAGTACACCTTTTTAAAACGAATTATCCAGGAGACTATTATGAGTGTAGGAAGAATTACAAAGCTAGAGTTTGAATCGGAGGAAGCATTAAAAAAAGCAGAAATTACCTATGATAAGATACGAGATGAGGCATTTCCAACGCTAGAATTAGTGATCAATATAAAGACCGGCCCAACTTCAGTTGTTTCAATTGCGCTTTATCCGGACGCACAGTCTGCGGCAAGCAACTTACCGGCTCGGGAAAATTTTCGAAAAAGCCTGGGCGAAACATTAACAGACAGTTCGATGCAAGAGGGTGAAGTATCTTACTTCTATCAGACAGACTAGTTTTTAAATCAACTATGCCTTTAAGTCAGCTTTATCTTGGCATGAAACAGACGGTATTTTTAGCAATATTTTTTTGTACTCGGGATTTAACAGAGCCGGGCTTCATTGGTTTAGTTAGCTTACACCGTTAAAAAAACATGACCGCAATTCTTTTACTCACCTCGACAGAGGCAGCTCGCGCGTATCTTTATATCAGCGCGGGCCTCGGCTTGTTGCAGTAGTAACGCGACGTGAGGTAATTCCGTTTTATCCTTTTTATTTCTCAGGCACTCGTGCAGTCCATGCAATGCCCAAACATTTTTTGGGTGCTGACTGGGCCGCGGAAGCTTTTCGTCCAAACCGAGATCAGCTCTATATACCGCTTCAGCTTCATCATATTCACCAGCCTCTAGGAGTAAAGCTCCCAAGGCATGACGTGTTGGAACTGGCCATGACCAGGGCTCCTCATATCTAAGATTGTCATCTAACTCAACAGCTTTTCTAAGATGATTTAAACCCACGGTCTTTTCGCCCAATTTAAACGCAACCTCACCTCGCATCATCTCCTCGGCTAACGCAAGTATATCGCGAGATTTGTTGTTGAACATGTAGCGGCTGTCAGGGACTTCAGCATAAGCTTTGGCAAAATTTAATACGTAATTTTCTGCGTCAGAGTGCTCACCCAAGTTTGCGCAAGCAACGGCCTTTGCATAATAAAGAAGAGCATTTGTTGTTACATAAAGTTCTGTGTCAACTGGTTGATGCAGTTTTATAATTTCGTCCCACATGCCGAAACGTATGTAAACATGTGGTGCAGCAGCAACAAAAGTTTCAAAAATATCTGGATATAATTTAACCACTTCGTCTGGTACTTCTTCTCGCAAGCGTGAGGCAGCAGAAAGCGCGGCAGCTTTCTGGCCTAAAAACATAGCTCCGTAGATGGCAAAGTGAAGATTATGCATACGATAAAGTGCATAAAAGTTATCTGCACCAGCATACAGCTTGAACGCATTGTCCACTTTAGAAGCTAAAAGATTACGAGACAGCACATTTTGATAATCGCCACAAAGTACGTCAATATGTGTTGCCATATGCACGAGATGTCCGGCATCGGGGATTAAATCAGTTAAAATGTCTCCATGTCGTAATGCTTTTTCTGGGTGAGGGGACATTTCCATCAAATGAATGTACATATGCAACAAGCCAGCATGTTTCCACGCAGAGGGAAAGTTGTCAAAGGCATCCTCCAAAACAGCCATGGCCTCGACCGCGGAACCTTTAGGATTCGGTATTCCTTTCCAAAAATTCCAAAGCTTCCAAGGAGTTCTATTCATCAATGCTTCGGCATAAACAAAACATACATCTAAGTCATCAGAATATTCACGATAGATCGGTTGCATAGCGCTGGCAAAAGCATCAGTATACTCTTGAAAATCTTCTATATCTGGATTTTTTGGGTAACGTTGAACCAAAGCTTCGAGAAGCAATTTTTCTAAGTTTGAAAGTGAAGGCAAGGCTAAACCAGCCTGCAAAAACTTATGGGCTTTCTCGAGGACGGGTCCTTTTTCTTTTGGCGTAAAAACGTCCCAGTGCTTATTGTAGTTAGGGCCAACCGCGTATGCGACACCCCAATACGCAAATGCACACTCAGAGTCGGCTGCAATTGCTTTCTCAAAACACTCGATCGCCTCTTCATGATTATATGCGAATAACCATACCATAGCTCGATCAAACCAGGTTTGGCTCTCGCTGTTTAGGGTCACGTGTCGAGAATAATCGCCTAAATTAAAATAATCCGTCATTCAAATACACCTTCGAAGCAATTAAAATAGCTAATAGCAGCTGCTGGCTAGTTACAGGGCAGATTGGCCGTTCCGCATAGTGGTTCCTCTAACAAACATCGCGACGGAACATTATGACTTATTAAACAATATAGGAAGTCGTCAAATTCGCCAAACTTGCGATCTGATTTTCCAAAAGATCCTTAAAAACAGGAAAGCTGTTAATGCTAAAGATAACATTAAACAAACAACCATGCGTTAATTTTATAATATTCCTAAGCCGAAAGCTTCAAAGAAAACATAAAACGTAAAATTATAGAGAAGGCTAAAGCCCTTGACGTGTATCTAAATGAAACCAAGGAGTAGCGGGCGCATTAAAATTTATTTACAATCATCGATGTGTTTTGTTTTTGTTGTCTGAGGAGCCGTGAAATTTCTGAAAGCTTGTTTATAAGCCGCATTTATCTCAGCTGAAAATTACTTCTCTGCATACTTTATCGTACGGGAACCTTTCGTTAATCAAATCATTATATTCAAAAATATCTAGTGTGGCTTGATAAGCTTCTTCGGTAATGTTTGTGTGTGGCGTCCAACACCCCAGTTTTTGGTAGGTTTCTATGCAATTCTCTAATACAAACTGATCAATATTGGGGAAATATGGTTTCTGAGCCGCTGATATTTCGCTTGCTGGCGTGCTCAACATATATTTTCGGGTTCGACTATACGCCCGCATAAACCTAGCTGCCATATCGGTTTCTAGCCATTCCGGTACTGAAGCCAAGCTCGAAAACCCGCATGGACCTATCATAGGTCCTACGTTTGCGACGACAGAGCCAACATTATCTGCCTCTAGTTGTTGTGGGAATGGGCCTTGTTGTTGAACATATTGCCCTTTACCATTGCGGAATGCAGAGTCTATATCAGCAGCACCGCCAGGGTATATCGCATTGATTTTGTCAAAACTTATTCCTGCCTTGAAGCATGCGTATTTAAACATCGCAAGAGGTTGTCCGCTCCCAAAAAGAACAACGTCGGCGCCTTCTAACTTATCCCATGTAAAGTTTGAGTCTTTTTCTCTCGCAGTTATAAAAAAACCGTCCATCTCATTTACCTGAGCAAAATGAGTTGCGCTTGGCGTCTCTCCTCTAGAGAGAGGTCCAAACGCTTGGCTCAGAGCTGACTGGACAATGTCAACTGTGCCTTCCTCAAGTGCTGCGATAGCCGATGTGCCCGCAGGCGCCACCGACCATTCCGGATCCAATCCCTCTTCTTTTAAAAATCCTCCCGACATTGTTGATATGAGTGGAGAATAAAAAGCCGAAAATAGCGTAAATTGAATTCTAATTTTATCCATTTCAATGTTCCTACTGTTTCTCTGAACTTGAATATATGCAAACTATCAAGACGGACCATTGATTTTTTAGAATTAAAATAAGACATTTTAGAAAAAATCGTTTTCATCGCCGATTTTAAAAAACAAATATCAAGTCTGCCTTTGAAAGAAAATTTATAATTTGGTTAAAAGGTTAGTTTTATTCGGGTCGGCGATTTAATACTTGGTTTTATTACCATTTATTTACTTTGATCGCGCCGAGTATTTTAAACTTATTATTACCTTGTGGTTCTATAATATAGCTTATTCCCATTGGTTCCGGATAAATGCCGGTTGCAGCTTCGAATGGATCATCATGTGCCACTATAACGATATTTTTACCTGATTTCGGGATTGTTGATAAATACGGAGTGATTGTCTTTTTCATCTGCGCTGTCTGAGCGGGCGTGTAATCTTCAAATGGGAGGAAGTTTAAGTTTGGATCTTTTGAATATTGGTTAAATGCTAACCAAGCAGTCTGCCACGCTCTAAAATATTCGCTGGTTATAACTTTTTCCACAGGTATTTTGTAGAATGAAAAGGCATTTCCGATGTGCACAGCTTCATGCCATCCCTTTTCACTTAGCACTCTTTGAGTTGAACCATTATTCACGTCAGCTGTAACTTGATCAGCATAATCCTTCTCCGTGGATGCATGCCTTATGTAAATAACTGTTCCGCCGTTTTGCATTCGTGATATTAATTCGTTTTTTGTTGGTTCAGCCAAAGAGGCATTTCCAACAAGCATCAGAATCGAGTAGGTTAAAAGAGGCCATAAGTATTTAAATAAAAATTTCGGCAAAACGAATCTCCTGCTCTTGAGGTATTAGTGTTAAGAAAGATGTGTCGCGTTCAATAGTTACGGGACATATCGAACGTTGATGGCATTTTATATTGCAAATGCTTCTCAATCGCAATAACTTTAATAATTTATTTTGTTCCGAGAATTGATAAATCGGTTTTGGCCGATCCAATACAAAAAGGACTGTAACGAAATAGGAGTATGCGACAGTAATGAATGAATTCAGAATTTTTGGACAAAACCTGGAGAAAATTTCGGCTTTCTATGGCGTCTTCCTAATTGTGTGGGGGATTGTAATTTCTTTAATTGGAAATAGTCAGTCCATTACATCACTTATACCAACGTTTTTTGGGCTGCTTGTTTTGTTGTTGGGTGTTTTATCGTTGCTTATGCCTAGCAGAAGAAAACTTCTGATGCATTTAGTAGCAATATTAGGGGTTCTTATCTTTTTGGGTGGTCTCGACTTTATCCGCAGCACACTCTCAAGTGGGTTATTCTCTAATCCCTGGGCGGACCTATCAAAATTAATGATGGCTTTAACAGGTTTTATTTTTTGTTTTCTCTGTATTAAATCTTTTATCTTTGCTCGAAAGAATCTTTAAATCCAATGCGGCTAATGGACACCGCAATCTATCAGTGATTGTTAGCAAAAGTTATGACATCTGACAAAGACCCAGATTACAAATTTTATAAAGATAGTTACACAGGTTTAGTTACCGCAATAAAACTAGCAGTCGTAGCCATAGTTATAATTCTAGCTTTACTTGCTTGGTTGCTTGTTTGAATTTGACAATCGATCAACTTTAGTTACTAAACAATTAAGTCGGAGTATTCCAGTTTCCGTCTTGATACTTCCTGTAACGTGTCGACAGACGTATTGTTTTCCACCGACAGCTCTCTTATCCCACAGGGTTTGAGATAGTTCTGTTTGAGCACAACTATTGAACAACGCAAAAATCGCGTGCGTTACGTGGCCTAATCTGTTGTTGGCATAACGAAATTTGCGCCTTCTCGGATACCTGTTGGCCAACGCGATGTAATTACTTTATAGCGAGTGTAAAACCTCACCCCCTCTAACCCATGCATATGATGATCTCCAAACATCGATCGCTTCCAGCCTCCAAAACTATGGAATGCAAGTGGTACGGGTATTGGTACATTAACGCCGACCATTCCAATTTTGACCTTATGAGAGAACTCGCGGGCGACGTCGCCGTCCTGAGTAAATATCGCAGCACCGTTGCCAAACTCGTGCTCGTTAATTAACTCAGCTGCCTCGGCATAATTTCTGGCGCGTACCACAGAAAGAACAGGGCCGAAAATCTCTTCCCTATAAATTGACATTTCTTTTGTGACATTGTCGAAGAGAGTGCCACCTGTATAGAAGCCGTTTTCATATCCCTGAAGCTTTAGCCCTCGGCCGTCGACGATGAGCGCAGCTCCTTCTTCAACTCCCTTACCGATAAAAGCTTCAACCTTTCTTCTATGAGCATCTGTTACTAGTGGCCCCATCTCGCTTTCAGGATCGGTTCCTGGACCTATTTTTAGAGATCTAACTCGTGGGGAAAGTTTTTCGATCAACTCATCCCCAGCATTACCTACGGCGACTGCTACAGATACAGCCATACATCTTTCCCCCGCAGAACCATATGCGGCCCCCATTAATGCATCGATAGCCTGATCCATATCCGCGTCAGGCATCACCACCATATGGTTTTTGGCGCCACCCAACGCTTGAACTCTTTTGTTTTTTGCTGTCCCGCTTTTGTATATATGTTCAGCCACAGGAGTAGAGCCAACAAAACTTACAGCAGCAACATCGTCGTGATTTAAGAGAGCATTTACCGCCTCTTTATCGCCATTAACAACATTAAAAACACCATCTGGCAACCCTGCTTCTTTAAGCAATTCTGCCATCTTTATTCCAAAACTAGGATCCCGTTCAGAAGGTTTCAAGATAAAGGTATTCCCGCATGCTATTGCAACGGGGAACATCCACATTGGAACCATAGCCGGAAAGTTGAAAGGTGTAATACCTGCACAAACACCGAGGGGTTGCCGCGTGGACCAACTGTCAATTCCATTGCCGACTTGCTCAGTGTATTCGCCCTTTAAAAGGTGCGGAATTCCGGCAGAAAATTCTACAACCTCCATCCCCCTAATGATTGAACCCTCAGCATCCGTGAGAATTTTCCCATGCTCCGATGTCACTATTTTTGCTAAATCTTTTAAATTATTCTCCAGGAGTTCGCGGAACTTGAACATTACTCTCGCCCTTTTAAGGGGAGGTGTGGCAGACCAAGTTTCAAATGATTTAAGAGAACTCTTCACCGCTTTGTTAACTTCATCTGCGTTAGCCAGCGATACTTTTGCCTGTACCATGCCAGTTGATGGATCAAACACATCTCCGTAATGACGACTCTCACCAATTTCAACTTTACCATCAATCCAGTGATTAATTTGTCGAACCATAAACAAACTCCATTACAAATTTACAAATTATTACATTAAAACCACTAACGATAATTTTAGATAGTTGCAATTAGTTAGCCCTTTTTATTTTTAAGGGTCCTGCTGTTGTCGCAGTGAATCCGGTTAATGACCCAGATTTACGGCTCGGATATCCTCGAAAATCTATGAACAAAACGGTGTCAACAGCTAGTTGGGTATTTTACTGCTTAGCGTAAACGGTTGCATTCAAGCACAATTAAAAGACCAATAAAAAAATTAGTACTTTTCGTAAATGTGACTAGAGAGCGTTAGTTAGTATAATTTCTCCGCGATAGGTTCTGGACACGTTTTACTCGACCATATCTTAGCCAACAATATCTTTCCTTTTTACAGCCAATATTGTTATGGTCGCGTTGTTTACAGGTTGAGCATGGAGGAAATAAGAAACGCACTGTTCTTACCATATACTTTTGTTTTTGTTGCCATCATTCTCGTTTTTATGGACAAACAGGCTTTTAGTCTTAAGTGCTACATGTGATAAGTAATTTATAAATAAAGGAAAACAACATTCTGATGAAAATTAATTTATATTTTGCCACCGTTTTGGGCACCGGCGAGATGTTGTGTGAAGATATAGTCCAGGCTATGTCAGATGAATATGATCTTTCAATGTCTGACATGGCGCATCTCGGCGTTGACGATTTAAAGGATGAGGCTTTACATGTTTTTGTATCTTCTACAACCGGTTACGGGGATATACCTGAATCAGCAGATGATTTTGTGGAAGAAATTCGTGAGCGTAAGCCAGATCTATCAGGTTTAAAGTTTGCAATTTTTGGGTTGGGAGACCGAGGTTATGGCGAGACGTTCAATAGGGGTAGTGAAGAACTTTTAAAATTACTTAAAGAACACGGAGCGATCCAAGTCGGTGAAAGGGGTCTTTTTGATGCTTCATCCGGGGATATGCCAGAAGATATAGCTATTCCATGGCTATCAGAGACATTAAAAACATATAAAAGCACAAAATATAAGTAAACCGAGGGGGAGGCGGGGTAAATTTCTACTTGCCGCAGGTGCGTGAAAATTATCACGAGCTGATAGGGTACGGGCTTGCTTTAATTTTCTGGATGAGTTTTTATAACACTGTCACTTTTAATGATACCAGTTATAGTTATTGCTTAAAACAGTCATTTTTCTTGCTAGGTCTATAACTAAGTCCCAATGGGGATGAAACTCATCTATTTGTTCTTTAATCTCAACTATATAGTCCTTTGCAAATTGCTCATGTCCATTTCTATATAGCTGCGCGGCGGCGTTCACCTGAAAAATTATGAAATTAGGAGAGTTGTAGATAAGTTCTTTTTCAATAATACCGATGTGCTTCAGATTGTCTACACTAGGTGACTTCCTTCTTACCTTTGTTCGGTTCTTTGCCTTAAACGCTAGTACTTCGCCTTCAATTCTTACAGCGTCAAGATAGGAACGGAGCGCGTCTTGTTTCAACTCCGTCTTGTCGTTTTGTTTCTCTGATAATAGATGCAAAACTGTCCCCAGGCTATTGAGGCCTTCGCTCAGCAAAGTACGACACATTATGCTGTAGCTAGACCACTCCGGGCAATAGGGGACCTTCAAGAGTTTTATTGACTCTTCGAAATGGTGCCGTGCTTGGCTGAGATTTCCCATATTTTGGTATGAAATACCAATCGCATTAAGGGTCAGAGGATGCCTCGGTAGTATGGATAATGACTTCTTGTAATAAATGATCGAGTCTGGAAGCTCACCGAGTTGCTTCAAACAAAATCCTATAAGGTAGGCTTGGTGCCAGCAAAGGGACGACCCTTTCTCCATAGTTTTGAGAATGCTTAGGGCCGTTTCGAAATTTTTATTTTTAATACATGAAATTACCTTGCTAAATGTTTTTGACATTAATCGCTCACCGAAAGAAATAAAGTTTATCAAACCGAAATTCATTGGTTTGAATCAAAACGCACAAAATTATTTGAGCCTAAAAATTTATTCTAATGATCCGATTCTCCATGGAGTCGCCAAAGATACAAAGGAGCATTGTTTTGGATGTCATTTTTTATAGTTCGCGGCCTCCTCCGAACCAGAGGTAGCACTACCCTCGCTGTAAGAGTGCGCTCCCATCCCAGCAAGCGCGCCGTCCTTTACAATAAGATACTCATCTCTGATTGCCCGATCCTCTAAAAAGCATTCTAGGATCTCTCGGACACCGTCAGCGTATCTTGCCTGCGCCGACAAACTCGTGCCAGAAGTATGTGGTGTCATCCCATGATTAGGCATAGTTCGCCAAACATGGTCGTTGGGCGCAGGCTGAGGAAACCAAACATCCCCGGCATACCCTGCAAGTTTTCCACTTTCCAAAGCATCAGCAATAGCTTCCTTATTGCAAATTTTCCCTCTTGCCGTGTTGATTATGTAGGCACCAGTCTTCATTTTACCTATCATTTCGTGATCGAAAAGATCCTCTGTTTCAGGGTGAAGCGGGCAGTTTATTGTGACAACGTCACAAATCTTGATCATCGATTCGACTGTCTCGTGGAAAGTTAAGTTTAACTCTTCTTCGACAGTAGTGGGTAGACGGTGTCTATCAAAATAATGCAAGTGCACATCGAACGGCTTCATCTTTCGCAACGCATCGATACCGATTCTACCAGCCGCTACAGTCCCGACATGCATGCCCTCAACATCGTATGATCTAGATACGGCGTCTGCAATATTCCAGCCACCCGAGTTTACAATCTGATGTTGGTTGTGATAATCGCGAACCAGACTCAAGATCATCATGACAATGTGCTCCGCGACTGATCGCGAGTTGCAGTATGTCACCTCTACGACATCGATTTTCCGTTTTATGGCAGCCGCTAAATCTACATGGTCAGACCCAATTCCAGCAGTGATTGCCATCTTTAAATTAGGTGCCGACTCCATGCGTTCTTTTGTCAGATAATATGGGAAAAATGGCTGAGATATCACGACATCAGCATCTACTATTTCCTTGTCTGCTTGGCAACCAGTGCCATCTTTGTCAGACGTGACAACTAGCGTGTGACCACCGTCTTCCAAAAACTTTCGTAAACCTAGTTCACCGGAAACACATCCCAACAACTCGCCTGGCGTAAAGTCGCGGCCTTTGGGTGATGGTAGCGTCATTCCATCGGGGTATTTTTCAATTTCTGGAAGATTGGCTAATGGATAAGTATTTGGCATTCCGTTTGTTGGGTCATCGTACAATACACATAATACCTTCATCATTTTCTCCTTTTTAGCGTTTACTTTTAAGACAAAGTATCGATACTGAGAATGAGAATCATTCTCAGTATCGATACATAAAAATGGTGGATTTTCAAACAAAAAAAATTTTATTCAGAACCTATTCGAACAAATGCCGGGCTTATTTTCGGTCAATTTCAAATATTTCCTCGATGACACGGATTTTTATAAGCGGGGTTGCCTCAGGTTTTGCACTTTTATTTCTATACGCTATTTCACTTGGTTCCGGCTACCCCTTGATTATGGGTTCTTTTGGAGCTTCGATTTTTCTATTATTTGCGGTTCCAAATTCAGAATTTTCTCAAGCAACAAATCTTATTGCAGGGCATTTTTTAGCGTCTTGTGTAGGAATGGCATTTTTGATGACTTTTGGTGCTAATTTTTGGCTGTTGCCAATAGCGCTGTGTTTCACCACGGTTGGAATGCAAGTCCTCAGAATTTCTCATCCGCCTGCGGCATCAAATCCAATTATAATATTTTTCTATGAACCAAGTTGGTATTTTATTCTTATACCGACGTTATTTGGAGCAGTAATTATAGGTTTGATAGCTTTTTTTTATCGTAAAATCACCTCAAAAGAAAAACGGTCCACCGGTGACCTCTAGCTTCGGCCAAGATACGTTGTTACTGCAAAGGCGTTGGAAAACTGTTGCTGATGGAACGTCTGTAGGGTCGGACTTAGTAAGCTTTATAGTTTGATAGCTGCTATATACTCATGCTTTCCGTCGAACGGGACGATTTAGCAGCGGTTGGCTACGACGGTCTTGTCAGCCAGGTCAGTTTTTTTGGCCCGACAATCTATTGGACTAATTGGGACCCCATCGGTTCACGTCAGGGAGCTCGTTGGTCATGAGTTTTATATCACTGACTACTTCGAGACATTTATTTATTATCAGGAACTGCGGTTTCAGACTAAATCAAGAGCATAGTAGCTATCCTTAAACTTAACAATCTTATAGGAAGTAAAGTTTACAGAACTTGCCAACACTTGCTATCTAGTCTTAGTTATCAATTTTTATCAAAGGAATCGGTAGTGGATAAAGACAATGTTAAGGCCCCTATGAGTGGCGCTTTGAGTGGGGTCCGGGTTATAGATATCTCAAATTTCTTGGCAGGGCCTATATCCTCTATGTTTCTTGGTGATTTTGGGGCCGATGTTATTAAAGTCGAAAGACCGGGCATTGGAGACGAAATTCGGTATTGGGGTAATAATAAAGACGGTGTTGGTTTGATGTACAAATTAGTAAATCGCAATAAGCGGTCAGTTACTGCAGATTTGCGTACCCCATTAGGTGTTCAAATCGTCAAGGCTTTGGTCAAAGATGCGGATATAATTATAGAGAATTATCGCAAGGGAACGCTTGAAAAATGGGGGCTCGACTATGACACACTCAGTAAAATAAACTCGGGTCTTATAATGGTAAGAATAACGGGATTTGGCCAGACCGGACCGAATAGCCATCGGCCAGGGTTTGGCACGTTGGCGGAGGGATATGCGGGTTTCGCATCGATCACTGGATATTCTGATCGACCACCCTTACTTCCTGGTTTTGGTCTTGCGGATGAAACATCTGGTTTGATGGGAGCATATTTAGCACTGGCGGCGTTAAGAGAAAGAGACCAAAATAGTGGAAGAGGGCAGATTGTTGAATTTGGAATTTATGAGCCGTTATTCACATTACTTGGTCCTCAGGTAGTTGATTATGATCAATTAGGGATAATACAGGAACGGAATGGAAGTCGTCTTCCATTCACAGCACCCCGAAATACATATCGAACTAAGGATGATAAATGGGTTTCAATTTCTGGGAGTGCTCAATCGACTTTTGAACGCATGTGTGAGGCATTGCATGTTCCTGATCTCATTAACGATCCAAGATTTTTGGATAATAGATTGAGAATTCAAAATGCAGAGGCACTAGACGACGCTTTGCAAAATGCAATCCTCGCCTTTGATAGGGAAACGTTAATTGAACTTTTCGATGAATTCGGAGCAGCTGTTGCAGCTTGTAATAATATAGCCGAGATATTCGAAGATCCGCACTTTATTGCTCGGGGTAATATTGTGGCTGTTGACGATAGCGAGTTGAAAGGCCCCTTACGGATGCAAAATGTTGTCGGAAATTTCTCGCGTACCCCTGGCCAAATTAAACATGCTGGTCCCAAACTTGGAGAGCACAATAGGGAAATATTGATAGATATGCTCGGTTTCGATTTAGACATGTTAGAGAATGAGGGGTATGAAATAGGCTAAAATTCCCAGAAAGAGAACTATGATTAAAAAAGGTCAAAAGGTTGTTGTAGCAGAAGTTGGACCAAGGGATGGACTTCAATCTTTTCCTCGATGGATATCTACAGAAGATAAAGTGAGGATCGTCGATTTACTCTCGGACGCTGGCTTGCCGATAATAGAAGTAACTAGTTTTGCACATCCAAAAGTTGTTCCAATGTTAATTGATGCCGAAGCTGTTTTAGAACGAATAAAACGGCGCCCGGGAACGGTCTACCGTGCATTAGTTCCAAATAAGAAAGGTGCTATCCGAGCCATCGAATCAGGTCTTGTCGACGAGATCCTCGGTCTGCTGACGGTTAGTGAAACGTATCTCAAAAAAAATCAGAATATGACACTTGATCACGCTATAAATGCGGCGGGAGACTGTTTTGAATTAGCGGAAAAAGCGGGAATAAAATTCATAATGGCGATGGGGGTAACTTTTTTCTGCCCCTATCAAGGAATAATAGCTGATGAAGCAATTTTCAATGTTGTAAACAAACTTCATAAAAAGGGTATCCGACGTCTGTATTTGGCTGCGAGTACGGGGATGGAAAACCCAATACATATTAGCAGAATTTTTACCGCTGTACGCGACCGTTGGCCTGACTTAGAATTAGGATTTCATATGCATGAGAGGACAGGTATGGCTGCCGCCAATATGTTTGCGGCACT
>Ga0160422_10000703_pt1 | contig 20495 bp, 17 predicted proteins | sample Fk160mmetaG_FD_108192 | JGI IMG/M metagenome (GOLD analysis project Ga0160422, IMG submission 108192) | Marine microbial communities from the Central Pacific Ocean - Fk160115 60m metaG | ecosystem: Environmental > Aquatic > Marine > Oceanic > Photic zone | place: The Central Pacific Ocean... | reverse complement strand
GCATTAGCATATCTTGTATGCAATCTGCCTTGCTCAGTCCAGATAATTTGATCTGAAGTAGAAGGCATTTCCGCTGATACCATACGAAGGAAAGAACCTATAGATCTGTTTCCATATCTTTCAACTTCTTGTTCGTATACATCAGGTAAAAATTGTTGAGCCCACATATTAAATGAGCTATCTGTAAAATCAATATAGTTACCAGCATAAAGAGCTTTGCTTTGAGTTGGTTGCAAAGCAGCTGGTACTCCACTTGTAAAAGCCATTTTTTAATTTTTAAAGTTATTTATTCCATTTTATGCGCAACCTATTTGAGGAATCACTTTCAACAACTCTAACTTTACTATTTGGATTTTGTGGTGCAGCACCCTCAGGTCGAGGGGACATATCAATATTTTTAGATTTTTTTACAGACTCTTTTATGGCGTCGGCACGGCCTTGCTCATAAAAATGGGATGCTAGTTTATCTGCATTCCTTGCTGTAAATAAAGCTTTATGATATTCACCAACTTTTTCCATTTCGCCTTCTTTATTTAGATAAGGCTTAATAAAATTATCAATTGTTGATTGAGCATTTTTTATATTTTCTTTATTGTCAACTTTAAACCGGTATTTTTTTTCACCAACCTTGAAATCAAAACCTTTAAAATCATCACTGAAAAAACTATTAGTTCTAGTATCAAACGTGTTTTTTAATTTTTCTGCTCTTTCCTGCATTTTAGTTGCTTCGTTATAAAAGTCATAAGCTTCTTTGTATTCTTCAGGTACTTCATTTTGCTTTCTTAACTTAAGATCTGCGTAGTATTTTTCCTTGGAATCATTGAAATGCTTTTGAGCTTTATATAATTCTTCTTTAAATGCTAATTGTTTTGCTTTAATTTCAGATGGTTCAGCAACCTCTTCATCATAAGCAAATTCTTTTTGCATTAAAAAGTTTATGTCCTCATTATCTAAATGAGGTTTTGTACTTTTGTAATATTCATATACTAAAGAAGTATTATTCATTTTTGAATAGTCTCTATTAAGATTAACATAATCTTCTAAAGTACCATTCGTTTCTTCCATAAACTGCATTAGCTTTTGAATATCTTCTGGGTATTCATTTGTTTGTACAGGCTCTTCTTTAGTTTCCTGTACATTTTCTTGTTGAGGTTCTTCAATAGACTCTTCTACTATTTCTAACGCCTCTTCTTGCTTTTCTTCTTCTTTTTCTTCACTTTGTTCGGTAAGTTCTTCAACGCCTTCTTGCTTGTCTTGCTCAGAAACTTCTTCGCTAGCTTCGGGTTCGTTGCGTACAGATACCTCATTTGTGCTTTGCTCTTCACTGGCATTTTCTTCTTTTTTAGGAGGGGCATCAACATTAACACGATAAACACCGTCTTCTTGAAACCCATAATTAGAGTCAACCTCACCGCTTTCTACTGCTTTTTCTAGCACAGCGGCTTCTTTTTCTTGAGTCGAAGCTTCTTCTTTAGCTTCAACTTCTTTTACTTGTACTTGTTCTTCCATAAAATATAATATAATAGTTTAATTTATTTAGCTTCAAATCTTGATAAATCAAAACCTCCTAATACATCATTACCTTTTGATTCAAAAGATTTTTTAGGTTTTTCAGTTTTAGGGGGTCCAGCTATAGAATTAACCGATATTTTTTTATCAGCAATTCTTTCTTGCGTTTCTGATTGTTTTTCAACTAATTCTTTTTGCGCAGATAATTCTAATTCTTTTAATTTTACATTAAGGTCGTATTCAAATTGCATTAAAGCTTTTTTGGTTTCAGCTTCAAATTGCATTTTCTTTATATTCAATTCGTTTTCCGCTGTTGAAATTTGAATAGTTGAATCTGCCTTAACTTGTGCTGCCTGAGACTTTGCATTTTCAATTTCAATTTGTGCAGCACCTTGTGCTTCAGCTTGAGCAACAGCGGCTGCTTGTGCAGCTTGTTGATCGACAGCCTGCTTTTTAAGTCTTCTAAATTTTAATAATTGATTAGCTAGTCTAATGTTTCTAACTTCTCTAATATCAATAGCATCTTCTAAAAATATACTTTGTTGAGATAAAGCTATTTGTATGTTTGCTTCTAAAGCTTGTTTTTCAATTTCATCTGGTTGTAAATCTAAGAATATACCAAAATCATGTAAATGTAAATTCTTAAGCTCTTCAAGAGAGCCGACAGAAAATTGCCCTAATGCAGATATAAAAGCTTCTTTTGTAGGGTGGAATTCTAATACATCTTTGAAACGCATAGAAATTGCTTCAGCTAATGTTATAGTAATAAACAAACTGGAATCTAATATGTGTCTTGTTGCAACATTACTATTAGCTGCTGCCATTTTTTGAACACCTACTAAAGCTTTAGGATCAGGGTCAGAACCATCTCTTGCTTCATTTAACCCTGTTATATCTCTTATCATTTGCAGGTATTGGTTGTAAGCTCCAATTAATAATTGTACTTGATTACCACCACCACCAGGTAATTCTTGAATAGGCACTTTGCCAGGATTAGGATCGCCTTCAACAGTAAGTGAACGCCCTATAATAGATCCTGTTTGAAAATACATATTTAAAGCCTCTTGTGGATTATAGCTTGTGCCATTGCCTAAATCTATTTCTGCTAATCCATCTGCGTCTATATAAACACCCGAAGGTGTCATTCTTTGTATTGCTTGTTGTAATTTTAAATGCGTTAATTGTATTAAATCCGCATATGGCGTCATTTTTGAAACAAGAGAATCAATTCTACCTTTATATATTCTAGGCGCGGCCACTATATAATTCATTAATACTTTATTAGTATTAGAATGTGGCCTAATCATATTAGTTGCTTTTTTCCATTTTAATAATGTGCTAGCACCTAATACATAAACTCCTTCGTATACAACTTCTTGTGCTTTAGCAACTCTTTGGAATCTTGTTCTTTTGTCTTTAGGAGGATTAAAGGAATCATCTTTTTCAATAACTTTTTCTGCTCCGGAAGACATTTCTTTTATTTTGTATACATTATTTTCCCAGGTTTTCCAGTTAAAATATAATACAGTAGCTATGTTATTATCGTAGTTTTGGTCGTCCTCCACATTATAACTATTGTTATAATTTTTATAACTTCCACTTTTTTTAGCTAGCTCGCCAATATCCTCATTTGTTAAAGAAGGAAATTGTTTCTTTAGCTCATTTATTTTTATTCTTTTTACTTCGCCGAAATAATAACAATCTGAAAAATAAGGATCTTCCGTATAAGACCAAATTAAATTTGCAGGATCTACATAATCTAATTTTATCCCATCTGTATTATTAAAAGAATGTTTTGCAGCACCAATGCCCAAAACAGCAATATCATAATCAATTCTAGGCTTTATATTATTTTCATATTTATTTTGATTGAAAATATTTGTTATAGCCTGCTCTTGAGCAATTTCTATACCTTGTTTATAATTTAGCTGCATGAACAAATCTAGCTCTTCTGAAGATCCTGGCAAAGACTCTTTGTCAATATTTCTTACGTTTGCTCCTAACTCTTTTTGTATTAAATCTAACATAGAGTTAGTATTCATGTCTCTTTGTATGCCTTCTACATATTTTGTTCTTTTATTTGTAGATATAGGGTCTTCACCTATAGCGCGAACATTATATAGTCTATCTTGCATACCATTTACTACTATATCAACAAACTTTGGTATAATAGGAACGGGCTTCCAATCTAAATTTAAATATGACAAATCACCATTAATAGCAAATTCATCTTTGTATTTTCTAATTGATTGTTCGCCTCTAGCGTATAATCTTAGCCGATGAAAATCATCCTGCAAGTCATAATACCTGCCTTTGCTGCCATTTCCTCTATTAAACCATTCTTGCTCTATAGCCGTGGCAACAGCTGTACCGTACTCTATACTTTTTTTCTCAGAGTCAGAAACAGCTTGACTTGGGAATTGAGAATACTTATTTTTTATTTTTGCCATATTTATTTAATTAGCGTACTTCTATCGCCTTCATTCTTATATCTAGAGAATGAAAAATTAAGCTTTTTTGTTGTTCTTTCTTGTCGTGGTCTATATAAATGTTTTCTGCATGCCATTACAGCAAGCCCGCTGCTAATTGAAGCATCATAGGCTGTTCGTTTAGATATATCAAACTTTGCCCAGTCTTCTAATGTGCGTTGGAAATACATATTACCATAGCCATTTTCAAATTTACCTATATTTTCTTCTATATATGATTCTATTGCGGCAGCGTGTGCTTGCCTTATATCTTCAGAGGTATTTGGTATGCCTCCTAATTCTATTTCTGTTTTTGATAATGCACCTCGTAGTTTATCGGGCCGATTCATTGAAAAGCCTCTATAACCTCTTCGTTTTAAATGATATAACAATCTAGGTTTATTGTTTTCAGCTAGTATTGGTAAACCATAAAAAACTATAGCCATAAGTACATCTTCAAAAAATATTTCAGCAGTTTGTGGTCTAGCAACATATTCTAAAAAAAATTGGCTAGATGGGAAGTCTGGGTTTATTGAAAAAGTTGTTAACCCGTGCAGCGCACCATTAGACCCGCCACCTCCAACTGTTCCTGATATATCATAAGAGTCGCACCCAAAAGCACCAAAGCCATCATTACCTGGATACTTAATGCCGTTTTTTTCAATAACATTATTCCTTAATTCAATTTTAGGTAACCAGCTTACTTTAAACCTACCGTTTTTATTAGGTGTCCATATTACTTCAGTATCTTTAATGCCATTTTTCCAAGAGAATGATCCTTGAGCAATATATCCTTTCATAGCCATTTCTTCATTATGATCTATTTGCTCATAAATTTTAGTTAAATTAAACAAAGAATTTAAAGTTTCATCTCTAAAAGCATGTTTTTCAGATCTTGGAAATTGTCTGTAATATTCATTTAATGCATCAGCATCGCTTTTAAGCCCTTCGACTTCGTTTTCCCAATGTTCAATAACTCCTGTAGTGATGATGCTTCCTTCAATTCCTTTAACCGGATCTTGTGGGGTATCGAATACAGGGTATCCATACATATCAATAAATCCTTCGTAACCCCATTCCATAGGTATGAACAAAGAATATAGTCCACTTGTAGTCTGGCCATTTTTATTTCTTTCTCTAACGTCTGAGTCATAATATAATTTTTTAAAATTATCACCTCCTTTGTCTAAAGAGTTAGACGTTGATCCCATCATGCATTTACCAACAACTCTAGCTCCTAATCTTAAACAAGTTTTAGTTACTCGCCAGTTGTTTAATATATTGTCAGGTCTTTCCCATTTACCTGATTCATCGTGTACTAATAGTATTAACTTTTCACCATCATAACTATTATCACCTGTATTTTTCCAGTCAATAGTAGTATCAAGACCTTGTCCTAAAAGTTCGTCTTCAGCCTCTTTAAAAGAATTTCTTGTTAATCTTCTCGACGGGACCTTGTAGGATAACTCGGTTTTCGGCCTTTCCATTCCGTCCTGTATCGGTTTGAAAAAGAACGGATAGTTGGTCGATATTGGTACGACTTTATCGGTGAACATTTTTTTAGCGTCAGCACCGGTCTTGGATAATATGCCAAACCTCGAGTCTCTTGATGTTGTAGCCATGTTAACAGTTTCTGATGATGCCATGAAGCTAAACCCAGACCGTCTATTTTTGAGGTAGCACATACCGTAACATCTGTAATCGGCCTTGCACGCCTCCCAAAAATAATAAAAGATCCTGTTAGCATGTCTGAACTCCGGAGCCCCCACGTCAATCTTTGTCCAGTTGAGATACATATAGTGCGATCCTGTAATGTAACAGGGTTCACCGTTGCACATGAACCAGTAACCATCATTACGCCTATTAAATTCAGTATCAATATAATTATAATACTGTTCTTTAGTTTGTTCTGGATGATTCTTAAACTCATGTACTGTTTTAATTTTGTTTAATGATTCAGGTCTATTCCTTCTAGTAAATATTTGGTTTTCTTTTTTTAAATGGTCACCATCTATTTTATTAGGAGTTTTAGGTATTGCTATCTTAAGACCTTGAATTTCATATATCTCACCTATCGTACCGTCTTTACTAATTATAACGCAATCTAAATCAGCATTATAACCATATTCGTATTTTTTATACTTGTTGTTTCTTTTTGTTTCTTTAGTATCTATGTGGTCTATAATTATGTTATAGAGAGATTGTTTATACATTATTTTATTCTATCTTCTACGCCTAAAAATTTTATAGACTCTTTGTTTTGCTTTTTGTTTTCCGAAAGCTCTTCTATTTTTTCTATTATTTTAAATGAATCCTCTATTGCAACCCATTTTGCTTGCGCCGCTATTTTTGCTTTTTCAGGTTCTAACTCAACTAAATTTATTTTTTGTCTAATAACTTTATCAAGTTCAAGTAAAGCTACTTCAGCAGCTTCAATTACTTTTTTGTGCCGACTCATACTTAATTGTAATTTGATTTGATAATACTCTATATAATTTTTCGTCGTCTATATTAAACTCATATTCTGAATCAGGCGAAAAGCCCACCAAATCACCTACGGACAGTCCTAACGACTCTAAATACTCGTTGCTATACACAAGCTCGCCTAATAATTTTTGCTCTCTTAAAACGCTCCATTTTGAATTTTCCTTAATAGGCTTTACAAAGCAATATTCATCTAAACATTTCCATTTGCCATTTCTTTTATAAGCATATATTTGATCTGGCGAAACCATGTAATCATTTTCTTGTATACGACTAGATGAATCTTTTTCTTTACCTCTTATGTCAATCCATCTTCTAAAAACGTTGTGATGTAATATTACACTATCCCCTGGTTTAATAGGAGTTTTAATTATTGCAGGAATTGCTTTTACAACACCTATGCGATTAGTATACATATAATCTCTTTCAGAAATTTCCGTATTAAGTATTAATTCTTTACCTTCTATATCTTTAGAGTTATTATATCTTTTATTTGATTCAATAATAAAATTAAAAACTGACCGCATTAATAGTCTAAATTAAATTCAACTGATACTGCCATGTTTTTATTAAAATGTTTCCAAGGCAATATTTCGTCATTTTTTTTTATGTATATATTATATGTGCCATCTTCTTCTAATATATCAGAAATGGTGTGGCCACCATAAACTTCTTGGCCTACTGAATAATGCATAGCTTCATTTTTATAGTCTTGACCAATTGATATTTTTCTAATTAATTTCATTTTAATATGTCCAAATTGTTGTGTCAGGTGCACCAGAATACCCAATGCCCAAGTGTATAAATCCTCTTTTCCTACTAATACCTATTCTAGTAAAGCCAGCTTCAATTGCAGCTTTTACTAATCTAAAGGTTTTGCCACCCCCAACGCTTTCAATATCAACAGCGGCACCATATGCATGCTCGCCTGGTTGTTCTTTTGCCGCTTCTATAGGATGTTCAGGACTTCTATAGCTAGAAGTAATTTTTATTGGATAACCGTATTTTTCGCGCATATCGTCTAACATAGACAAAAGCTTGCTATCCATCATTTCAAAATTTGAAAATTCAGACTCTTCAAAGTATTTCATTTTTCTTTTCTATCTTTTAATTTTATATAAATATTCATCCCTGTATAAACTATTGTCATAACTAATACTATGGTTTGTAGTACGGGGTTAACATTCGGCATTGCTGAAAAAGCAACTGCTCCGACATTTATGCCGTAAATTTTTAAGTCATTCATTTATGTTTGTTATTTCCAAATACTTTTTCTACACCGCGCGAACCAAAATAGCCGCCAATTACGATAGTTAAAAGACCTGTAATGCTATCTAGCGGGTAACCCATATACCACCCAACTACATAGCTAATTGTTAAAAATACTAAAACTAATGGCCGTACATTAGAAGCAAGCCAGCTTCCGGATCTTGCGTCCGCTACCCAGCGCTTTGTTGTACCATCAATTTCAGCTCTTTCTAATTCTAATTTTTTTAGTGCAATAGCTTTATCTTCGTCACTCATATCTGAGCCACCAATAATAGCTTGTATCACCGATCCGACCGGGGTGTCGCCTGCAATAGCGCCGACTACATTTGGTATCTTATTTAATAAGAACTTACCGACCCCGGTATCTTTAAACTTTTTTTTACTCATATTTAATTTTATTTAAATGCCATATATAAGTATGTATCTCCGTGAGAATGATTTATATTTTGGCCCGTACCATTTAATGTAAATCCATTGTTATCAAAATTTATTTGCTCATTCGCTCCTGAATCTTGAGCCGCGCTGGAGTTTGCCCTTAAATGATATACAGATGGGTTCGTAGTGGTTGGTGGTTTAGAATGTATTATCCAAGAGCCTGTATCACTTATATTTTTTATCATTACAAAACTTGGAGCAAAGCCTAAACCTGTAATTGCCAACCCTGCTGAACCTGTTGAAGTATAAGAACCTATCTTGCTATATCCAGCCACAGAATGCCAACAATACATTATAAATTCTGAAGCGGCATTAGTAGCCTGATTATTGCCTAAAGTAACTAATGTATTTGTAGGATCCGTATTATTTACAGCCCAAGCCCGTCTGCCGTCTGTTAAACTATCAGTAAGATCAAGATACCCTATAACATTATTAATAGTGTCATAAGCAATCCAACTCACAGCAGTATCCAAATTTTTAAAAAGAATAAATTGAGGTTTTGCCGAAAGACCATGCCCGACCGTTGTTCCTGCAGTTCCATTACCTGTATATTTTACAATACTAAATCCAGCATCTTGGTTAGCGTCTACAGTAGCTGATATACTGCCGTTATTATTTGTTTGAAATAAATTTTTAGTTGCATTATAATCATTTAATACTTCTGCAGCAGTTAAAACATCGCTATATACTCTTATTTGACTTATTGATCCGTTAATATAGCCATTAGCATTTGTTGAATTTCTAGCCACCCTAAAATAAGCATCTGAATTACCTCCGCTGTAAATACTGCCTGTAATAGTGCTTTGGGTGTGTACTAATGCACCATTTAAATATAATTTTACAGTTCCATTAGCTAAATCATATGTTACCATAATATGAAACCAAGCGGATACAGGTGCATCAATACCTGTATCATAAGACGGGCCAGAAGACCCATTATTTAAATAATGATAAATTCTATTTCCACTAGCTTGACCGCCCGAACCATAAATTTGTAATCTAACAGAGGGGCTGTATCCTTGTGACCATAAATTTTCATATCCAGAAGCCCCGCCCGCTGTAGCTCTATAAAACCATCCGCCAATAGTAAATGTTTGATCGTTTATAAACTGAGACGTATAAAATTGGCGAGTACTGCTCATATCAACAGTACCCCCATTATTTTTGCCAATGCTTATATTAGAAATGCTGGTTTTATAATGAGTTAAATCACGATTATTTGATGTAAGATCATACCAAGTGGACCCAGGATATAAGCTATCAGTTTGCGTTGCGTTCCAATGCGCAATTAATCCTTGCGTTTTTATATCAGAAAAAGTTTGACTAGGTTGAAAGCCTGAGCCTTTCCATACCCAAGCTACATAATCATAATTATTTTTGTTAACCCAAGTCCCATTGCCATCACTACCGTTTTTAGTAAACCATCCGTTAGCTTCAAAAGAATTAATATACCCATAAATATTACTCCAATTGTTGCTACCGCCATTTTCCGGTTCGGTTCTATTAGAAAATATAGTATTAGCCCCCGGGCCCCTAACAGTATCTTGTAAATTATGATAGTAACCGTCGTTTCTTGTTTTAGTCCAAATTAATCCGCCGTTAAAACCAACATTTGAAATATATCGATTATCTGAGCCATTTCCTTTCCATAATACAGTCTTAAAGTTAGATGTATCTGTTTCAGGTTTTTCGTTATAAAGTTGGGTTATTTGAGCACTTGAAAGTGCAGATGAAAATATTTTAAATTGGTCTACACTCCCATTGTACCAACCATAAGAACCAAATGCTCCTTGCCTAACACCTATAGTATTTATAGAACCAGCTCTATATGTTATATTAGCACCTAAAGTTCTTGATAATCCAGAATCTTGTGTGCCATTAATATAGCCTGTTATTGCCGTACCGTTTACAACTACTGCAATATGTGTCCAAGCTCCATCAGTTAAATTTGTAGTTCCTGTTTGGGTAAAAAACCCTGTTCCCCCAACACCTGTTACGTCTCCACCGTAATAATAAACTCTATTAGCATTTACACCAAAAGCAATTCCACTCCATGCACCACCAGTATTATCTAAGCCCATATTAATAATAGATGTGCCCGATTGGTTATAAGTAGCAGCGTTAATCCAAAAAGATAAACTATAAGTAGTTATATTAAAATCTGGAGCAGTAAATGTAATTTTGCTATTACTTCCATTAAATACCGCTGCTTGACCATATTTTCCAAATGCATAGTCAACATTTGTATCTGAGCCGTCGTACCCATATACTATATTAGCACCTTCACTGCCGCTATAGTTGCCGGATATATCTACGCCATCTCCATCTAATTTATATGTCGCTATTGCTGTTTTACCAGTTGGAAATGATAATGTATCAGCTGTAGTAGTTGTTTCGTTATTATACAAGTTAGCAACATCTGTAGCTGTTAATGCTACATTATATACTCTAATTTGATCTAACGTTCCATCAAAATATTCTGCTGGATATAAGGGATTTGATCCTATTGAAGCTTTCTGATAAGAGCTACTACCGTAGGTTCCCATAGAATTTGAATCAGTAGCAACAGAACTTCCATTTACATATACTGTAGAGCCGCTGTTATTTCTTGTTACAACAACATGATACCAAGTATTAGCATTTGATAAAGTAAAATACACCTCTTGGCTTGATTCATTTCTGTAATGAAAGGATGTTGTTTTATCGGGTCTTTTGCCTAAAGTGAAAGATGGATAACCATTAAAAGCAGAAAAAAACATAATCTGCCACTTAGTTGCAGTTAAATCCTGAGGTTTCATCCAAAGAGAAACAGAATGTGCTGTTGAACTTAATTGTAAAGTTGTATTTACAATACCAGCTGAGTTTCCAATAAATGTAACCCCTTGATTAAATTTACCTCGTGATTTGCCCGAGTCTTTGCTGTTATTATCTAATTTATAATATGCTAAGTTTGTTACAGGATAATTTACATCAGTTGTTGTAGCTGTATGCTCACAAGCAATTTCACCTGCACCATTTCCATAAAGTTTTGAAATTTCTGAAGATGATAACGCTTTGTTAAATAACCGCACTTGATCAATTTTTCCCTCAGTATTAGTTACAGCAGTTCTAAAGGAGCCTATAAATCCTGGATACGGTATATTATTTACAGTAGCATAACTACTAGTGGTTTGAGCCTCTTGAACCCCATTTATATATAGAGTTCTTACACTGCCTGAAAAAACATATACAACATTATACCACCTTCCCGCAGCTATTGAAGATGATGAATCTATAAGAACCGAATTAGTACTAGTATCATGCCTTTCTTGGTATCTTATTTTACCATTAGTTTGTACGCTGCAAGTTTCATAATAAGCATTACTGCCTGAATCGCCTAAGTAAAATATTGTAACAGCATTATCAAGATTATCTACATTTATCCAAAAAGATCTTGATCTATTCCCGCTAGACCCAAGGCCCGCAGGTAAAGTGATAGTAGAGTTACTCCCATTAAACCCTGCGCCATACAGCGATTTTCCGCCAACACCAAAGTCTATATTTGCTGGAGTTCCATTTCGCTCTCCTATTTCATTATAAAGCGTCGTGACTTCTGAAGCGCTAATTGCTTTATTAAAAATTCTAACTTGGTCTATTTCACCTTCCCACTCATAATTTCCATTGTGGTGGTATTCACCTATCTTATGTCCATTTCCTGAAGATTGAAAATTACAGCTTACTGCAGTAAAAGTTGAATCTAAGCTTCCGTTAACATAAAATTTTAATTCCGTACCACTCCAAGTATAAACTACGTGGTACCAGGTGTTATAGTTACATACGGTATTTGTATGAAAAGTAGTTGCACCGTCAGTTATATAGAATTTATTGTCTGTACCACTACTACCCGCATCATTAACAGCAATTCCATATCTTTGCCCACTAACGGAAATACCCCCTGATAAAATATATTCATAATTATCAGAAGAGCCAGTCCTCCTATATACCCAAGCAGAAGCAGAAATTGCTGTAAGTGAGTTTAACATATTCCCAGGTAGAGTTATAAAGCTACTACTACCATTAAAAGAAGCGCTTTGGCCAAAATGACTAGAAGTATATGTTATATTGGTATCAGTTCCATTATAATTTCCAGATAAATCTGCAGAGCTACCGTTTAGCATATATGTTGCAATGCAAGAAGTGTCTCCTAATATTTGTAACGTATTTGTAGTAATATCTTTACCACTAGAAGCATCATAGTCTAAAGTATATAGAGCTATGCCACTATTATCTTTGAATATATCTGTAGTGTCTGTAAAACACGGCGGGTCTGCAAAAAACCCTAAGTTAAACCCTTGTCCAAACATATTATGTTGCAGGTTGAACTATAGTATACCAAAATTCAGTTGCAGATATACATAGTATTTGAATTAAATTTTTAGTTCCCGAAGTATCATCATATTCTCCTGAAACTCTATTAAATGTACCTGAGCTACCGCCTACAGTCCAAGTATCCGCTGTATATGAACTACCAGCTCCGGTAACTACTATTATTTTTGTTATTCCTACAACAGGATTTTGTATATTAAATGTTGTATTTGCATTTGGTGTTAAAGTAAATACCTCAGCATTTTTAAAGTTAACATTAACCGTTGCACCTGCTGTAAGCGAATCTGTTGTGTTAAATTCATCGGCTAATATATCCGATGTTATTTTTGTTAATGCCATATTAAAATGTTATTGTTCCTGTACCTGCTGTAAATGATATTACAGTATCCCCAGATACAGTTGAAGTTGAATGTGTTAATCCCCCTGATATTGTTGGTGTAACTCCTGTAAATCTTAAAATTACAATTCCTGATCCCCCAGGTGCTCCTTGATAATTATATAAACCACCAGAATAATAATTGCCATCACCACCGGCACCTTCACCGCCGTTTCCTCTATTAGCCGTACCAGCAACTGCAATATCATAGGTTCCACCTCCTTCACCGTGCCCACCAGCGCCATAAGTTACATTACTTCCTGTTATATTGTTTGTAACACCGGGCCCTCCGTTTCCTTGTGTGTTGCTTCCAGAAGAAGCGCCTCCAGCACCGCCAGCACCACCACCACCGGATGATGCACAACAACTAGCACCCATATTCCCACCAGCATTGCCTGCAGTTGCAGAACCACCTAAAGCACCAACTATACCGCCGGCACCACCACCGGATGCTCCTGATCTTCCATGGTTATTACTGTTTAAAGAGCCTGATTGTTGAGCACTACCGCCGCCGCCGCCACCAGCGGCAGTTATATTATGAAAAATAGAATCTCCACCATTTGGGCCACGCACTGATGCACCTGTCCACGAACCACCATTAGAAGTAGGAGCAACTTGCACTGTAAGATTTGTTCCCATAGGAAATTTTGCTGTAGAGGTTAGAACAGCGCCACCGCCGCCACCGCCACCTGCTCTATCATTAGTAGGAGATCCGCCACCCCCGGTGCCACCTGCACCAACAATTAAATATTGTATGCTTATATCTGTTTCAAGGGTAGAAAGCATTATAGTATCGCCTAACATTTATGAAGCTATTTGTGATATTGTATACCAAAATTCAGTTGCACCAACGCACATAATTTGTATTAAATTTTTCTTTGCAGAAGTATCGTCATAGGTACCGGCAATTTTATTAAAAGTATTAGCAGAGCCACCAACATTTAAAGTTATAGTATATGAGTTGCCACTACCTGTTATTATAAAAGCTTTTGATATACCAATTACCGGATCTGTAATATTTAATGTTGTATTTGACGTAGGCGTTAACGTAAATATTTGTGCACTATCATAATCTACAGTAATAGTTGAAGCTGGCGTTAAAGCCGTAACTGTATTAAATCCACCAGTTAATAATTCTGGTTTTACTTTAGTTTGTGCCATTATGCTATTGCTGTTATGGTTAATCTAGGTCTTTCTAGCGTTACTCCACTTGCGTTATTTCCGTCCCAATATACTAAGCCATGTAAATATGTTTCATAGCTAGTTGAATAAACTCTGCCTTTTAGTTCTAAGGTTTTGTCAGATGTCCAAGATGCTAATTTACCATTAGCTATATCATCCGAAGATCCTTCTATATTTATTACTGCAGTATATCTTTCTGTAAAAATAGCTCTATTATTCCCATCAGCGTAATCATAAGTAGAATGCCTAAATATAGTTGCTTCTGTTCCATCTATATGAAAGCCAAAATGATATAGCTGATAAAGATCTTTATAATTTCGTTTATAATCAAACTCATATCTAACATGCGTTGTGCCAGTAGGAGGAGTATAATCTATATTGCTTCCTGTTACCCTAGTGTGAGAGGTGCTTAATGTCTGCTGAGCAGAAACATTAGGTAGCGTATAGGTGCCGTGAGAAGTAGTAACTGTTCTACCATCGCATATTCCTGAAATTTGCTCAAGAACTCCACTACTGCTAGCGGCAGTAAAAAAATCTGTTAAATTTCCCATATTATTGTCCTATTATTACCCAGCCTTGATCAACGCCAGAGTATATTAATTCAAAACTAGCAGATGCTGTATCTAATGTTAAATTAGCCGCTGCACCCATAATTTTTTTATTGTTTGCTCCCAGCACACAAGTTGCAACGCCAGACCTATTAGATATTTTAATACTGTCTCCAATTTGTGGATTAGCGGGCAGCGTTAAAGTTAAGTTAGCTGTTAATACATATACACTATTTGCTACTGCTGTTGTATTACTTGATATAACACCTACAGTCGGTCTTGTTGATGGATTAGTTAATAAACCACCACCGTTTATAGATATTACTTCAATTGTATAATTTAAATCCGGCGCAGTGGTAAATGTTATAACTCTGTTCGATAAAGAATACGTAGATTTTTCTTGGTATACACCTTGTAAAAATACCATCGTAAACTTTTCATCTGTAGGATTACCGTTTACAAGTGTGAATGCTGTTTGACTTCCTGTACCAGTAAATCCATCATATTCCATATATGATGATTGTTGTACATTAACAGCATTAATATGCATTACCTCTATAGTGTAGCCATTTTGTGGTGCCGTACTAAAAGTAATAACATTATTAGCAACTACATAAGTTGACTTTTCTTGATATACACCTTGTATAAATACAAAAGTAAAGTCTTCAGATGTGGGCGCAGCACTAAGTGTAAATCCTGTTGTGCTACCATTTCCTGTAAAAGTATTTTTATTTAGAGCAGAAGCGCCATTAACTGTTACACTAGCAACATGTATAACTTCTATATTATTTGTACCTGAAGGTGGCGCTGAACTAAATGTTAATACATTGCCTGAAGTACTGTAATTTAATTTAGACTGATATACGCCATCAATATATACTTGTGTATGTATTTCATCTGTGACTGCACTTGATAAGGTAAATTGTGTTGTTGAACCATTGCCTGAAAAAGTATTTCTTTCAATAGTTGATGCTCCTCCCCCACTTCCAGCAATAGCTCCCCATTCCGTAGTATAACCTTCAAATTGCCCATCTGTGGTATTATATCTAAACATACCAGCTGCAGGAGAACCGGGTCTTTGTGCTGTTGTGCCGTCAGGCATTTTAATAGCACCGTTAATATTAACGTCTACCACTTGGCCTGACTCAGATATAGAAGAGTCTGCAAGTGTATCTGAATCGCTAAACTTAGGCAATGCATTAGCACTACCAGATCCATCTATAAAACTTGAAAGAGCAGGCGGAGTGTATGTAAATACTCCAGTTGAATTATTATATGCTAATGACCCATCTCCCGAAGGCGAGCCTTCAGAACCTACAGATATATCAGTTAATGAAATACCCGCCGGCAATGCTACATTTTCCCATCTAGCATTTGAACTATTATAGCGTATAATTTGGTTATTAGCTATACTAGCTATGTTTACATCTTGTAAATCACCAAGTGAAGCTGAAGCCGATACACCACCTAAATCAACAGATGCTAAACCTCTAAATGCACCAGCAGTTAGTATTTTTGCTTGAGCTGCATTGTTGAGAGCACTTGCATCACCTTTCATTATAATAGCACCAAGATATATAGCTTGATCAGAAGTGTTTTCTGCTTCTAAAAAGTCTTCAAGTATATATTCCTTTTCGGCATCAATTAGCGAATCATATACATTATGTCCGTAATAAGACACAACAATATTAGGTGTGCCTGGAAAATAAAATAATCTTTGCGCCGCAAATTTAGCACTAGTTACATTCTGTAATGTACCAGATCCATTATCATATTTTGTTGGGTCTAATACAGTATAACCGTTGCCACTAGGCCCATCGTCTAAAACAAAACCACCTGAATTGTTTCTGTAATACCTATGTATAACACACTGCGTTTTAGCAGAGTCTGAAACAGTTGATGGATTTTCAGGGTCAGCAGCATAATTTCTACCTAATGCAAAAGCAACACCGGCTGCTCTGTTTATAGATAGATTAGCACCATTTGCGGTTACTTTATGTCCTGATTTTTTAAGTGGGCCAAATATATTAGCAAACTCGTTTATCTGGCTTGTATTGTCGTAAGCTGTTATAGGAAATGTTTTTACAAACTTAAGTACACCTTCGCTGTGTATAGCACTTCCTATTGTTATATTGTTTCTTTTCTGAGCGTCTGTAAATGCAGTTGCCTGCTGTTGTACAGCACCATTTGCATCTACATATATCCACGAGTTAAGCTGCTGCGTATTGCTAGAATCTAAATTAGAAACTGTAATAGTTTGCTGCGACCAAGAAATCTTTTTAATTTCTGGGTGTGGATCGGAACCGCTCGCTTTATTTATATCATTTATTATACCATCACCTGCGGCAATAGTAAATTGTGTGCCGTTAGCAACAGATAGTTCACCACCGTTTAATATACCAGTTGATAATACTTCTGTTAGATAATCAATACTTAAATCTTTATCATCATATCTAAAATGTAAAGTATCGTTGCCACTCTCGGTACTAAAATATATACCGTTATCAAATGTGGGAGTAGAACTTTGAGCATTGGATAGTTGGATAGAATCACCAACCGTAAGATCACTTGCTATTGTTACATCATTAGGTAAACCTACAGTCCATGTCCTATTAGCTGATAAATCTTGTGCACCACCACTAACTTCTATTTCATTTGTTGTGCCTGAAACAGTAAGTGTAGTTGAAGGTGACGTAATAGCTGGTTTATTTTGTATGAACGCATCATTTGTGTTATCTGCTTCATTCCAATTTGACTGTACATTAACTTCTGCATTTGTAGCTATACTATTTAATTTAGCTAGAAGTGCTGAAGTAAAATCTTCAGTTGATAAACCTTTGCCTGCAACCTTGTCTTCTTTAGTAGCCATAGTAGTATTAAGACTAGCTATAGAAGCATTGTTTGCTTTTATGTAATCTACAATTTCTTGTATTGTATCTAAAGACGCATCATTTGATGCTAATATACCGTTTATAGTATCAATTAACCCTTTAAGTACATTACCTTGTTTTGCTGATAATACTTTAGTTCCGTCTTGCGATAATAAATTATCAACAACATCTGCGTCTGTTATGGCGTTAATATCTTCAGCTCTTACAATACCGGAAAAAGCAACAACTACATCTGCTTCAGCAGGGGTACCCGATGCAGTTAGCATAGTAACTGAAATTAACTTACCACCAGTTGTATCTTCAATATTAGTAACTTTATAAATAGCATAGCTATTAATACCATCGCCGGCTAAGTCAGTTACTTTTATTATTTGATTTGTGAATAAAGTATAAATACCAGAAACATCTGTTCCGTTTTGTATTGTATTTGAAAAAGCTATTTTTTGTATATTAGCCCAGCCAAATTGTGAAGGTGCTGTAGGATCAACTAAATATTCTATTGAACCTGCACCAACTGATGAATCTGTATATTTACCACCATAGGTGTATTGATAACCTGTACCATTACCTTGCTTAGCAAAATGTAAACCTATATCGCTTATTTGAAATAACTTAGTAGAATTATCCGCCGCATCGTTACCTACTAGTTTATCACCACCAGTGATAGTGGTATCTGTTGAATATTGTTGTATTCTTGCCATTTATTATGGGTAAAGATATGAGGTAAGATAGCCCCAATATGGGTTACTTCCGGAAGAGTTGCCCATGAAAGTATCACACCCACTTGTATAAAAACTAGCGGGACCATAAGCATTTAAACGTACAGCACTAAAATATTGAGGCTGGTAGGCACCAGATGCAGTTCTGTATTCTACTGTAAATGTAGATGTGCCTTGGGCTTGGTTGCCAGTGCTTATTCTATCAGCAGGAAGAATATTACCTGTTGAGTCATATATATGCCAGGCTGATGTATAACTCCATCCTGTATTACCGGCCATTACATATAGCCCAGGAGATGAACCAGCATACGCAAGAAATTGAGGATTGATGCTCAAATACTGCCAGTATGTAGTACCCCAGGTAACGGCGCTAGGTATAGTCCAAGCTACTGAAACTGTCCAAGTACTTCCCGGAGCATAATACGTGGTTCCGGAAATTGTTGTTGTAACCTTGTTTAAGTCTGTTATAGTAGCAGTTACAGTTCCGGTATAATTTGTTCCTGCAGCTCTTCCTGACTGCGTGAATGTTGATGTTGACGAAACTCCACTTCCTAGAACTGTAGGTGCGGAAGGAGCAATTGTCATAGTGGGAGTTCTTGAAGGACTACCACAAGTGTTATTTGCACCTATAGTTATTGAATAATCTGTTGGAGAGGTTGATAAAGTTTGTGCTCCTGGGGAAGATGCTCCATTGCTTCCAGTAAGTGTGTATTGAGACCCCACAGCTCCAGCTACTCTATAAGTTCTAGTGCCCCCAGCATTTGAAAATGTAGAAGTATCTGTAAATGCCGCACTAGATATTTCTCTGGCATTAGGGTATACTTCTTCATGGCCAATATATCCTTTTGTCATATCAACAGTGCCTAGCTTTATAGCTGATATGTTTGCATTTTCAATATTAGAAGGCATACTAAGCTGTTATAATATAAAATGTATCCGGGTCGTATACGTCTACTTGATACCCGGAGGCTGCTGCAGATGTATATGCGGGTGTGAAAGCAACGGTTACAGTTGTACCTGATGGTACTGCTGAAACAGTGCCCTCTGTTCTTGTAGTATTACCACTGGTTCCAGTCACAAATACAGTTGCATTTACCGAAAATATACTTGATGACGTTACTGTAAAAGTTACAGAAGATGCGCCAGATGGATTACCGGATGTAGTAGCGCCCGTTTGTTTTAAAGCATCATATTGTGCTTGAGTACCTTTCCAAAAGTTTAGTAGGCTTTCATTGTTTCCAGTAGCAGCTTTATAATAATGCTGACCACCTATTCTTGTTGTTAAATTTGCCATTTTTTATTTTTTATTTTATGCAGTATATGTTCCACTTTCTTTAAATACTACAATAGTGTCAGTCCCTTCCGTGTACGTTAAAACAGAAGAACCAGTAGTTGTTCCAGAATAAGATGAAGTTGGCATTCTTAAAATAACAACGCCTGTTGCTCCATAAGAAGCATTGTTGTATCCCGAAGCAGTTGCCCCACCTGCACCTGTATTCGCGGTTGCAGTTGAGTTACTACTTGCAGCAGTTCCCCCGATCCCGCGGGTGCCATTGCCTGACTTACCACCTCCCGCATAATATACATCAGTACCACTTACTTCTCCCACATAAGCGGCAGCTGCATTTGTAGCATTTAATATATTAACAGCAAGACCAGCTCCACCGTCATCACCTGAACCTGCAGCTGCAGCACCACCGCCGCCGCCACCTTCGTTTCCGTTACCTCCCCCGGCATATCCTTGATTTGCAGTACCTGATCCGGGGTTTCCGTAAGGTGATAAACAGCCACCACCACCAGAACCACCGCTATCAGCAACTCCAGTAGTAGAATTAGTATAATACCTTGCACCATGGCCTCCACCTACAGTGGTAATATCTGTTATATCCGAGCCTGTTATACTTGATGCACCTCCATTACTTCCAATATTACCAGTTGTACCGAGACCTCCTCTTGCTCCTACCGTTATTGTATAAACAGTACCGGGCTGAAGCGTTAATGGGGTTTCAGCACTCGCTCCTCCACCAGAATTTGATCCATAAGAGGTTCTTAATCCTCCGGCACCACCGCCTCCTGCTTCATTAATATTATTAATTATTCGGGAACCACCGCCACCGCCTGCTACTACTAAAAAATCTGCAATAGTAACACTTTGGTAAACAGAAGTAGTGCCTTTATATACATTCATAATCTCAGTTGTACCTTTATAAAGCTTACCTCCGGTTATTTCTGCTGTTCCTTTGTATAAT
>Ga0160422_10000700_pt1 | contig 20537 bp, 19 predicted proteins | sample Fk160mmetaG_FD_108192 | JGI IMG/M metagenome (GOLD analysis project Ga0160422, IMG submission 108192) | Marine microbial communities from the Central Pacific Ocean - Fk160115 60m metaG | ecosystem: Environmental > Aquatic > Marine > Oceanic > Photic zone | place: The Central Pacific Ocean... | reverse complement strand
CTCATTGGACATGTCTGCAATAAAGGCGGTTAAAACGAAAGTTTCGCACGTTTACGCCTGCATAGTGCAGCTTATGTTGAATCAGCGGTAACGAAATGAAACAACGTCGAATAGAACCGGCGCTGTCGCTTATGCGAACATGCATCGGAAACGCGAACGGCAAGTGAATTGCCCCTTAAGGCGCACAAGCTTAAGCAGATACAGAAGTAGCATAATGATTGATGAAAATGGGTATCGCTCAAACGTCGGCATAGTGCTGGCAAACCCAGCAGGCCAGGTGTTGTGGGCGCGCCGGGTGGGTGGCCGCGATGCCTGGCAATTCCCTCAAGGTGGCATTAATGCGGGCGAGACGCCTGAGCAGGCCTTGTATCGTGAACTTCACGAAGAGGTAGGTCTCGGTGCAGAAAGCGTGCGCGTGCGCGGTCAAACCGCCGACTGGCTGTATTACGATTTGCCCGAGCACATGCGCCGCAATAATTCGACCCCGGGTTTTGTAGGCCAAAAACAGAAGTGGTTTTTACTCGAAATGCTTTGTGATGAGGGCGCTGTGGATGTCGAAAAATCGCCCAAGCCGGAGTTCGACCAATGGTGCTGGGTCAGTTACTACTACCCGATCTCGCAAATTATCGACTTCAAGCGTGACGTCTATCGGCAGGCGCTGTTGCAACTGGCGCCCCACCTGCCTGTGCCGAGCTGAGCATGCTTAATACCCTTCGGCAGATCGTTCAAGCCTTCGCCCAAGAGGCGGATTTTGCCGCTTCCGTGCGCTTGCTTGCACATCAGGTCCGTGCCGCGCTGGATACCGAGGTGTGCAGCATTTACTTGCTTAATGATGTTCGCGACGGCTACCGGCTCGCAGCCACCGAGGGCCTAAACACCACACAAATAGGTGAAGTGATACTTGCCCATGATCAGGGTCTGGTAGGTCTGGTGGGTCGGCGCGCGGAACCCCTGAATCTGGATGCGGCCCAAGACCATCCAAATTTTTTCTTAGTCCCTGAAATTGGTGAGGAGCCTTTTAACGCATTTCTTGGCGTGCCGATTATTCATCAGGGGCGAGTGCTCGGTGTGCTGGTGGTGCAGGAGCGCGACACCCGTCGATTCGACGAAGGGGAAGAAGCCTTTATGGTCACACTGTCGGCGCAGTTGGCGGCAGTGGTTGCTCATGCTCAGGCCGTGGGTGACATCACCCAGCTTGGGGGTGAACGCGAAACAAGCGTAGAGGGTTACTTTCGGGGGTTGCCGGGCTCGCCCGGTATCGGTATCGGGACCAGTGTTGTCTTGCACCCCATTGCTAACCTCGAGTCGGTACCCGAACGCTCAGCTCGCGATATCACCGTTGAACTGACGTTACTGGACCGTGCTGTAGAAGCCGTGCGCAATGACATTCGCGGTATTACCGAGTCGTTCAAAACCAGTCTGCCGCAAGAAGAATTAGCGTTGTTTGATGCGTATCTGCACATGTTGGACGACAACGCCTTGGCCGGAGATATCCGTGAGCGTGTGCGTCTTGGCCAATGGGCGCAAGGCGCGCTGAAGCAAGCTATCCGTGAGCACGTGGCTCGTTTCGAGTTGATGGACGACCCCTACCTAAAAGAACGCGGCAGCGATGTAAAAGATCTCGGTGTGCGCGTGCTCGGATATTTGCAACGCATCCGTGAAAAGAAAACTCAGTTTCCGCGAGACACTATTTTAGTCGGTGAAGAAGTGACGCCGTCGATGCTCACCAGCATTCCGGCGGAGCGATTGCGCGGGGTGGTTTCGGTGCGCGGATCCGGCAGTTCGCATGTATCGATTCTAGCGCGCGCAATGGGCATACCGGCTGTTATGGGTGCGGTGGATTTGCCGGGCTACGATCTGGAGGGTGTGCCGCTCATTGTCGACGGCCATTACGGCGAGGTGTACACCCACCCAAGCAAAGAGCGGCTCGAGGACAACCGCGCCCGCATCGCTGAACAAAAATTGTTCGAAGAAGAATTAGACGCGCTTAAAGATCTACCTTGCATCACTCCGGACGGTTGGCGCGTGCAGCTGTGGGTCAACATAGGGCTCAGCGGTGACATTACCCGCTCGTTAGACCGGGGTGCGGAAGGGATTGGGCTGTTCCGCACCGAAGTGCCGTTCATGAGTAAAGACCGGTTTCCTACCGAGGTGGAACAGCGTGCTATCTACCGCGAGCACATGGAAGCGTTTGAGCCGCGGCCAGTGACCATGCGCAGTCTCGACATCGGCGGCGACAAAGCGTTGTCGTATTTCCCCATTACTGAAGAAAATCCTTTCTTAGGCTGGCGCGGTATTCGTGTCACCTTAGATCACCCGGAAATCTTTTTAATCCAAGTGCGCGCAATGCTTAAAGCCAACGCTGGTTTGCTTGGCGAACTGCGCATTATGCTGCCCATGATCTCCAGCCTTACCGAACTGCAGGCGGCCCAACAGTTGGTCGCCCAAGCTTATGCCGAGGTGATCGAAGAGGGCGTGCAGGTAAAGCGGCCACAGGTAGGTGTCCTGATTGAAGTGCCGGCGGCGGTTTATCAGGCGCGGCTGCTGGCGAAAGCTGCGGACTTTATCGCCGTTGGGTCTAACGACCTTACCCAGTACATGCTGGCGGTAGACCGTAACAACCCCAGAGTTGCTGCACTTTACGAAGAAGTGCACCCGGCAGTGATCAGCGCCCTGCGCGAAGTGGCCCGTGCCACCCATGCCGAAGAAAAACCGTTGGGCATCTGTGGCGAGCTGGCGGGCACGCCGGTAGGTGCGGTGTTGCTGATGGCCATGGGATACCACGTGCTGTCTATGAACGCGACCCACCTGCCCAAGGTCAAGTGGGTGATCCGTAACATTAGGCGTAGTGATGCACGACGCATTCTCGCGCGGGTATTAAAAATGGACACCGCTGAGGAGGTCAGTCGTTACGTGAACCAGCAATTGGTGGATGCCGGCTTAGACCGAGTAGTGCCGTCTAGGCAGGTGGGTTAGCCAGATCACACCACCTTCGACAACCCACCGTCCATATTAATCGCACATCCGGTGATATAAGACCCGCGCTCGCTGGCAAGGAACAGCGCCAGATCGGCGCATTCCTCGGCGCGGCCCATGCGGCCCATTGGCAGTCGCTCGCCGGCTTTGACGATAAAGTCTTCTAACGAATCGTTGCTGCCGCTGGCTAAGTGACGGCGCCGGATTTGGTCACTTTCTAAAAATCCGATCAATAGGGCATTCACCAAAATATTGTCGGCTGCACCCTCGGCACTGAGTACTTTTGTAAGGGCCATACCCGCGGCTCGAGAGATTGATGTAGGCGCGGTATTGGCGTCCGGGGTTTTTGCGTAGACGTTTAACAGGTTGAGCACGCGTCCCCATTTTTGCGCTTGCATGCTCGGCCACACCAGTCGGGTGAGTCTTATCGCGGCCATCAGCTTTAGATCCAGATCGGCTTGCCATTCCTCATCGGCAATTTGGCTGAACGGTTTTGCCGCTGACTGTCCGGCGTTGTTGACCAAAATGTCCACCGGCCCGAATCGCTCAACCACGGCGTTATGGGCCGTTATCACCGCTGCCGGGTCGGTGACGTCGCAGGCGAAGTGGGCAACGTCGCCGTCGCCGTGTTGTTGTGCTATTTCTTCGGCGGCTTGTATCAGTGGTTCGGGCCGTCGAGCCAAAATCGCGACCTTGGCACCGGCACCGTAAAAATGCTTGGCCATGGCCAGCCCTAAGCCCAGGCTGCCGCCGGTGATAAGGGCAGTTTTGTTAGTGAGAGAGGTGTCCATTAGGCGCGCTCCTGTTGCTGGGTGTTGCGTTGCGGGAACTCGAAGTCGACGCGTTCGCCCACTTGCCCCGCGGCCAGATAAGTCTGCTCGGAAAAATAGATGTGTCCGTTGTCGAAGATCACCGCGCTGCTGGCGCGGGTGCCGTAATCGTCGCCCACAATAAAGCAGGGCGCCACGCGTCGTTCAAAGGCGAGGTCGCGCTGGCGGTTGGGTAGCCGCTCGTCTGCGGGGATACTGCTGTCGGTCAGTTGCGCCAGTAGTGCATCAATGCCGCAGTTGGCCGCGGCGAGGTGGGCAATGGCGTCGGCACCGTCAATGCACTTTGGCCACGCCGCCCCTAGCTCGGCATTACTCAAGCCGTAGCTGCCCGGTCCGAGCAGCCGCGGCAGTGCGGTGTCGCCTGTGGCGATATTCGACGCGTAGGCCAGTTGTGCCCCGTCAAACAGCAATAGGTTGAAGCCTGCGTAGGCGGGTCCGTCTATGGTTTCGGCGTAAGCGAGTGCGCCTTGTGTTGAGGTTAAAAACTCGTGCACCAGACTGCCGCGCGATTTCGGTACGCTCGGGTCGGTGTCCTGGGAAAAATTGGTTAATGCCGCAAAGCGTCCGGTGCGCGTGCAGCCTAACCATGTTCCCCCGGCCACCAGATCTTTGCCCGCCAATAGATCGGGGTATTCGGGCCAAAAGTCGGCGCTCTGGGTCGCGCGTACGTGGAACTCGTCGCGGTTGGCGGCGACAACCAGTGGTCGAGCGCTCTCCGGGCGATAGTTAATCAGGATCAGGCACATAGATCGGTTCGGCCAAAACAGCCAGTGTAGCAAGACTTTGGGGGGTGTTTGAGGCTTGACCGCGGTGCTCGATGAGCGGCAAAAACCGCGAGCCTGGCAGCACTTTGGGGTATCCTGCGACCCGCGTCTACGTCGGGAAGCTCCATGCACTATCCGCAAATTGATCCAATTATTCTGTCCCTCGGTCCTGTGGCTTTGCGCTGGTATGGACTGATGTATTTATTGGGCTTTGCCGCGGTGTGGTGGTTGGGTCGCCGGCGCGCGACCAGCCAGCGACCTCATTGGAGTCGCGACGAACTCTCGGACATGGTGTTTTTCGGTGCTCTGGGCGCGGTGCTTGGCGGCCGCATTGGCTATGTGTTGTTCTATAACTCTGCGGTTTTGGCCAACGACCCGCTGTATCTGTTCCGTATTTGGGAAGGTGGCATGGCATTTCATGGTGGGCTGCTGGGCGTGTTGGCGGCCATGCTGTTGTTTGCACGCAAGTCCGGCCGCAGTTTTATTTCGATCATCGATTTTCTTGCGCCGCTCTGTCCTATTGGCTTGGGTTTAGGGCGTATCGGCAATTTCATCAATATGGAACTGCCAGGGCGGGTCAGCGAATCGGGCATTGGGCTGGTTTATCCCTGTGATGCGGTGGCGGCCATCAGCCCGATGTGCGTCGGTGCGTGGGATTCTGTCGTGCGTCATCCGTCGCCGCTGTACCAAGCGTTTTTTGAAGGTGCTGTGTTGTTTACGCTGCTGTGGTTGGTGTCGCGGACACCGCGACCAGTTGGGTCCATTTCAGCGTTATTTCTCTGTGGCTACGGGTGTCTGCGCCTGTTTACCGAATTTTTCCGCGAGCCCGATGCGCACATTGGGTTCGTGGTGTTTGATTCTGTCAGCATGGGCCAGTTGCTGTCGCTGCCGTTGCTGATCGCTGGTATTCTGCTCGGCCTCTGGTCGCTGCAAAATGCGCGCGCCGGAGCGCGTTAAACCGCAGGGGTTCGCGCAAGCGCTGAGCGCCACACAGTCAGTAGAGTGAGTTAGCAAGGTTATGCAGCAGTATCTAGATCTTATGCGTCATGTGCGTGAGCACGGCACTTACAAGGACGACCGTACCGGCACCGGTACCTACAGTGTCTTTGGGCACCAAATGCGGTTTGCGCTGGCGGACGGTTTCCCACTGGTTACGACCAAAAAAATGTTCCTAAAAGGCATTATTCACGAACTGCTGTGGTTTCTTTCGGGTTCCACGAACATTGGCTACCTTACAGATCACGACGTGCACATCTGGGACGAGTGGGCGGACGAGCATGGTGAACTTGGTCCGGTGTATGGCTCGCAGTGGCGTTCATGGCCGGGCCCGGACGGATCTACAATCGACCAAATAAGTAAGCTGCAGCAGGCCATTCGCAGCAACCCGGACAGCCGCAGACACATTGTTAGTGCTTGGAACGTGGCCGAGGTCGACAACATGGCGCTGCCGCCGTGCCATACGTTGTTCCAGTTTTATGTGGCCAACGGTCGCTTGTCTTGTCAGTTGTATCAGCGCAGTGCGGATATTTTCCTCGGCGTGCCTTTCAACATCGCATCTTACGCATTGCTTACGCTGATGTTGGCTCAGGTCTGCGACCTCGATGCCGGGGATTTTGTCCACACGCTGGGTGATGCGCATATCTATTCAAATCACCTCGAGCAGGCCGATCGGCAGCTACAGCGCGAGGCTTTGCCGTTGCCCACCATGAACATCAATCCAGCAGTAAAAGACATCTTTGGGTTTCAGTACGAAGATTTCAGTCTCGAGGGGTACAGTTCCCATCCGGGCATAAAAGCGCCCATTGCAGTTTAAGGGGCATACGTGCGCGTCAGCTTAATTTGGGCGATGGCCGACAATGGCGTGATTGGCCTCGACAACGGTCTGCCGTGGCGACTGCCGGTAGATATGAAGCACTTCATGACGACGACTTTAGGTAAGCCGGTTGTTATGGGGCGTAAGACCCTCGAATCGATGAAATCGCCATTGCCGGGGCGCACAAATATTGTGCTCACCCGTGACCCAAACTGGCAACGCGACGGGGTGCTGGTGGTTCGGGATATGCCCGCCGCAATGGCACTGGCGGAACAGCAAGGTCTGATTGACGGTGTCGACGAAGTTATGGTCATTGGCGGTGCCGAAATTTACGCCCTAGCGCTGCCCATGGCCGAGCGTCTCTACGTTACTCGTGTGCATGCGCAGCCCGCTGGGGATGTGTATTTTCCGCCTATCGATCTCGGCGCATGGCGCCTGTTATCGCAGCAGCAGCATGCGGCCGATGAACGGCACAGCGCGGCGTGTTCAATCGAAGTCTATGAACGCTAAGGTCGGGTTATGCGTTAACCCGATGTCTGGCCGCGACGTACGGAGGCTCGCCGCGCGTGCCAGTAATATGACCCATGAGGCGAAGCGCGATATCGTCGCGCGGGTGGCGGCTGGTGCCGATGCGACCGGCGCTACGGATATTTATATTGCGCGCGAGCCGTTCAGTATTGCCTCGAAAGCGCTGGAGTTCATGGACCTTAAGGCGCAAGTGCACATTATCGAGTACCCAATAACGAATACCGCTCGAGACACAGAAGTCATGATCCAGCGCTTCCAAGCGGCAGGCTGTAACACGGTGGTGTCGCTGGGCGGCGACGGTACCAATCGCGCCATTGTTCGAGCTTGTCCAGACCTCGATCTGATCCCTATTTCTACCGGCACCAATAACGTTTTTCCGATGCTGGTGGAGCCCACCATTGCAGGGATGGTCGCGGGATTAAACGCCCTTGGCGTTATAGACGCCTCTGGTGCCCTCAAGCAAGCGACCAAAGTGCTGCATGTGGAAACCCCCAAAGGCACTGACATCGGGCTAATCGATGCAGTGCTATTGGCCGACGACAAAGTAGGTAATTTGTTGCCGTTTGATGCTGAGCGTCTGCGTCGCATGGTTCTAACGCGTGCGGAACCCAACGCCATTGGCATGTCGCCGATTGGCGGCTTCATCGATCCTGTCTATGCCGCCGATGATCACGGGTTGCTTGTGGATATGGGCCCTGGAGGCCAAGTGGTCCATGCGCCTCTATCACCAGGGCTGTTTCGGCCCATTCCGGTCATCGACACTCAACGCGTGGCGTTAGACCAGCCGGTAAAGTTTTCCGGCCCCGGCGTTATTGCTCTTGATGGGGATCGCGATCACGACTTAGCCGAGGGCGAAGTTGCTTGGGTTACAGTGAAGCGCGATGGTCCGCGGGTATTCGACACTCACGCCACCATGCGCTGGGCGGTCGCCGAAGGTATGATGGCGCCTGCCGAACTTATGCCGCGCGTCAGCGTCTAAAGGTATAAGGCAACATTGCGGCGCTTAAGAAAATCACAAACAGAACTCACGTCATGATCGTAAAACCACGCATTCGCGGCTTCATCTGCACCACAGCACACCCCACAGGATGTGCGGCGCATGTGCAGGAACAAATTAACTATGTGGCGGCTCAAGGCGCGCAGGCCGACAACGCATTTAAAAACATTCTGGTGTTGGGGTGTTCGGGTGGTTATGGCCTAGCCAGTCGGATCGTCGCAGGCTTCGGCTATCGCGCCAACACGCTCGGCGTGTCGTTCGAAAAGGCGCCGACGGAAAATAAAACCGCTTCCGCCGGTTGGTACAACAACCGCGCCTATGAACGCGCGGCGAAAGCGGCTGGTTTATATGCGCGCACGTTAGACGGCGATGCCTTCTCAGACGACTTGCGCGAACAAGCCGCTCAGGTCATTCGCCAGGACATGGGTCAGATTGATTTGGTGGTGTACAGCCTCGCCTCGCCGGTGCGCCAGCATCCGCGTACCGGAGAGTTGCATCGCTCCAGCATCAAGCCGCTGGGTCAGGTACTGAACATTAAAACCGTGCATGTGGAAAAAGGCGACGTCAGCGAAGTGTCGCTGGAGCCGGCGACCCAAGAGGAAAGCGACAATACCGTTGCAGTGATGGGCGGGGAAGATTGGGAATTCTGGATGCATATGCTCAAAGAGCAGGATCTGCTGGCTCCTAATGCCCAAACCGTAGCGTTCACCTATATAGGCAGCGAATTAACCTGGCCCATCTACTGGGAAGGAACCCTAGGGCTGGCCAAAGCCGACCTAGACCGCGCAAGTCGGGCGATCAATAGCGATTTAGCTGATATCGGTGGCAGTGCGCGGGTCGCGGTGCTTAAGGCGATTGTCAGCCAAGCCAGTGCGGCCATTCCGGTCGTGCCGCTTTATGTAGCACTGTTATTTAAGGTGATGAAAGAGCAGGGGCTGCATGAGGACTGCGTTAGCCATATCTATCGATTGTTTAGTACTCAACTGGCGCCGGGTGCCGAACAACGTTTGGATGATGAGGGTCGTATCCGGGTAGATGACCAGGAATTATTGGACTCGGTACAGCAGGCGGTTAAAGAACGCTGGCCACAAGTGACCACTGACAATTTGACGCAATTAGGCGATCTTGCGGGCTTTCGCGAAGACTTTTTGCGCATTTTTGGGTTCGGAATTGCTGGGGTTGATTACGCCGCTGAGGTTGATCCTCTCAGCATCGGATAAGGTGCTTGGCGAATCCGTCGGCGCTGGCGAACAAGGAAAAAATTCATGGAAAAGGCATTCCTGCAGGCGTGTCGCGGAGAACAGCCCGCGCATACTCCGATCTGGCTGAACCGTCAGGCGGGGCGGTACATGCCCGAATACCATCAAGTAAAAGGCGATCTGTCGAGCTTGGATTTTTTTAAAAACCCGGAGAAAGCTGCCCAAGCTACGTTGGATGCCCAGCGTATTCTCGGAGTGGACGCAGCGATCATGTTTGCCGATTTGCTGCCTATTCTCGAGCCCATGGGTTTGCATTTGGACTACCTGCCGGGCGAAGGGCCGGTGTTTAGCAATCCCATTCGCCACGAGCAAGATGTGGCCGCATTGCGCACCGCTTCAGCCACTGAAGCCACCCCCTATATCGCCGACACTGTGCGCTGTATTCGCGCGGATTTACCCCGGGATATCGCCCTCATTGGTTTTGCCGGAGCGCCGTTTACGTTGGCGTCCTATGCCATCGAAGGCCGGGGTTCGCGCAACTACGTTGAAGTTAAAAAAATGCTGCACAACCGCCCGGATCTATGGGCGCAGCTTATGGATAAATTAGTGCAGCAGTTAGTCAGCTATCTGCAGCTACAGATCAGCGCTGGTGTAGAGGCCGTGCAGATATTCGACACCTGGGTTGGCAATCTGTCGGTTCAGGACTACACCACATTTGTGCACCCGTATTTAGAAACAATGCTGCACCGTCTGGGCAGCGAAGTGCCGGTAATTTATTTCGGCACCGGCAATTCTCACTTGTTGCCGAAGGTGGCGACGCTGCCGTTCGATGTGTTGGCGTTTGACTGGCGTACGCCATTGGTCCAGACCTGGGAGCAGTTGGGCTGTAATGCGGTGCAGGGTAACTTAGACCCCATCGTGTTGTGCGCTGAGCGACACGCCATCGGCCAGCAAGCGGGTTTGTTACTAGACGAGGTTGCCGGTCGTGGCGGCCACATCTTCAACTTAGGTCACGGCATCATCCCAGAGACACCGGTCGATCACGTAAAGTTTCTGGTAGATTTTGTGCACCAGCACGGCGCAGGCTAAGTGCCCGTTACAACTCAGAAAAATTGAAGAGGTTATGAGACTGATCGCCAAGTTACTGGGTGGCGCGCTGGCGTTGGTGGTGGCAATTTTCCTTGTTCAAGGCGTGGCCTCAGAAACTGGGGAAGTCGTGGTGCTCACCACGTTGCATGATACGACTGGCGAAACTTCGACGACGCGCCTCTGGGTGGTGGATCACGACGGCGCAATCTGGCTGCGTGGTGATGCCGAATCCGGTTGGACTCAGCGCGCACTTGCGCAAACTGCGCCACTGCAACTAGACCGCAATGATCGACACTATATTTTTGGCGTTGCGTCAGAACCCGCGCAGGTTGCGCGGGTGAATGCGCTGATGCGCAAGAAATACGGCTGGCGCGATCAACTCATCAGCCTGATGGTGCCGCGCGAAGACTCGGTGGCTTTGCGCCTAACGTCAGATCTCTGATCCGTGTTGATCGAAGCGCTTGGGCTAAAGCGCGTAATCTTCTGGTGGCATGTAAGCTCGCGGCAATAAACCGCTGTCGTTGCGATCTGGAATCAGTAACCCGGCCTGTGCCAGTGCTGCGAATAATATCGGTTCGGCGCTTCGAGCCCAGCCGCCGGCGGCATTCTGCCAACACAAATCGCAGACCAAGAAGCGATAACCCGGTACGCGCTGCAGTTGCTTGTCTGGCTCGCGGCAGAGTGCACAGGCGTTAACCGCGTTCACGTCAGTCTAGGTATTTATCGGTTACCGCGCCCTCACTTGCAGAGCTTACGAGTTGGGCATATTTAGCCAGCGTACCGCGTTTGGTGTAAGGCTCAGGCGGTGACCACGCAGCACGACGAGTGGTCATCTCGTCATCGCTGATGTTTAAGGTCAGGACACATTCCTCGGCGTCTACGGTAATCGTATCCCCGTCCTCGACCAGCGCTATGGGCCCGCCGAGGTAGGCCTCCGGTGTCACATGCCCAATGACGAAACCATGTGATCCGCCTGAGAAGCGCCCGTCGGTTAATAGCGCTACGTGTTCCGACAAACCTCTGCCATTGATCGCACTCGTGGGACTGAGCATTTCGCGCATGCCGGGCCCGCCTCTAGGTCCCTCGTAACGCACGATGACCACGTCGCCCTTGCCCACGGTGCCGTCCATGATTGCCGCCATTGCGGCTTCCTCGCCATGGAAGCATCGTGCGGTACCGGTAAACGTCAGCCCTTCGTGCCCGGTGATTTTCGCGACCGCGCCCTCCGGCGCTAGATTGCCGCGCAGCACGACAAGGTGACTGTCCTTCTTAATCGGGTTGCTCAGTGGGCGGATGATATTTTGTTCGGCTGGATAATCCGCGACATCGGTTAGATTTTCCGCGAGGGTTTTGCCGGTTACCGTCAAGCAATCGCCGTGCATTAGGCCCTCCGCAAGTAGGGTTTTCATGAGCGGCTGAATACCACCGATTTCAATCAGTTCACTCATGGCGTATTGACCTGCGGGACGCATGTCGGCGAGCACGGGTACGCGTTTACCAACACGGCTGAAGTCGTCCAGAGTCAATGGAATTTGCGCCGCGTGAGCGATGGCTAACAAATGCAAGACCGCGTTGGTGGAGCCCTCCAACGCGATGGTTAGGGTGATGGCATTCTCGAACGATTCACGACTGAGAATGTCACTGGGTTTGATTCCCATTTTTAAAAGGTTGCGTACCGCCGCTCCAGCGTTATAGCTGTCCTGACGTTTGGCTGCGCTGACGGCGTTTTGAGCTGAGCTATTTGGTAGCGAGAGCCCGAGAGCCTCCATGGATGACGCCATAGTGTTAGCGGTATACATGCCCCCGCACGAGCCAGGCCCCGGGATCGCAGTAGCTTCAACTTCTTGCAGCTCTATGTCGGAGACGTTACCAGCTGCATGGCCGCCCACTGCCTCGAACACGGACACGATATCGCGCCGCTGCTCACCGGGCAAAATGGTGCCGCCGTAAACGAAAACACTGGGCCGATTCATGCGTGCAATCGCGATGCCGCAGGCGGGCATGTTCTTATCGCAACCACCGATGGCGACAAAGCCATCGAAGCCTTGTGCGCCGACGACGGTTTCTATGGAATCGGCGATTACCTCGCGGGACACCAGGGAATAGCGCATGCCTGGGGTTCCCATAGAAATGCCATCGGATACGGTAATGGTATTGAATAAAACAGACTTGGCACCCGCTTCGTCGGCCCCCAGCGCCGCGGCTTTGGCCAGTTCATTGATGTGCATATTGCATGGCGTCACCATGCTCCAAGTAGACGCGATACCGATTTGCGGCTTACTGAAATCCTCTTTTTTGAATCCTGTGGGGTACAGCATCGCGCGGCTTGGCGCTTGCTCGACGCCGTCGACAACCAGACTGCTGTAGGGCCGTTCGTTAGCCATTAGGTATTCCTGCTATGAATTAAGGTGCTTTTGCAGCACCGCCGCACCGCGTTGCCAATTGTACAAAGATTGTTTGCCGCTAGGCAGGGTTTCCACGTCGGTCGGCGTGAATCCATGGTTTACGAACCACTCTTGGGTCTGCGTCGTCAATGCGAATAAACTTTTGGCTCCATGGGCTTCGGCAGCTTTTTCGGCAGTCTCCAGCAGGGCGCTGCCAATGCCCATATCACTGTATTGATGACGGTACTGTTCGTGCACTGCAACGCAGGCCAGTTCCGCTGCATCGGCAAAGGCATACACCGCGCAGCAGCCCACCACCACACCGTCTAACTCGGCAATGAAAAAGTGCGCTATTTCCTGCTCTAACTGCGCGCGGGAGCGCGGTACTAAAACACCGTCGTCCTCCAGGGGTCTGATGATTTCAACAATGTCGGCCACGTCTTCAAGCCGGGCTTGGCGTATTAAGTCATCGTTCTGCGCGGATATCTGGGTGCCAATACCGTCGGCGGTAAACAACTCTTGCAACAGCGCGCCGTCGTCCGTGAACGCGATTAGATGACCGCGTTCAACGCCTCGAGCATTGGCGCTAATAAGGGCTTGGCAGCGCGCCATGGTAATTGTGTCCAGGCCTACACACATATCGTTCAGCAGTCCGGGCGTGACTCGGCTGACGCGTTGGTGGTCATCGTTGGTCATGTGCCCAGGATCATTAAACATAATAAGTTTGTCTGCGCCGAGTGCGATAGCCAGTTCTGCCGCCAATTCCTCAGCGGCAAGGTTGAATGCCTGACCGGACGTGGAGAATCCCACGGGCGACTGCAGAACAATGGCTTGGGTATCCAATAGCTGCTGCAGAGCGCCGACCTGAGCGCTGCGCAAGCGGCCGGTGCATTGGTGGTCTACGCCATCGATGATGCCGATAGGTTGAGCGGCAACGAAGTTGCCCGACACCAGGGTGATCTCAACGTTGTGCAGTGGCGTGTTGGGCAACCCCGTTGAAAACAAGGCCTCTAGTTGCGCTCGTAGCGCGCCATAAATAGCGTTGATTTCAAGCATTTGACTGGCCGAGGTGATGCGACGGCCGGCATGGAAAATACTGTCACCGAAGGCATCGTTAAGCTGTGGTCGACCACCATGCACGATAACCAGGCGTACCCCCAGGACGTTTAGCAGCGCTAAATCATGGACGATGTTCACGAGGTTGCCGTGCATTAGTGCGTCGCCGCCCAGAAACACCACAAAGGTTTTGCCCCTGTGTGCGCTGATGTACGGCATAGAGCCGCGGAACCAATTTGTGTAGCGCTCTAAACTGTCCAAACCAAACCCTCTGAATTATTCGCGTGCAATGCTAGCCACGAAGACGCGTATTCTACGCTCAATGGGAACGGCGCTGCTTGCTTGAATGGCGGGATGTGCATCAGCTACGCCTGGCAGTACCGGCTGATGATCCGTTGTAAGGTGTCTATCGCGGGCTGAATATGCGCTTGCTCAAGGTATTCGTCAGGCTGATGCGCCTGATCAATGCTGCCAGGTCCCCACACCACGGTCTGCATGCCTAGGGTTTGCAAAAAATGTGCTTCGGTGCCGAACGCGACCGTACCCGGACTACGACCAGACAGTTCGGACAACATCGTTGTCAAACTTCCGTCTGCGGGCGATTCGAAAGGGGGCACCGGTGGGTAAATGGTACTTACCGTCAGTTGCGTATTAGAACCGGCAGCGGCGTCTTGGCAGCGTTGTTCGAGCTGTCGGTGTACGGCGTCGGAGTCCATACCCGGCAACAGCCGCAGATCAATTTGCAATTCCGCGTGGCCACAGATGCGGTTGGGGTTGTCTCCCGCTCGCATGCATCCGAGATTCAACGTGGGAACGTTTACGGTAAAACCGGGATGCTGATGTTGCTGAGCTAATTCTTGGCGAAAGCACATCAGTGTGCCCATCACCTCGTGCATAGTGTCCAGAGCATTGCTGCCCAGACTCGGGTCCGAGGAATGGCCTGCGGCGCCATGTACCGTCACTGTAATCATGCTGACGCCTTTGTGCGCGTAGATAGGTTGCAGCCCTGTGGGTTCGCCGATAATGGCGTAATCGGCTTTCGGTATGCCGTTGGCTACCAAATGGCGAGCGCCTGCCATAGACGACTCCTCATCTGAAGTCGCGACGATGGTTAGCGGTGCCGCGAGGTTTTTTTCAGCAAACTCGGCGGCAGCGTGCAGCGCTACTGGGAAAAACCCCTTCATGTCGCAACTGCCGAGACCATAGAAGCGATGATTGCTGTCGCGCACTTGAAACGGGTCGGACTGCCATAGGGCCTCATCGACTGGGACCGTATCGGTGTGGCCGGCCAGCACTAAGCCGCCGGGGTGTGGTTTGCCGTTAGCACCTAACGTGGCGATTAAATTGGCTTTATCCGGCCGTTCGGGCAGCGGCATGATTTCGGTGGAAAATCCTAAGTCGTCAAGCCAATTCGCCAGATGTTCAATCACGCGCAGATTACTGCGGTCGATGTCTGCAGTAGTTGAACTGATGGATGGCTCGGCCACCAATTGATTGAGCATGTAAGCGAATTTAGGTAACACGTTGGACTCTGGTCGTTATGAAGCATTGCAGCAGCGGCGCATTGTAATCCCAAGGTCGGGCAGGCGCACCTAGAGCTCAGTAGACCGCTGGCTCACCGTCGGGGCGCGTCTTGAAGCGTCTGTGCACCCACAAATATTGAGCCGGGTGGCTGCGGATATGAGCTTCCAGCTGTTGATTTATTCTGCTCGCGTCTGCAACGTCGTCGCCGCTAGGGAAGTTCTCGAATATGGGGTCAAAGGACAGCGTCCAATGTGCGCGATCGCTGTCGCGAAATACGCTCAGCATAAGGACGGTTGCGTCGGTGGCTTTTGCCAACCGCGATGTCGCTCGAATGGTCGCTGCAGGCAGGTTAAAAAAGGGCGCGAACACTGAGTGCTTACGGCCGTAATCCTGATCCGGCGCATACCAAAGAGCGCGCCCCGACTTGAGCAAAGCCAGGGTTTGGCGCATGTCACTGCGTTCTATGACGTGATCGAAAAAGTGGCTGCGACCGCGCACCTGTAGCCATTCCCAAACTAAATTTTTGTTTGCTCGGTACATGACATCGATATCTGCGGCGCCCAGCGGTTGGCAGGTGATGTCGATACAGGTGTAGTGACCGCCCAGCAGCAGCACCCCTTTCCCGGTTGCACGGGCGGCCTGCAGATGCTCAAGTCCTACAACGCTGATATGTTTGTGTAGATTCCGCTTCGGGTTCAGCCATGGGATTGTGGCCTCTGCCAGACCCATACCGGTGTGCAGTAGGTTGTCTTTCACCAACTGAGCGCGGTCGCAGTCGTCGAGTTCGGGAAAACATAGCTTTATATTGATCTCGGCGATATGCCGTCGTGAACGGGCGAAATGATAGGCGAGATGGCCAAGGCCTCTGCCCAAAGCCAGAATCCAAGTCAGGGGCAGCCTAGCGATCAGGTAGGCTGTGATCACTAGGGCCCAGCTTGGCCAGAACTTAGGCGCAAGCATTTTGCTGCTAAAGGAGTTGGATGAGGCCATTGTGGCGATCATAGCGGCAGCGCCGAGGCGTTGCGATCCCTGTTAAACTGCAGGTGTCATTGAAAAGAGCGTATTGTGAATCCGTTTTTTACCCCAAACGTTGATGCGGTGGATCACCCTGACGGCCATATATTAGTTGTCGGTGACATCGCGGTGATGCCCGCCGCAGACGCCAAAGTCATCCCTGCGGCGGCTGCACAAGTCGCATTGCGCCTTGCGTTATTCAAACAGCAGAGTGCTCTCATAGGATTCATAGGAGATGATGAGCGCGGCATAGCGCTGCACAATAAACTCCGCGCCGCGGGAGTGAGCCTTGATGTTCTGCAGGTGACTAAATGGCCCAGCTACGTCGTTCCCGCACACCTAGAAGCGAATGCGTCCGAGCAACAACGAGTGTTGCCGTTTAACGGCATGAGCGAATACCAAGCGCATCTGCAAAATCGAGTCGAGCGCGCGGTCCGCAATGCCGTGGGGGTGGTTATTGTGGATCAGGGGTTCGGGTCGCTGGGAGATGCGCGCGCAGCGATATTCGCAGCCGAGCAGGCGAGGATTCCGAGTCTGGTGCTGTGTGCATCCGATCGGCGTCGGGGATATGAAAAAGCCACCAGAGTTACCACTGTTGGGCCGTTGATAGAAGCAGACATGTTGGATCAACAATTGGCGGTCATCCGCTCGGCGGTTGATGATTCGAGGTCGGGCTGAGTCGGTCACCGATGGTTTCGTCACACATCAAAGTCAGCGCTGCGCTGCGGCTCTACCGCGGATTTTTATTGCTGGCGACGCCGTTTATCCTTATGCGTCTGTGGTGGCGCGGACGTCGCGAACCTGAATATCGTCGTCGCATTGGAGAGCGCTTTGGTTTCATAGCGCTGAGGGGCACACGCCCGGTTATCTGGTTTCATGCGGTATCTGCCGGAGAAGTTATCGCCGCCGCGCCATTAATCCGCCGCATTGCTGCTCAGTTTCCGGATGATCAGGTGCTGGTTACCACCATGACCCCGACAGGTGCTGAGCAAGTCGACGCGTTGCTCGACGATGTGGTTGTGCACAGATATGCGCCCTACGATATGACCTTTGCGGTAAAGCGCTACTGGCGTCGTGTGCAACCCCGTATTCTGTTGCTGATGGAAACCGAGCTGTGGCCCAATCTTATTCTTCAGGCTGCGCTCGAATCGGTGCCAACATGTCTGATCAATGCTCGTTTGTCGGCCCGTTCCATGCGCGGGTACAGGCGCTTTGCGATCATCAGTAAGCCCATGCTGGCGCTGCTGGAGCACATCAGTTGCCAGTACCCAGCCCATGCCGAGCGCTTCCAAAGTCTTGGCGTTGATCCCCGACGTTTAAGCGTCGCTGGAAACCTAAAGTTTGATCGGGGGCTGCCAGAGGATCTGGACCAGAAGCGCTCGGACATAATCGCTGGTTGCCGTTTGCAGGGGCAGCAAGTTTGGCTGGCGGCCTCCACTCATCACGGTGAAGAAGGTCAGGTGCTGCAGTGTCTGGCGCAATTGCGTTTAAGGTTTCCGCGTCTGCAATTAATAATCGCGCCGCGTCACCCTCATCGGGCGGAGGCCTTGGTAGCGTTGACAGAGCTCGCAGGGTTCACTGTCGGTTGTTTATCGACGATGCTGAAGTCGTCTGAGAAGACGCCGGTAGATGTTGTTATTGTTGATCAGATGGGTCTGCTGTTGCCACTCTATGACATTGCCGACGTGGCCTTCGTCGGCGGCAGCTTGATTCCTTTCGGTGGACAAAACCCTATTGAACCAGCGCTGGTGCGTACCCCGGTAGTCAGCGGGCCGCACTGCTTTAACTTTACTGAGGTCGCGGAAAAATTGGTGGATGTTGGCGCTATGTACCAGGTCAACTCGCCAGCAACATTAACCGAGACAGTGGCGATGCTGTTAGACGATGCCACACTGCGCGAGCGCAGCGGTGCCGCTGGGTATGCAGAAGCTATGGCAAACAGGGGCGCGAGTGAGCGCGTTGCCAAACGATTAATTGAGTTGATCGGCGAGGCTACGCAGTGATACCACGCGTTTTACTTGACTGTCCGGATCCATAAAAGAGTTGAGTTCGTCCAAATCCTGCTCATTCAGCGTGCCTACTACCTGCTTCAAGCGCATGAGATTAAGCACGTAGTTGTAGCGCGAGTCCGCGTAATCAAATTGTGACGAATACAGCCGTTGCTGCGCTTGCAGAACGTCGACGATGTTGCGAGTGCCCACCTCATAACCGGTCTGTGTCGCCTCCAGCGCGGACTGGGCCGAACGAATCGCCTTTAGTCGCGCACGTACGCGGATGACGTCAGTAGTAACCGATTTATACAGATTTCGCGTATCCCGGGTGACGTTGAGTTGCTGGCTGAGTAATAATTCCTGAGCCCGTGCAGCGTTGGCATTGGCTTGACGCACACGCGATCGGGTTAATCCACCCGTGTACAAAGGCACCGTTAATTGCAGCCCGTAGATCGTTTGCTCAGTGGTGTCTGTACCGAAAAAGTTTTGCCCGCCGGTAACGTTCTGTGCCTGAGTTATGGTTGCGTCCACGGTGGGCAGATGCCCGGACTGTTTAGCCCGGATGTCGCGGCGTGCGGCGGTCAATTGGGCGCTGGCAGAATTAATCCCATGATTCGTCGACAGCGCAGCGTCAACCCAAGTTTCTTCATCAAAGGGCTCCGGGTTGACGATCGGCAGCGTATTCGAGAGACGATCCAGCGCGTCATAGGACTGGCCGGTCAGGGTGCTTAAGGTTTCGAATGAAATGGCGTAATCGCCCTCCGCCTGTATGCCCCGCACCACGGCGTTATCGTAGGCGGCCTGAGATTCGAGCACGTCGGTAATGGCCACAAGTCCTACGTCGAACCGCTGTTGCACCTGCTCAAGCTGTCGCTTCACCGCAGTGATCTCGGCATTCGTCGTGTCTAACCGGTCCTGGGCGCGCAGAATGTTGAGATAGGCCTGCACCACACGCACGATCAGATCTTGTTCTTGGGCAGCGAGGTCATACTCGGCAGCCTTAACGCTGGCGCTAGCGCTGCCGACGGTGAACCAACTTGATATGTTGACCAGCGGCTGTCTCACCTGCGCGTTCCAGCCGTGATCATTGTACGTTTGTCCCTGATAACGTTGTCCGAACGTGGGGCTGGCCGGGTTTGCATCGACCGCGCCAGGGAATTCACGGACATTTTTGCTGGTGCTCACGCTGCCGCCGACATTGGGCAACAAAGCTGATCGAGCTTGGGGCAGTTGTTCTTTGGAGGCGGCATAGGCCGCCTTGGCAGCGCCGATGACCGGGTCTTGCTGAGCCGCGGTGCGATATACGCCGAGCACATCTACAGCAAAGGCCTCACCGCCGCAGAACAAACTGGCACATGCTAAAGCTGCGGTAGCCAGAGACTTAGTCAGTTGTGGTGCTGTGCGCATAAATTAATCCTAACGGTAACCGAAGCTTGCGCCATCCAAGCACAAGGAGGTGGAAAGTTTACCCGCCTTAACGCCGAAAGTGCACATTTGTTACTTTTCTTAACACTTTATCAACGGGAGGTAGAGGTTACGTGGTCGAATGTGAAAATTTCCTGCTTTTTCTAGAATAAAAGCCGTAATGAGGTGTGGTTTCATCGTGACCTATGGCGTTAGCCTCGTTATATTCTTGCGGCGCAGGCGCAGGCGCAGGCGCAGGCGCAGGGCGCTGAATTGCTCTAAAGGTTATTGACAGGGATGTTGGATCATCGACAAGCGACCAGAAACTACTGAAGATATTTTAAGTCGGTCGACGGCGTTGGCAGACGGCTTCGCCACGGGGGGGTTCGCCAATAAAGCCTTTTCGTCGCGTTACCGGCGCCAATATACGATCGATTTAGTCGCGCATATGGCCGAGTGCGACCTTAACTACGAACGCCTGATGCGTTTATTTCCGGAGGTCCACAGCCAAGATCAGCGCTGTATTTCGTTGCTCGGCGAATCGCCGCAGACCAGTCAATCTATTCTGGTGGAGCTGACGGTGATAGAACGCAGTCGCTACACCACTTTGATCCAACTGGTGCAGCGCCCGCAACTGAGCTGGGGCCGCAGCCCCAATATGCGCATTCGTATGTACCATGATGCAAAGAGCGCCGAAGTGGTCGAGTATCAACATCAAAACCGCTTTCATGGCAGTTACGAGGTGCCCAACCGACGAATGCGCCAACGCGACGAGAAGGCTCAACTTAATCAATTTTTAGGGGAATATTTGCGTTACTGCTTGGCGGTTGGTGGTGTTATGGATGTGTCGCTCGAACCGGGCGGCTAATATTCTTGGCGCGGCGAGTTCTGCATATCAGCGACTGCCACTTGGTGGTGCGTGGCGAGACTCTGCTGCAGATCGACACTGAAGCGACCCTAAGAGCGGT
>Ga0160422_10000699_pt1 | contig 20562 bp, 16 predicted proteins | sample Fk160mmetaG_FD_108192 | JGI IMG/M metagenome (GOLD analysis project Ga0160422, IMG submission 108192) | Marine microbial communities from the Central Pacific Ocean - Fk160115 60m metaG | ecosystem: Environmental > Aquatic > Marine > Oceanic > Photic zone | place: The Central Pacific Ocean... | reverse complement strand
GGCAGTGTGATTGGCGTCGCGTATCTGGGCGTCATTTGCACCAACAACGCGTACGGTTTGGACCAAGAATTTGGTAATTTCAATTGTCGCACCGACTTGATCGCTCATGAACTCGGCCACAACTGGTCGGCCGACCATTGCGATTGTGGCGATCCCCAATACACAATGAATCCAAGCATCACCTGCGCGAATCAATTCAGCCCCACCCAGACGGTAGGAGACATTGCCGGCTTCCGATCCACGCGAAATTGTCTCGAGTCCGCCCCGATTCGATGCTGTCTGTTGGATGGTTCGTGCCAAGCGACCTTCCGTGATGCATGTTTGAACTTGGGTGGATTCTTGGACTCCACCGATGCCAGCTGTCCACCCGAGGCTTGCACTCAGACTTGGGCATGCTGCTTTCCTGACGGGGTGTGTCTGGAGGGCGACCCCGCATCGTGCTACACGGCCGGCGCGTCCGTCGGCGCCCGGAACTCCACGTGCGTTGCGTCCACCTGCGATCCCGCTCGAGCCTTGATCAACAGCGAAGTGTTTGTCGACCTTCACCCCGCAGGGGGGCGAACCGAAATCTTGCGAACCGAACTCAACAAGTTTTCAAACGTTGGCAAAATTTTGGCGGTCACCGGAACCTCCGAGCGTCCGTTGGTGTTGGCGTCGGCTACGGAACTTCGGCAAAATCCCCAAGACCTCGGCCGGTTGGGTGACTTCCCGGGAGCTCTCTCGGCCTCTGGAGATTCTTGGGTGGTGGTTGGTCAACCGGATGCCCATGAGACGGAGTTCACCTCAGGCTTTGCCGGCGTTGATGCCAACTCCTCTGTGGTTTCAGGATTTGGATTCTTTGAAGACCAAGGCGGAGCGATTTTCGACCAGGATCCGTCTTCTTCACCAGTGGTAGGCGAAGCGACATTGGCTCAAATTTCGACCGACGGACGTTTGATTTACCGCGGAGCATTGCTGATTGAGCAGATTGGCGGCGGGCTCCGTGAAATCCCCTTTGCGGTTGAATCCGAAACCGGATCATGCTGTTATCAAGATGGTCAATGCTCGGTGGAACCTCAGGTGTTTTGCAATTCCTCCGGCGGTTCTTGGCAAGGCATCAATGTGCAATGCAGCGATACGGCCTGCCCACCACCGCCCCCCTTGAGTTGCCAAGGCGATGTGGACACAAACGGTGCGGTGAACTTTGAAGACATTTTGTTGGTTCTCAACGCATGGGGCCCGTGCGGCGATCCTTGTCCTGAGGATATTGACCAAGACGGTATTGTCGGATTTTCTGAAATCCTTTTGGTCTTGGCTGCATTCGGAGATTGCCCGCTGCCTCCACCGCCACTTGATCGAACGGGTTCATGTTGTCTCCCTGATGGGTCGTGCGTCCCATCACTATCCGCATTGGATTGTGAAACGAGTGGCGGCCGGTTCAACGGGCAAGGATCAATCTGTCCCACCAACTTGTGCCAAGTGGACCAGGGGGCATGTTGTTTGACCGACGGTACATGCCAGCGCAATACCGCTTTTGCTTGTATTGAACTCGGCGGTTCCTATCGGGGTGCAGATGTCTCCTGTGAAAATTACTTCTGCCCATCCGCACCCACCGCGAATGATGATGATGTCGTAATGTCACCGGAAGCTTCGGTGGTGCTTGACGTCTTGGCGAACGATATTGATGTTGAGGGCTACGGTCTGAGCCTGGCTTCCTTTGATGTCACCTCCAGCTTGGGTGGGACCGTCAGTCAAAAAGGAGATGCTCTGCGCTACACCGCACCCTCGAACACGGGCGTGGACTCGTTTGCGTACCAAGTGCAGTCGATCTTCGGCTTGATCGCTCAAGGAACCGTGGTGATCGAATTGACCGACGCGCTCCCGGGTGTGCAGGTCGAGTACTTCGATCTCGATGCCCTGAGTGAACTGCCGGACTTCGGACCATTGGTGCCAATCTCCGCCGAAGTTTTGTCTCAGGTCAATCTTCCTTCAACCGGTGGTGTTTTCGCGGGTTCTGGTCTCTCTGATGATGTTGGAGCGGTGTTTGAAGGTCAGATTGTCTTCCCTGCCCCTGGGGTCTGGACCTTGTTCACCGAAAGCGACGATGGCTCTCGGTTGCTCATCGATGGCGTTCAAATCGTTGACAATGACGGCTTGCACGGCATGCGGGAACGTTCTGGAACCATTCAGGTCGACCAAATCGGTCCTCGCGACGTGAGGGTGGAGTTTTTTGAGCGTGGAGGGGGCGCGGGCATCATTGTGCGTTGGGAAGGGCCCGGGACAGGAAAATCTGTTGTCCCCAACAGCGCATGGACCTACACGCCATAGCCAAGGCGTTGACCGTTACAAACCAAGGGGTCCAGATGGGTCCCCGCCGGTGTATCATTTGCGATTCGATCCGATTGCTCGGATTGCGAATGGAGTGACGCCATGACGACGCTTTCCCATCCTGCTATCGCCGAATCCTTGCCCACCGAGACTCTGCTTGGCTGGCTGCGTGACATGTATCTGATCCGAGAATTTGAGATCCGAACCATGCAGGCTTACCAGAACAAGAAGATCGGTGGATTTTGCCACGTCTACATCGGTCAAGAAGCCGTTGCGGTGGGTTGTGTAGCCGCCACCCGCAAGGACGATCCCTTGGTCACGGCGTATCGAGATCATGGTCATGGTTTGGCTCGAGGCATGGACCCCAAGTACGGCATGGCCGAAATGTTCGGCAAACTGGCGGGATGCGCTAAAGGCAAGGGCGGCTCCATGCACTTCTTTGATGCCGCCAACTCAATGTACGGGGGACATGGCATTGTCGGCGCCCAAACGCCACTGGGTGCTGGTCTCGCGTTCGCCACGAAATACGAAGATGAAGTTATTGGGGGTGGCAAGAGTGACAAAGTGACGCTGTGCTTCCTCGGGGATGGTGCGGTCAACCAAGGCGCGTTCCACGAGGCCATGAATTTGGCGGGACTGTTTGATCTCCCGGTTATTTTTATCGTCGAGAACAATGGGTACTCCATGGGCACCGCCATTGAGCGTGGAACAACCATGGCTCATGACCTTGGTGCGAAGGCCCGGGCCAATGGCATTGATCACATCACCATTCAAGGCATGGACGTGATGTCGGTGTATGACGGCATGAAGCCATTTGTCGACCTGTGTCGGGAAAACAGCCGACCCGGATTTGTGGACATGCAGACCTACCGATTTAAAGGCCACTCCATGTCCGATCCTCGGAAGTACCGGACCAAAGAAGAAGAAGCGGAGTACGAAGCCCAAGACCCAATTGGTCGACTGGAGCGGGTCTTGAAGACCCAGCGTGATGTCACCGATGCCGATATGGAAACGATCTACGACGCCCAGAAAAAAATCGTGCGTGAGGCCGTGAAGTTCTCCGAGAACGCACCGGCTCCCGGTTTGGATGAGCTTTACAAAGACGTGTATGTCGAGCCATTTGGTCCTTGGACGGGCACCAGTTTGCCCGAGATGCTGGCAAATAACCCCAACTACAACGGAGGTACCCGGTGAGTCGACAAATTGAATTCCGCGATGCCTTGAACGAAGCCATGAGTGAAGAGATGCGTCGTGACCAGCGTGTCTTCCTGCTTGGTGAAGAAGTTGCGCAGTACAACGGTGCCTACAAAGTTTCCCGTGGGATGTTGGATGAGTTCGGTCCCAAGCGCATTATTGACACGCCAATTTCAGAGTCCGGTTTTGCCGGAATGGCTATTGGTGCCGCCATGCGTGGACTGCGTCCGATTTGTGAGTTCATGAGTTGGTCGTTCAGTCTCGTTGCGGCCGACCCAATTCTGAACAATGCCCCCAAGATGCTGTACATGTCCGGTGGACAGTTCGGATGCCCCATTGTCTTCCGTGGCAACGATGGTGCCGGCGGACAGTTGGGTTCTACCCACTCTTGGTGTGTGGAGGGCTTGTACTCCAACGTACCGGGACTGAAGATGGTGATCCCATCCAATCCCTATGAAGCAAAAGGGTTGCTCAAAACCGCCATCCGTGACGACGATCCCGTCTTCTTCTTGGAGTCCGAACGCACGCTCGGAGACAAAGGCGAAGTCCCCGAAGAGGAGTACCTGATTCCCTTTGGCAAAGCCAATGTGGTACGTGAAGGCACCGATTGCACCCTGTTTTCTTGGGGCCGCCCGGTCAACTTTGCGGTGGAAGCTGCTGAAGAATTGGCCAAGGAGGGTCTTTCCTGCGAGGTGATTGATGGGCGCACTATTCGTCCACTTGATCTAGAAACGATTGTTCGCAGTGTGAAGAAAACAAATCGCTTGGTGGTCATTGACCAGTCTTGGAGCTTTGGTTCTCCAGGTTCCGAAGTTGCTTCGCAGGTGCATGCAGCTTGCTTTGACGATTTGGACAACCATGTCCATCGTGTGCACACCCACGATGTTCCCGCCCCGTACGCAGCCAATCTCGAACAAGAGATGCTGCCCAATGCTCGACGCATCTGCGAAGCGGTTCGCAGTTGCTGCTACGTCGCCTGAACCTCAGCGAGAAGGAATACAGCTTTGTCCATCGAAGTGACCATGCCCCGCTTGTCCGACACCATGGAGTCGGGCACCATCGTTGAGTGGAAAGTTGCCGTTGGCGACAAAGTCTCCTCCGGAGATGTTGTCGCGGATGTTGAGACCGACAAGGCCACCATGGAACTTGCTGTTTATGACGATGGCACCATCGCTTCCATTGACGTGGAACCTGGCCAGCAAGTTGATGTTGGTACGGTGATCGCATTGCTGGCCGAAAAAGGTGAGGACCCCGCAAACGTCAAACCGTCGTCTGCAGCCCCGGCCCCAGCCCCCGCTCCGTCGGCCGCCCCTGAACCTGCCCCTGAACCTGCCCCTGAGCCCGCTTCTGCGCCAGCAGCGCTGGCAAGTCCGGTGGCTTCGACCACTCCCGCACCTGCCTCCGGCGGAGGCATGCGAATCAGCCCGGTGGCTCGTCGTATGGCCGAAGCAGCCGGGATCCCGTTGGCCACCATCGTGGGCACCGGGCCGTCTGGTCGCATCATCAAACGAGACGTCGAAGCCGCTATGGCCGCGGGTGCCGAGACCGCAGCCAGTGTGCCACCCGCCGCCAACGTGCCAGCAGTGGCTGCCACGCCCATTGCGCAGCCAGTTGCGCAAGCCGCACCTGCCGCGATCACACCAATCGAGTCCATGGCCGGTCACGGATCACCAATGGCCAGCCGGCGGGTGCCACTGTCCAACATGCGTCAGGTCATCGCGCGGCGTTTGGTTGAATCCAAAACCACCATTCCGCACTATCAGGTTTCGATGTCCTTTGACATGGACCCATTGATGACGATGCGGAAGGATCTCAACGAGAAGTTGGCTGGAGGCGACGTCAAGTTGTCGGTCAATGATTTCCTGGTTCGGGCCGCAGCCTTGGCCATGCATCAGCACCCTGATTTCAACGCTTCGTTTGATGGTGATGCCATCGTGCAGCATGGCGCGGTTAATGTTGGAATCGCCATCTCGCTTCCCGAAGATAAAGGTGGCGGCCTGGTTGTCGGTGTGATCCGCGATGCTGATCGCAAAAGCCTGCGGATGATCTCTGCCGAATCCAAAGCCCTTGCCGAAAAGGCCCGTACCCGGGGTTTGGCCCCGGAAGACATGGAGGGATCCACCTTCACCATCTCCAATTTGGGGATGTACGGCGTCGACCATTTCACCGCCATCATCAATCCACCCAACAGCGCGATCCTGGCAGTTGGGGGAGCCATGAAGCAGCCGGTGGTTCGGGGCGATTCCATCGAAGTTGGCCATCGAATGACGGCAACTTTGTCAAACGACCACCGGGTCATCGACGGCGCCATGGCGGCCCGTTGGTTGCAGACGGTTCGGGAATCCGTCGAGCATCCAACCCTGCTGCTGGTGTAATTTCAAATTTGATTTCGCATCGAAAGGCTAACGCAGACCAGAAAGTTTGCGGACGCTTCGAACGAAGCCTCGTGCCGTGTTCGCCCGGACCATGATGGCCAGAAACGACCACACAAAGGCGCCAACAATGGCCGCCACGATGGCAGAAATTCGTGCCGTGTCTTCCACGGGAATGGGGGACTCCAGCATGCGATCTCCAAGGGTTTGAACGAGGGCAAGGGGGGCGATGGACCGCGCTACTTCAGCCCCTGGACCCAGCTGGGCCACCGCTCCTCCGATCACATGCAAAGGAAAAAGCCCCAGAACCAACAGGCCGATGGTGATGACTGTCGCGCGGACGGTGGTCCGGCTGGTGACCGATTGATGCAAGCCTACCGAAAGGATGAACCCGCACAGGGAGGGGATGGTAAGCAGGAGCAGTACCGGAACCTCAGCCGCAAGAGACGCGCGGCTTAAGGCGGGTCCCAAAGCAAACAGGCATGGCGACACCAGCAGTGGAAGCCGGGCCTCCAGCAAAGAGCGTGCCTTCCCATCCAGATAAGTCTTGGGTTGCAGTGGTGTGGAAAGAAGCAGATCCAGGGTGCCTTGTTCTCGTTCGGCGGTCACAGAGCTTGCCGATTCAAGAATGCAAGCGATGACGGCGACCACACTGGTCAGGATGACACCAGTTTGCATGAGCCCCTGCAGCGTCTTGGGGCTGAATTGATCTTGCCAGCCGGGCACGGCCAACAATGCACCCAGAAAGCCAGCCAGCAAAGCTGGCCACCATCGAATCCAAGCATGGAGGCCCGATGGCGTTCGCAATCGCTCTCGCCACCGAATGGGATTGCCGTCATCCGCCTCTTGGGCGGCTCGGGACAAGGTTTGTTCGGAGACCCGAGAATCGCCTAGGCCCGCCCGCAAGATTGCGGCCAGCAGCAGACCTCCAGTAAGGACCAACGAGGCCAAGATGTGGGTTATCACCGCCTGATTGCTTCCAACGGTCCCGGCCAGCATGGCTTCCAAAGAAAGCAAAGGAGAAAACGGGGTGAACATGCTCAAACTTGACCGGGAGAACCCCAAGAGACTGTGTGCGATCTCGGTCAAACACAGCCAAGCGGCCAAGCCCGTAAAGAACATGAAAAGTACCCGTCGTCCCCCGCGTCGAGAGGCGGCCAGCAGCACCGCGGCGGCGCTTACGAGCACCATGGTGGCCATGCCAAGGGCGGTTCCCAAGACCACAGTCTGCAATGGAATTCCCCCAAAAGTGCCCAAAGAAAGCAAGATGGGAAGTCCCGACAAAAGCAGAGTGGTGGCCAGAAAGACTCGCCCGAACCACTGCCCGAAAACGATGGATCGGGGGCGGGTGGGAGTCGTCAATGCCACTTCCCAAGTTTTTGGATCGGATTCCCGCGTGATTGCTCCAGCAATGAAGGTTGGCATGAGCACAAAGCTGAACAAAATTTGAAGTCTGACCAGTGAAGCAATCGACCGGGCACTGGTTGAAGCAAGTTCTCGAGCAGAGCCGCTGCTGAGCCCCCCACTCGCCAAGAGTGCGAGAGTGATCAGGCAGAGCAGCAACAGTCCCGCCGAGCGGGCCCAGGTGGGACCTCGTCGGCGACCAGCAGTCCCAACAATGCGGGCGGCCACGGGGTTGTGAAGCCAGGATGGAAGGTTTGGCAAGGGCACCTCAAGCATCCTATTCGCTGATTGAGGGGGGTCGGTGGGGGGGCTTGGAGATAGACTGTAAACACCAAACTTCGTATGCCGGTTTGGGAATGATGTTTGCGGCTTCGCGGAATCTTTCGCGATCTCATATCTGGGGTATCCCATCATTCGGAGCACCAGAACTTGCAGTTTTCGGCATGCGCTCCCTTTTGGAGTTTTTTGTCCTGTGACCGAATTTGATGTTATTTCCGTCTTATTTGGGACTCTTTTTGGGGTGGCATCCGGAGGATTCGGTGCTTGGATCTTGGTCCGAGTTGGCGTGATCGGCACCCGACGTGAAGCGGAGCGGTCAGCAAAAGCGCTTTTGGAAAAGGCGGAAGTGGAAGCCAAGGCCAAGACCAAAGATTTGGAACTTGAAGCAGAAAGAAAAATTGCAAAACGACGAGAGTCGCTTGATCAAGACGTTGAACGACAGCAGCAAGAGACTCGTGATGCCGAGCGTCGGCTGGAGAGGCGAGCCGAAAAGCTGGACGCTCGGTCGGAGAAAGTCGCCAACAAAGAAGAACAAGTGGAAGCCTTGGTGGTCCAGAGAACGTCGGCTTTGAAAGAAGTTCAAAACCAGCACGATCAGCTAACGCAAACCCGCAATGAATTTCGTGCTCGGCTTGAAAGTGTCTCGGAATTGACCGAAGAGGAAGTTCGCGATCAGTTTTTTGATGAAATCCGTGAGGCGTATCGCTTAGAGGCTCTCGAAGTGGCCCGTGACTTGGTGGAAGCCGCAGAGGAAGAGGCCAAGGAAAAAGCTCGTGAAATCACGCTCATGGCGATTCAGCGTTGTGCGGCCGAGCATGTGGCCGAGTCCACGGTGCGATCGGTCAAAATTCCATCTGATGACATGAAAGGTCGGATCATTGGTCGCGAAGGTCGCAACATTCGTGCGATTGAATTGGCCACGGGAGTGGATGTTCTGATCGATGATTCTCCCGGGGTCGTTGCGGTTTCGTGCTTTGATCCTATTCGTCGTGCCATCGCCGCCGAAGCTCTTTCGCTCATGGTGGCAGACGGCCGTGTGAATCCCGCCAAAGTGGGGGAATACGTGGCCAAAGCGAAAGCCGACACTGAGGCCATGATTCGCAAAAAGGGACAAGAGGCAGCCGTTGAGGTGGGGATCAAGGGCTTGTCCAAAAAGATCGTGGCCATGATGGGCCGCCTGCATTTTCGAACCTCATACGGTCAAAATGTGCTTCGACACTCCATTGAGGTTGGCTTTTTATCCCAGATGATTGCAGAACAACTTGGGTTTGACGGCACGATCGCCCGCCGAGCTGGTTTCTTGCACGACATCGGAAAAGCCATGGACCATGAGGTTGAAGGTGGGCACCCTGCCATCGGTATGGACTTTGCCAAGCGGAATGGCGAGAGTTCGGAATACATTCTCAATGCCATCGGAGGCCACCATGGAGACATTGAAATCCTCTCGCCGTATACCCCAATTGTGATGGCGGCCGACGCTCTTTCGGGGGCTCGACCTGGGTCACGTCGAGAGTCCATGGAGGAGTACATCAAGCGTTTGGAAGAACTGGAATCCATTGCCAAGGAACATCCAGGTGTCGTAGAAGCTCACGCCTTTCAAGCCGGGCGAGAAGTTCGAGTGGTCCTGCAGGCGGAGGACACCACCGATGCCCAAGTGTGGGATACCAGCCGAGCCATCGCCAAAGAGGTTGAAGAAAGACTGACATTCCCTGGTGAAATCAAAGTCACCGTTGTTAGGGAAGTCAAAGCAGAGACTCAAGCCCGCTAAGATAAAGCATCCAGGAGAATCACCATGCCTATCAAAGCCACTGATCTGAAACGCGGCAACGCCCTGATTTGGGAAGGGCAGTTGCACGTTGTCATCGGCACCGAGCACACCAAGCCGGGGAAGGGCCCCGCGTATGTGCAAGCCAAGATGAAGAATGTGGCCACGGGCACCATCAAAGTCAACCGCATCAACTCTTCTGACAAGGTTGAAGATGTCAACATTGACAAGCGCAAAATGGAATTCCTCTACACGTCGGGTCCCAATGGGCCTTGGGTGTTCATGGACCAAGATTCGTATGAGCAAGTCGAATTGGATGAAGATTTGGTGGGTGATTCGGCCAAGTTCTTGAAAGAGAACACCGTTTGTGAGGTTCAAGTCTTCGACGAAAAGCCTTTGGGCATTGAGCTGCCCGCGGCCATTGACTTGGAGATCACGGAAACCACGCCCCAGCCCAAGGGAGCGACGGTGACCAATCAGTTGAAAGAAGCTGTTGTCGAGACGGGAGCCCGCGTTCGCGTGCCTTCGTTTATCGAGCAAGGCACCGTCGTCCGCATCAATACGGAAACCGGAGAGTATCTCGGCAAGGCTTGAGGTGCAGTCGCTGCGAGAAATTCGAGAACTGCTGGCTGCACGTGGTCTGACGCCGCGTCATCGGTTTGGCCAGAACTTTCTGCACGACCACGCCAAGATCCTCGAACTGGTGGACGCCGCCAATCTGCAGCCCGGTGAGACTGTCCTCGAGGTTGGACCGGGAACGGGTGCATTGACCGAATATTTACTTGAACGTGAGGTTCGGTTGGTTGCAGTCGAGATTGACCGCGATCTGGCAGGTCTCGTTCGGGATCGGTTTGGGGATCGCATCACGCTGGTTGAAGGCGATTGCTTGGCCAAGGGTCGTCGGCTCGCCCCAGAGGTTGTTTCGGCGCTCGAGGGCTCCGCGTTCAAGTTGGTGGCCAATTTGCCCTACCAAGCGGCCAGTCCATTGATGGCTTCGCTGTTGATGCACCATCCAGAGTGCTCTGGACAGTGGGTCACGATCCAAAAGGAAGTGGTGGATCGTTTGGTCGCCAATCCTGGCACCAAAGCGTGGGGCCCTCTGACGGCGATTGTTCGCGCGTTTGCCAGTGCACGTCGTATCGCGCTTCTGCCCCCGGGTTGTTTCTGGCCAGCGCCCAAGGTCACAAGTGCGATGGCCGAGCTGGTGCCGTGTGCTTCCGATTCTCGTCCAACTGACCCGGATGGATTTGCTCGATTCGTGACCAAGTTGCTTTCTCAACGTCGCAAACAGATTGGTGGGATCCTGGGCCATGACATCACCACGTCTCTAGGGATCAAGGCCCAAACCCGTGCGGAAACATTGGATGCTGAGGCGTTGCTCGAACTTCGCGATCATTTGCCCGCAGACCATCACTTGATGCAGCCGTGAAGGGGCCGCTATTGGCCCAACAACTGAAGCGAGCCACCCAAGATCAACTCGTCGCGAAATTGGTCCCGTCCAAACCGAAGGGAGGCGGTTGCTTCGGGGAAGGTTCGGCTCAGAAGGACGCTCCAGGCTCGGAAGCCACCTTCATCCAAGTTCCAGCGGGGTCTGAAAGCTGCAGCCCAGAGTTCGTTCACCCCGGTTTCAAAGGTGAAATCCAAAAAAGCGGTCTGATCCGTCCGCAACTTTCTGTACTCCGCTGCGGTCCGTAGGGTGGCAGTGGGTCGCCAGGACACGCCAGCCGAAACATGCGAACTTTCACCATCAAGGTCCCAGATACCTTCTCCCCCAATAGAGAGTGAAGTTCCCGGATTCCAGAACGCTCGGATTTCAACATGGTCCCGTCGGATGCCATATTCAGGACGAAGGGGGTCGTATCGGGGGGGTTGGGTGGGATCAAAAGGCGTCTCGGTGTCGTGAAGGACGAGCGCGGTCCGAAGCTCCAACACGTCATGGGTTCGTCGGTCTCCGAGGGGACCTCGTTTTGTTTGGACCCGCTGATCAAGACTGAGACGCAGGAGGCTTGCTTCGGAGCGTTGTTCCACCAAAGGATCCCATGCGGCGGCGGGATTCACCGAATCTCCGGTGACTTCGATTTGCGTCAAAGTCAATGAGGGTTCCAACAGCCAGCGCAATCGGGAAAGCCCAAGGTCGGGGCGTTCCACATCTTCATAGACACGTTCCAGTGTGGTGGTGATCTCGACCCCGCCACCCATCAAACCTTGGGGATCACTGACCCCATCGATGCCGTCCCACCACGCCGCACCGCCAAAAACAAAAGGGACCACACGGAAGGGGCCCACCGATCTGGCGAAGCGGAATTCGTGTCGAGTGTGCGCTCGGGTGACATATTCATTGCCAAGCCCTTGGTCTTGGAGCCAAGCGTCAAAGCTGTACAGCGGATCTCCCTCAATCAGCGCACCACGTAATCCGCGTGACGCTGGACTCTCTGGATCCAAACGCCAACGCAATTGGCCGAGGCCCGAACTTGCGTTGTACAGCACCCCAGGAGCGACCGCACGGCCGGCCACCTGGTGTCTAAATTCTGGCAGACGATCGGTGGTCGCCCCCACCGAAGCCAGTTCCCAGCCGGTCCCTACACGACCGTCCAAGTTGCCTGAGGCTTCAATCTCCACGGTGGCATCATCGGAAGGCCGGCTGGCCATCAGGCCCGAGTTGGTGGTCGATCCCGCCTCAAATCGATTGCGTTCCCACGCACTCAGCCACGTCGGGTCCGAAGTGGCGAAAACACTGGTATCGATGTTCCAGCCATCGCGGCGATCACGACGCCTCAATTGCAAGGAGCCTCGGAGATTGCGTTGGGGTTCGATCTGCACCCCTGCACTCGTGCGGTCGGTGCCATCGTCGTATTGCAGCTGCAAGGCGAGATCGGTGGATTCGGTTCGGGCGTCCAGAGTGATGCCGGGACCACGGCCGTCGGCAAATCGGGTCCCAATTTCACCGGTTCCCAAATCATCTGGGAGGTTCCAGTCCACGCTGGGCACCACATTGCCCGAGAGGTTCTGGATGCCCAATCCACGGAGTGGTTGCCGATCCAAACGCCCGGAAGCGTTGAATGGCACGCCAACATCTTGCCCTCCCACTCGGAGTCGCGCGTTGTCAGTTGAGAATCTGAACTGACCATTCTGCGAGTTGACTTCGAGACGATCTGACGCGATGGCAAGATGTCCATCACGCCAAGTGGAGACGGAAATTTGTCCATTCTCCAACCTCCAGCCACCTTCGGCAGTCCGGCGAACTTCTTCGGCCACCAAGGTCAGTGGACGACCGGAGTCATCCTTCATTCGAATGACCGGATCGGGCACCACCGCTTCGCCGGTTTGGAAATCCCACCAGATCCGATCGGCATGCAGATCGGCTTGGTTGGTCAAGCCTCGAATTCGAACCAAACCCTCCAGATAGGCTCCCTCCAGCATGCTCGCGTCGGCTCGTCCCTCTCGGATGGCTTCGGCCAGTTCTGGTTTTCCAAAGAGCACGGCTCGGCGGGCCGTGAGGTTGAGGCGGCTGCCAATTGGGCCCCGGTTGGCCGGGACTTCAAGATCCAGCCCACGGCTGATGACAATTTCACTGCGCTCTGCATCTTGGTTGAATTCCAAAGTGCCAGCGAAAAGACGCACGTCACCGATGGGCTGGACCAAGGGCAAGGCGTTGGTCCCCTTGGGGCCTTCGGCATCGGGCAATGGAAGTGATTCAGGACTGGCTTCGATACCGATTTGCGGTTGTTGGGCACCAGCAGCACCAGCAGCAATTTGCGCTAAGCGGCGAGCCAATGCCCTTTCAGCCACGCCGAGTCGGGGATCTTGGACGGGGGTGTCCAGCAACAGGCCGGTGTCCAACATGACTTCGCCGGTGGTGGTGGCCGTCACCAAAACAGATCCATCTCTCAACACCACCGAAGAGGTACGGGACGGCTGGTCCAGCTTCTCGAACCAAGCCGCCAGCTGGGTCACGGTTCCGGCTCCGGTTTCAACCCGGTTGATCCAGATTTGTACCCAGTTGCCACGAAGTTTGATGTCCCCAATGGTGATTTTGACCCGACCTTCAAGGGTCAAACGCCGCGTGTCGTCCACCAGATCGCCCGTGGCACGATCGGACTCGATCCGTACCGTTCGGTCGGCCGGAACCACCGGCAGAATCCACCCCCCGAGTGATTTGCCGTCAACCGTCTGCGCCGAAGCCACCGGGGTAAACGCCAAGAGGAGCGTGACCAAGATTCCAAAAATCTTCAGTCCTGACACAGGGCGGATGGTACGCCGAGGGCGCGAAGAGCGTGGGGTCGTACACTCTCCACATGCCAAGAGGCGAAGGTGAATCTGACGGCGGAAACCGACTGATCCGGCTGCTTCGGTTGATGCGCATGATTGAGGCTCGTCCAGGGCTCGGGTCCACCGAATTGGCGGCAGAACTGCAGGTGTCTGAGCGAACGGTTTTTCGTGACGTGGATGCCATGCGAGTCGCGGGGGTTCCGGTCAAAGCCCGGCGTCAACTGGGAGGGTACGTGATCGAAGGGGAAGTGCTGTCTTCCGCCCGAGGTTTGGAGGCTGATGAGCTGGCCGCGTTGCGGGTCTTGGTGGAAGAAGTCGCCGGCAAGGGACAAGTGCCGTACCTCGATGCCGCCGATCGCGCGGTCCGTAGGTTGGCTGAACAGTCCAGTAATGCCGCCCGGGACGTGGCTGAGAAATTGCGAGGTCGAATCACGGTGCGTCTTGCGCCAAGTGCCGACGATCCTGAGGCCGCTGCTCCAGTGTTTCAAGCGCTCCAGCAAGCCATGTTGGAGAACACCCGGGTGTCTTGTCGGTATGAAACAGCCCGCCTTGATGGCAATGAAGCGTTGTTTGATTTTTCACCCTGGCATTTGTTGGCCGCCGAGCGTGGTTGGTACGTCCTCGGTTGGCGATCCGATCGGGAGTCGGTTCGATGTTTGAAGGTTTCACGATTCATCAGCGCTACTTTGACGGGGGAGGCAGCCCACCGCGCGACAGATTTTGATTTGGACGCATGGCTTGCGGGGGCTTGGTCCATGGTGCCTTCACCGACGAAGTACGACGTTTCTCTTTTGGTGGACCCAGAGTTTGTGTCCACGATCTGTGAAATCCGCTGGCACCACTCGCAAGAATCGCATCCGATGCCGGACGGCCGGTGGCGGTTGACATTCCGCGTTGCTGGTCTTGATGAAATCAAGTGGTGGATCTTGGGTCGAGGTCCGGCCGTGGTGGTGGAATCCCCCCCAGAGTTGGCCACCGAAGTTGCGTTGTTGGCGCGAAGAACGGCTGCTCGTTACGACAGTTGATGGCGCTGCGTCAGTCCGACGGGAGGCCCAGCAGGGCATCGACGTATGGCTCGGGATCGAAAGCCTCAAGGTCTTCTGGCCGTTCGCCGGTTCCGACAAATTTGACGGGAACACCAGTGTGCTCACGAATGGAAAGAGCAACACCGCCTCGCGCGGTGCCGTCCAACTTGGCGAGTAGGATGCCATCAATCGCCGCCGCGGCCAAAAAATGCTCGGCTTGGCGCAAACCATTTTGACCTGCGGTGGCATCGAGAACCAAAAGACTTTCGTGGGGAGCATTGGGTATCACCCTCCCCAGGACGTCTTTGATTTTTGAAAGCTGTCGCATCAGTTCTTCTTGAACGTGCAGTCGTCCTGCAGTGTCCACAATGAGAAAGTCAGCGTTTCGGGCCACCGCCGCTTCCGCGCCATCCCAAGCCACCGCCGCGGGATCAGCACCTTCTTTTCCTTTGATGATGTCCACGCCCAGACGTTCGGCCCACACTTCCAATTGATGCACTGCACCAGCGCGGAAAGTGTCGGCGGCGGCAAGCACCACCTTTCCTTCGGCGGAAAACCGTTTGGCCAATTTGGCGATGCTGGTGGTCTTGCCGGCACCATTGACGCCCACCACGAGGAGGACGGTGGGGCCTTGTTGAGCACGGTTGATATCCCCACGGTGATCGTCCAACCGATCACGAAGGTCTTGGGCCAGATGGTCTCGAGCTTCTTCGCCGGTTGTCACTGCACCCTGTCGCCAAGCCGTGCGAAGCGACTCGACCAAACTGGCACTTAGCGCGGGGCCAACATCGGCTCGAAGCAATGAGGCTTCAATGGTCTCAAGTGCTTCTTCGTCAATCCTGCGTCCGGCCAGCGTCCCAAACACCCCGGTGAGGGCGGTGCGGGTCTTGGTCAATCCTGAACGCAGTGCTTCAGTCGCCCGGCGAAACAATCCCATGGTCTGCTTCTCCAGATTGATCTTGGCGGCGTTGGCGTTCTCGTTGCAATCGATCGAGCACACCGTTGATGAAGCGAGGGCTCTCTTCGGTGCTGAACTCCCGGGCCAAATCAATGGCCTCAGAAATCACAACCTTCCATTGTTCAGGTGCGTCGGTCATCTCTTGAGCGGCAAGGCGCAAAATGGAACGGTCCAGCACCGGCTGACGGTGCAGCGGCCAGTCGGGGCTCAGGGGGTCGAGCTCTGCATCCAAGATGCGACTGCATTCCCAAGTACGCAAAGCAAAGTCGACACCCTGGGTTCGGTCGGCTTCTGAGGCGGCACTGCCTTCAAGAGCTATGGTCAGACCCTCGGGTAGAGGATCGCCCCCGCGGTCCAAAATATACATGGCTTGCAACGCCGCTCGCCGCCAGTCTTTGGCCACTCTCACTTGAACGATCCCATGGTGGACAAGACACCGGTGACTGCAACCATGGCCTCGTAGCCTTTGTTGTTTGTGTTGTCCGCGCTACGGGCTTCCGCTTGGGCAAGAGTGTTGGCGGTAATGACCCCGAACCCAACCGGTTTTTGAGTGTTGATGGCCAGTTGGGTACAGCCTTGTGCAATGGCGTGGGCGATCACCTCATCATGGATGGTCTCACCTTTGATGATGCAGCCCAAGACAACAACCCCGTCGAATCCTTCATGGAGGAGCGAAGCGGCCAGAACCGGCAACTCGAAAGCACCAGGGGCAGTGAAATCCGAAATGGCCAAGGTGCCCCCAGCCTCGTTGTAGGCTTTATGAGCGCCTTCACGAAGTCCGTCGACGATCGAGGTGTGCCAGTTGGCACCCACGACGGCGATGCGTGCAGTGGCGGGCACCGTGGCCAAGGGAGTTGGACTGGACTGACGCATGAGCCATGATTCTACGCGGCAGGCCGTTTGTGCGGGCTGGTGGGGTGAATCCACCAGCAGAGCAGCGCTGCCGGGCGGAGGCGCTGTCTTGACTGCTGGTTCCATCCGATGCCAAAGTCATGAATACTTTGCCCGAAGCAATCGTCAAACGCCGTGCCGAGATTTGGGGCCCGGTCCCATTTCCGAATGGAAAAACCATCGCGGATTGCCTGCCGGAACTCTTTTGTGAAGGGCGAATCCGACATGTTCATTTGTCGCCCGATTCGATTGATGAACCGGGCGAAGCGCTGCTGGCTGCCATCCAATCTGCTGTGAACCAGGTTCCGGCTGGGGCCGGTGGTCGATTGGATGTGGAGTCCGTCAACGGCGAACCGGTGGGATACCTCACCTTGCCGAGTGGGTTGGTTGATTTGTCCATCCAAGCCACCAGTGTGCCCTACGCCCAGGATGTGGTGATTCGCATCCGTCCCCAGAATCGAGTCGCCGGGTGAGACCACGCATTCTGATCATCGATACCGATCCCACGGCTGGGCAAGCAGTTCGGTTGGCGCTCTCGGTATTGGACTGCGAAGTAGAGGGGCCGCACCCTCTCTCGGAGTTGGACGAGGCGTCTCTGGTTCTGTTGACGCCTCCGGAAGGGAAGTTGGCTTCGGCCACGGTTGCCCGCATACGCGAGCGCTTTCCTCGGACCGGAGTAATCGTCCTCACGGGGTGGGGTTCTACAACCGAAGCGGTGGACTGCTTGAAAGCCGGTGCATTGGACTATGTGGAACGCCCGGTGACTTCAGATCGTTTGGCCCAAATCGTCGGTGAATCTTTGAACCGTTTGTCGATGTTGGTTCCAGCCGAACCGATCATCAACGGAGGTCCGTCCTTCATCTTGGGTGCAAATCCCGCGATGAATCAAGCGGTTCAGCTGTTGGATCAGGTGGCGTCACTCGACGTCGGCGTGCTCCTGACGGGACCTACTGGAAGTGGCAAGAGTCTCTTGGCTCGGCGGGTCCATGAACGATCATCTCGAAGCACGGGACCATTCGTCGAAGTGTCGTGTGCTGCTTTGGGGGAAGAACTTCTTGAATCTGAACTGTTTGGACATGTCCGCGGCGCTTTTACCGGCGCAGAGCGGGATCGTCGGGGCCGCTTTGAATTGGCCGAGGGAGGCACTCTTTTCTTGGATGAAATCAATTCCGCCACACCAGCGTTGCAAGCTCGGTTGCTTCGGATTTTACAAGAGGGGACCTTTGAGCCAGTAGGTTCTGAGCAAACGAAATCGTGCGACGTTCGTGTTTTGGCAGCAGGAAATACAGATTTGCATCAGTTGGCAAGCCAAGGTGGGTTTCGTGAGGATTTGTTGTGGCGATTGGCGGTGGTGGAAGTTGACATCCCCAGTTTGTCAGCTCGTATGGACGATCTCCCTCTGTTAGCGCACCACATGTGTGAACGCTACGCCCACCGTCTCGCCCGACGCGTCGACGGACTGGATCCATCGGCCATGGCAGTGCTGCGGTCTTACACTTGGCCCGGAAATGTTCGCGAATTGGAGCATGCCATAGCCCGGGCGGTTGCGGTGACCCGCGGTCCGCTGATTTCCGCCGTGGACCTGCCGCCTCGAATTCAAAGACCAGCAGACCATTCTGCGGTGCAGTTGGTAGGCGGTTTGCAACAAGATGAACGCGAACGCATTGAGTCGGCTTTGGCGGCCCATCAACAAAATCGAACCCAAGCCGCTGTGGCGTTGGGTATTCACCGTGCTTCGCTGTACAAGAAGATGAAGCGGTTGGGGATCAGTTGATTCCAACCGGAGCATCGTTGGATGCATCGGCGATTTCACGAGAAACGCCCAATCGACCCAACGCTGCTTCGAGCACTTTTTTGGCCACTGGACCGGCGGTGTACGACCCTGTGTGTCGAAGATTTTCTCGTTCCAATGCGTATCGGTCAGGATCGTCAATGGTGCATAGCACCAAGACTTTGGGATCGTCGGCGGGAGCACCCATCACGAACGAGCAGATGTAGCGGTCTTCGTACATTCCATGTTTGATGCCTTGTTCGGGTTTGGCCGATCGCGGCAACTGGGCTGTTCCAGACTTTCCAAATGCACGGACGCCTTGAATACGCAGGTGCTTGGTGTCTTGCACCAACGGCACCATGGCTTCAATGGTGGCTTGAGCTGTTGCCGCCGATACCACGGGGATGTGAGCGGGACGAAAGTTTGGACCTGGATTCACCAAATGGATCGGCCGGAGTTCGCCACCACTGGCCAAAATCGAAATGCCTTGCAGGAGTTGCGCGGCGGTGACCGAGATGTTCTGGCCAAATGAAATCGATGTCTGGGTGAAGTTGTTCCAATTCCGGGACTGGGGGACCAAGCCACGAGCTTCGGGCTCTTTTTGGTCTGAGTTGTTCGGATCCTCTGGACGTGGAACCAAACGAGTGCGCTTCCCAAAACCAAAGTCCAAGACCCGATCACGCAGTTTGGAGGTGCTCAGGCGATCGGCAACATGGGCCATGCAGGCATTTTTGGAGTAACGCAGCACTTCATTCCATTTCAAATTGCCGCGTCCCGAAACGTCACGGATGCGACGGCCGTACGAGGTCAACCACTCTTTACCAGGAGGCACGGCGTCAATGAGTTCAGACGGTTGGACCACGCCCTCTTCGACCGCAATGGCCCAAACGATTGGTTTAAAAGTGGAACCGGGTTCGAAAACATCGCTGATGCAGCGTGGGCGACCCACCAATCCGCCTCCCGGTCGGGCCTCATCGGTCGGGGCATCGGGCCAAGTGCCTTCACGAGGTGCGGCCAACACATCCACCATGCTGAGGAGACCACCCGTCGACACATCCAGCACCATCAATCGCCCGCCGGCTGCATGACAGGATGCCACTGCTTCTTCCAACTCGGTTGTCGCGTACTCCTGAAGATCCAGATCCAGCGTCATGGTCACCGTTCGACCGTCAATGGCGGGTTGTGCTGCCGATCCTTTAAGCCGTCGCCCCCGACTGTCGACCACATCGTGGCGGTGTCCCATCGTTCCGCTCAGTCGGGCGTTGCATTTTGCCTCGATGCCGTCGCGTCCCTTAAGACCGTCTTTTTCGGGCATGGTTTTCCCAACCAGGCTGCGAAGGCTTTGCGGAGCGCTGATTTTTCGGATTTCGGATTGCTTCCAGTGCAAACCTGCAAGGAGGATTCGGTTGAGGTGGGTGCTTTTTGCAAATTGCTGTCGCGCTACAACCGAAGGCGTTTGGTGCAGCACGTCACCCAGTTTGCAATATCTGGTCTCTTTGCCCTTGGTTCGATTTTTGAGATCAGCTTGATGAAGAATTGCTTCAATCTCCGCGGGTGACATGCCAAGTTCGGGGAAGAGGTGGGCCACTTCGAGGGCAAAATCCATCAATCGAAGATTCTGCTTGGTTACAGGTTTTACACCTTCGGGGAATCTGGCCCGGCGGGATTCGGTTCCCAGCTCATATTCATGTTTTTCACGCCGAGCAACCAAATCCACGAACAGTTGGATCCCCGGGGTGGAGATGGCCAAAGGTCGCCCACGTCGATCCACGATGGGGCCGCGGAACGCGGCTTCGGTTTGCGGCCGGGTTTGGTCGTCATCGTCTTCGATGGCCTTGAGCAATCCCGACGGCGGGGCAATGACAAGTTGTACGTGTCGGGCCATAGCCACCATCAGTGGCAGCACCAACAACCACGTGAAACCGGATCGCATCAACGGCGTGGCTCCGGTCGATTGGGCCGGGTTTGTGGGCGATCTTCAATAACGGGAAAGGCTGCCGAATCTATTTGCAAAGCCTCTCGCACGAGAGGGTCGTTGATCAAGCCCGCTTCCCGGGCCAAAAGATCAAGGGTACGGCGCTCAACGGCTTGCCGCTCTCGTTCCATTTGTTGCATTTGCCGATGCTGCCGCCGGGTTTCGAGCCGTTGCTCCAGAAGGGAGCCTCCACCGATGCTCACGGCCGCCACCAAGCTTCCAAGGCGAATGAGTCGGTCGAGATGGGGCAAATGGGAATTCATTCTGGAAGCTGCAGCACCATGCCAGGTTGTATGTCATCGGGTGAAGAGAGTTGATCTCTGTTCATTTCGAAGATCTCGTTGGCTCGGCG
>Ga0160422_10000698_pt1 | contig 20571 bp, 16 predicted proteins | sample Fk160mmetaG_FD_108192 | JGI IMG/M metagenome (GOLD analysis project Ga0160422, IMG submission 108192) | Marine microbial communities from the Central Pacific Ocean - Fk160115 60m metaG | ecosystem: Environmental > Aquatic > Marine > Oceanic > Photic zone | place: The Central Pacific Ocean... | reverse complement strand
CGGCGTCCGCATCGGCATCGGCGTCCGCATCGGCGTCCGCATCGGCATCGGCGTCCGCATCGGCATCGGCGTCTGCATCGGCATCGGCGTCCGCATCGGCATCGGCGTCCGCATCGGCATCGGCGTCTGCATCGGCATCGGCATCACCCCCGGAACCACCGCCTCCGGAGGGTTCACTCGGTTCTTCGGCCTGACAGATGTACGGATGCTCCTCGCGACAAGGAACGTCGTTCCAGTCACTTGTTCCGCCGCCCCAGTTCATCACGGCACAGTCTTCGCCGGACCCTGCATCGTTGGGTTCGCCGTCTGCCCAGGCCGTGTACGCAACCTCTGCGTCACCCAGCCAACGCCAGACACCTTCTTCGCTGGCTCCCCGATCGGTGAAACCGATGTACCACGAAATCGGATCGACGAGGCTCTCAAGGGCTTCAACGTTGTCGAGCAGCCACAGTTGCTCGTCTTCGCTCTGGATCGACACCAAGCGAAGGTCTCGTCGATTGCAGGCATCTCGGGCGTCCGTCCAGCTGACGCTGGTGGTGCAAAATACGGTCTCGTACCCGTCGTAGCTCGCTTCGAAGCACCCGTCGCCTTCGTCGTCATCAACGGGAACGGGGCCGTCGCCACTCCCGGTGGTGTCGTCGTCGGAGGCACCTCCGCTGCCATCATCGGGTTCATCATCGGCGGGTGTCGTATCGCCGCCCGGTCCGCCCGTGTCGTCTGCGGGTCCGGGTCCATCGCCCGGTTCGACGGGCTCACCGGTGTCGTCTGCGTCTGCATCGGCATCGGCATCGGCATCGGCGTCTGCATCGGCGTCTGCATCGGCATCGGCGTCTGCATCGGCATCGGCGTCTGCATCGGCGTCTGCATCGGCGTCCGCGTCGGCGTCTCCGTCATCATCCGCATCGATGGGTGTGCCGTCCCCGGTGTCCGGGTCTGTACCGCTCAGTCCGGTGTCTTCCGTATCATCGACGATGATGACGTCATCGTCACCGGTGACTTCCTCGGCGTCGCCGCTTACTGCTTTTACAGGTGAACAGCCGACCGCGATTACTGAAACCAGAGTGCAGGCAAAACGAACCATATCTCCCCCATTAGTTCGATCGTACACCAACACGACCCGCGCCGCACCCCTCATTGGTCGACGATCGGGTTGACCGTCGCTCCACGTGACAATGGAGTGTCGTTGTGACCGCGTGTCGGGGTGGGGGGTGTGTGGCGTTGTCCTTCGGTTTTACACTGTTTGCGCCGTCGAGGTTTTCGCGAGTCGGACTCGTGCGGCGGTGTAGGGGGCTTGCGCATTCAATCCGACTTGGGTTATAAAACGACTGTTCGGTAAAAAACATGAATCCACTTGTATATTTCATCGCAGTTGGCTTCCCGCTCACCGCCGTCTTGGGCCTCTGGAGCGGCGGGCTGAGCACGTTTGCCTTTCCGGCTCTCGCATTCGTGGCCGTGCCGATGGCTGAACTCTTGGTTCCGGGCCTCGGGGCCAAGGAGAGCGCCCCCGGTGGCGAGCACCGCACTGCCCACGATGTGGTGTTGGTGCATGCGTTTGTGATGGTGTGGGTCGGCATGGGGCTGATGCTGTGGCAATCGAGTGCCGTGGTGTTGGGGAGCCTTGAATGGGCCGGACTTGTCCTGTGTGCAGGTGTGTTGTTCGGAGCCATCGGCATCAACGTGGCCCATGAAATGGGGCACCGCTCGAGCAAGGTGTATCAAGCCCTTGCGAAGGTCTTGCTGCTCCCTGCGCTGTACACGCACTTTTTTATCGAGCACAACAGAGGTCACCACCGACACATCGCGACGCCGGCTGACCCTGCCACAGCTCGGCGGAATGAGATCGTCTACGCGTTTTGGTTCCGCTCCGTCACGGGCGGTTGGATGAGCGCGTGGCGTATCGAGGGCCACCGACTGCAGCGCCACGCCTGGTGGCAGCGGGTGGTGAACAACCAGATGCTGAGGCTTCAGTTGATGCAGGTGGTCGCGCTCGCGCTGGTCGGGTTCGGACTTGGTACTTCCGCTTTGCTTACCTGGGTCACGAGCGCGGTCGTGGGCTTCTTGCTCCTCGAGACCGTGAACTACGTGGAACACTACGGCCTGCTTCGAGAGCGTTTACCCAATGGCCGCTACGAACGGGTTGCGCCCAAGCACTCGTGGACCTCTGACCACCCCATCAGCCGGGCACTGCTTTATGAATTGCCGCGGCATGCCGACCACCATGCGTACGCGGGTCGGCCTTACGGGGCGCTTCGGCACTTCAGCGACGCACCCCAACTGCCGACGGGCTACGCGGGCATGATTCTGCTGGCGTTGATCCCCCCGGTGTACAAACGCTTGATTCACGCCCAGTTGGACTCGGAAGCCATTCGCCTCGCGTCCTGAACCATGCCCAAGATCATCGACCACGATGTGCGGCGCGGTGAGATTCTCGACGCCAGCCTCGCCCTCTTTTCGAAGCTCGGATTCTCCGGAATCAGCATGCGGCATCTTGCGGGTGAGTTGAACGTATCGACCGGAGCGCTGTACCACTACTTTCCGAACAAGTCGGCGCTGTTTGAGTCCATGCTGTACCGGCTCGCACAGTCCGATGTTGGCGGTGTGATCGCCCGGATTGAGCCCGGCATGCCTCGCAGTGCCCGGCTTGAGCTCGTGGTGGAGTTCGTGATTGCCAGCGCGAGTCCAATTCGTGAGATCATTGACGTCTTGATCGATTACCGGCGAACAGTAGGCCCCAAGGGGGATGAATTGGTCAACCGGGTTCTGGATGTCTACCGAGGCTCCTTGACCGAGTACCTCACGCAGGGGGATGCGGAGGCTGCGGATGCAGTCCTCAGCATTGTGATTGGCGTTCTCATGCACTCGGAACTGCGGACGGGAACCGAAATGCGGGCCGCGCAAATACGCAGGCTTCTCCCGCTGGCGGTTCCCGCCGATTAGGACAGAACTCGTCGGGAGGAAGCATGAAGTGGATTTGGATGATGGTCGGTCTTGTGGGCTGTGCCGAAGGGAAGGGCGGCGAGTTCGCAGAGTGCGATGCGGACGGTCTTGTCGGCGTTGGAGAAGCAACCGTCGATGGCATTGATTGGACCGCTTCGGTGGGCACTTGGATGGAGGCAGGGTCGGCTGTTCAGTTGAACCTGCAAGGAAGCATAGACATTGGGATGAGTCTTCGCGGGACCCGATCGCAGTCGGGCCAGTCGGTGGCGGATGCCGTCACGGAGGGCCGATTCCCCATCGTTGTTGACTTGGCCGGTGAAGACGGATCGGGCAGCGTGATGGACCAGCGCAATGGGCTGGATTCATTTGCATCCAGTCAACCGGGCGGGAGTGGGTCGATGAGCATCTTGGATCAAAATGACACCGCCCTGATCGTGTGCTTTGATTTTGATGCCGTCAACGCAGACGGGGTCATCATGGAGGTTCGCGGCGGCAAGGCAGAGGTTCAAGCGCAGTGAGCCGTTCGCGCATCCGATCGCGACGACGGGGCTGAATCCTCGGGTCTCGGAGGTGTGTAAAGGGTCCTCGAAGCCGTTACAGAGCGCATCCTGTGCCGGGGTGGCGCAGATGGGTACACACGTGGCAACTTCTACAGCATACTTCGACGTGGACGGAACGTTGGTGGGGACCAACCTCATCCATCCGACCATCATGTACTTCGCCAACCAGTCCAGCCCGCTGAAGTCGGTGGCACGGCTTGGCGGGGCGATGCTGCAGGCGCCACTGATGGCGCTCGCCGAGATGCGCGACCGCCGCCTCTTTAATGAAATGCTCTTCAGTCACTATCGGGGGATGTCCGAGGATCGCATTTCGGTTCTGAGCGAAGAGGTGTTTGATGTCATCGTGCGACCCCGAATCTTCAGGGGTGCCCGTGACCTCGTCGAGCAATGCAAACGAGCCGGTAAGCGGGTTGTTCTGATTACGGGCAGCCTTGACTGGACCATCGAGTACCTTTCAGAACACCTCGGCGCGGACCACTTCATTGCCAATCGACTCGAGATGAAGAACGGAACAGCAACGGGTAAGCTGCTTCGACCGGTTGTGGCGGGCCCTGAAAAAGCGGTGCTGATGGTGGAGGACGCACGGAGCGTTGGCCACGACCTCGCCGACTGTTCGGCCTACTCAGATTCGTACTCGGACGTTCCCATGTTGTCAGTCGTCGGTCACCCCGCTTGCATCAATCCCGATGGTCGATTGGCCCGCTTGGCGAGAGCCTATGACTGGCCCATTCTCGACATCGATTCTCCACCGCGTGGAAATATGGAGCGAACCGAATGAGCGTCGAACACCCTTGCGTCGTGACTTTAGACCACCGGTCGAAGCCCAGAGTTCTCTTCTCAGGCGACCAACTGGTGGAAGTGGATCTTCCCGCGGGGACACGCGTGATCTACGCCAAACCGCCCATCGAAGGGCTCCCCGATCCCGACGCGGCGGTTCGCTACGCCTTGAGCCACCCGCTCAATGACGAACCCCTTTATGCAAAACTCCGTCCCGGGATGCGGGTCACGATCGCCATCGACGACCTCAGCATGCCGCTGCCGCCGATGAAGCGACCCGACTGCCGACAACGCGTGCTGGAGCCGGTGATCAAGATGCTCGATGAAGCCGGGGTCGATGATGTCGAACTCATCATAGCCACGGCGTTTCATCGCCCGATGTCTGGCCCGGAAATTGAACACATCGTCGGCAAGCGCACCTTTCAACGGTTCTGGCCAGACCGTCTGTACAACCACGACGCGGAGCGGCCCGGTGGGCTTACGCACTTGGGCACCACGGCGGACGGGATCGAGGTTGAACTGAATGCGCGCGCGGCCAGTTCCGACCTGATCATCTACGTAAACCTGACCTTTGTATCCATGAACGGAGGCTACAAATCGCTCGGAACGGGGTTGGTGGGGTACCGTACGCTTCGCGGTCACCACAACCCGTCGACGATTCGGAAGACGGACTCCTACATGGAGCCAGAGAAGTCGCACCTCGCTGACAAAATGACCGCTGTAGGCAAACTCATCGAGGAGAAGCTGAACGTCTTTCACATTGAAACAACCGTGAACAATCGAATGTTCGATACTCCGCTCTCTTTCTTGGCGAAGAACGAGGATGAGCTGAACCGGACCGAATCCAGAGCACTGCGCGCGTTGGTCCGAACGCTCAAGTTTCTCCCCCAGCCCGCTCGGCAAGCCATCTTTGAGCGGGTACCCGCCCCCTACGACATGATTGGCGTCTTTGCCGGAGAATGCGAAGCGGTTCACGACGCGATCCTCCAGTTGGTCTACAAGCAACACTGCGTTCCGGTGCAGGGGCAATCGGACATTGTCGTGTTTCCGATTCCCTACATCAGTCCCTACAACGTGGGCGCCTACCTGAATCCACTCCTTGTGAGCGTGATGGCCGAGGGCTATCTTCACAACTTGCACAAGGGAGTTCCGCTTCTGAAGCGCGGTGGCACCATGATCATCCTGCACCCGTGCTCCGATAAGTTCGATCAGGACCAGCACCCCGCCTATGTCGAGTTCTTCCACAAACTCTTGCCTCAGACTCGGGATGCGATGGAACTTCACAAGCGCTTCGAGAAGACGTTTGCCAGCCATCCAGCCTACATCCAGATGTACCGTACGGGGTCGGCCTACCACCCGGCTCACCCGTTTTACATGTGGTACTGGGGTGAGAACGGGCGCCAGCATCGCGGCCGCGTGATTGTGGTGGGTGCCGACAACGAGTATGTGCCCAAGATATTGGGCTACGAGACTGCCGCGACGATGACGGAGGCGCTGCGAATGGCCAAGGAAACCGCGCCATCGGATCCGTCCATCACATGCTTCCGCATTTGTCCGGTCATGATGGCAGAAGTTTCTCCCGACCCGACGCCGATGCAGTTGGAGGGTGACGCACGATGACGCAGCCGGATGACGATACACCGTCAGCGGTGGACCGACTCGATGTTCGGGCCCAGTTTGAGGGGAGTCGCCTGTTGGTCATGGGCGGAACCGGCTTTCTCGGCAAAGTCTGGTTTTCGATGTTGCTGCATCATTTTCCAGAAGTTGATCATGTCTTCTTGGTCGTACGACCGCGAAAGCGAAGCGGCGTAGTCACACAGTCCAGTGAGGAGCGATTCTGGACTGAGATTGCGCCGAGCCCGGTGTTCGACCCGGTTCGGGAGCGCTTTCCGGGGGGTGCCTTCGAGGCGATGCTTCGGACGAAGATCACGGTGATCCCCGGCGATGTCACCGAACCGTATGCGGGCGTGCCAGAGGCGGTCCGTGATTCGATGCGCGGTACGCTGACGGCGATTGTTAACGCAAGTGGCGTCGTCGATTTCAATCCACCGCTTGACTATGCATTGAACGTCAATGCCTTCGGTATGCAGAATTTGGTGGATCTCGCGCGTGATCTCGCCCCCGACGGAGCACCGGGCGTCCCGTTCGTGCACACGTCGACCGCGTACGTCGCTGGAGGTCGGACGGGTCAAGTCGATGAAGTCGATCCGTTGTCGCACCCCTTTCCCAAGGCAAACGACCTCGAGCGGTCCCATTGGGATCCGGAGCGAGAAATCGCAGAGTGTGTCGATCTGGTTGAGAATGTCCGGCACCGGTCAAACGACGCGTTTCGTCAGTCCCGATTTTTGGATGAGGCGAAGAAGAACCTCCTCGAAAAAGGAGAGCCCACGCGAGGGTCCGCGCTGAATGACGAGTTGGCGAAGGTAAAGCGACGCTTCGAAGAGGCTCAACTGGTTGATTGGGGGACGGAGCGGGCCCAGTACTGGGGATGGCACAACATCTACACGTACACCAAATCGATAGGCGAGCAGATCCTCGCAAAGTCAGGTGTTCCGTTTGTGATTGCTCGACCCGCCGTCATTGAGTCCGCATTGGCGTACCCAACCACCGGGTGGAACGAAGGCATCAACACGTCGGCTCCCGTCATCTATTTGGCGATGAAAGGCCCCGTGGTCTACCCGCGTGAGGATGAGACATGTTTGGATATCATTCCGGTGGATCAAGTCGCCATCGGGATGATGCTGAGTCTGGCGGAGCTCATCGAGGGGCGCCATCGTGTCGTGTACCACTACGGGACATCGGATACGAACGGGCTCAACATCAACCGATTGATCGAGCTGGTGGGTCTGTTCAAACGACGTCATTTCGTGCGCGATGCTGGAGGCAATCCGGTGGGCAACTGGATCAAGGCGCGCATGGAACCGGAGTCCATGACGGCAGAGAACTACCGCAAGTGGGGCCCTCACTTTCGCTCATCGGCGGCCGGATCCCTTGCGCAACTCGTGGGTCGGCTCTCGGAAGGTCCGATGGAGGCATTGGCGGGCCCGGCCTCGACGGCACTCAAGGGCATCTCGAAGGGCATTTCCATTCAGGCGCGGATTACCGACCAGTTTGTTCCGTTCATGGCCACGCACAACTATCGGTTTTCGTGCACCAACGTCCGGGATGCATGCGCCAGACTCGATGCCGATGACCGACGACTCCTCGATTGGCACCCTGAGAAGATTGATTGGCGACACTACATCCTTGAGGTTCATGGGCCGGGTCTGCAGAAAAACGTGACGCCCTTGATCGACGAGAAGATCAAGAAGACCGTCAAGCCCATTCGAGCGCACGACAACTTGGTTGCGATGCTCGACAATTCGGCCGAACATCACGACCTCGCGCCCGCTCTAATGCGGACCCACGAGGACGGCTTTACTGTGGTGAGCTACCGCTCGTTGCGGCTGCGTTCTATCGCTGCAGCGGCCCGATTGCAGCAAGCCGGCGTCAAGCCGGGTGATCGCGTGATGCTGAGCGCGGAGAACCACCCCGACTGGGCCATCGCATACTTCGGGATTTTGCGGCTGGGAGCAACCGCTGTCCCGCTGGATCCCGGGCTCGAACGCGCTGCAGTGCAGACCATTCAAGCGGCCTCGGGTGCCGTTGCCGCAGTCTTGGATTCATCAACCCGGGAGGCCTTTGATACCGATCTGCCCGTCCACGACCTGCACCAGTTGACCGAGTCGGGCGGGCATTCGATGTTGACCGCAGCACCCATCGATGGCCAAGATCTCGCCAGCATCTTGTACACCTCGGGTACGACCGGCGTTCCCAAGGGTGTCATGCTGAGTCATGCGAACTTTTGTGCGCTCATCGCGTCGGTCTCGGGTGTATTTACCCTCAATGAACACGACCGCCTGCTGAGCGTGCTTCCTCTGCACCATGCTTTTGAGTTTGGGTGTGGGTTGTTGTTGCCGCTCTCCAAGGGCGCACGCGTGATTTACCTCGACGCGGTGGATGGGGATCGGCTGGCCTACGGGCTGAAGGAGGGTCGAGTCACCTGCATGGTGGGCGTGCCAGCACTGTGGCAGTTGCTCGACCGGCGAATTCGAAGCCAAGTGAAATCGAAGGGCCCGCTGTTTAGTGCCGGGTTTGAGGTGGGGCTCGAACTCAATCGGGCCATTGGCAAGGCGACCGGGCTTGACCTCGGCAAGGTGATGTTCGGCTCCGTCCACAACAAATTCGGAGGCAACATTCGATTGCTGATCTCTGGTGGGGCCGCCCTGCCGAGCGATACCCAGTCGCTGTTTTCCGGTCTTGGTCTGCACCTCTCAGAGGGCTACGGACTGACCGAAGCGAGTCCCGTTCTCACCGTTTCGCGCGCGCGGCCGGGCTCCAAAACCGGTCATGTGGGCACGCCGATTCCGGGGGTAGAACTGAAAATCCATGCCCCCGATGCAGGCGGTGTGGGTGAAGTGTGGGCACGAGGCCCCAATGTCATGCAGGGATATTTCGGCAACGACCGGGCGAGTGCCGAGACCGTGGATGCGGAAGGTTGGCTCCACACAGGCGACATGGGCAGGCTGGATCACAAGAATCGTTTGACGCTCGTCGGACGATCGAAAGAAGTTGTGGTGACCGCCAGCGGTGAAAACATTTACCTCGATGACGCAGAGCACATGCTCGGGGCGATCGGGGGCGTTGAAGAATATGTGCTGGTGGGGATCGACGACCCGCGGGGCGGTGAACGGTTGGGAATGCTCGCGCGGGCGGAAGAGGGAACGCCCAAGGCGGAGGCGAGGCGATCGATCGGCGATGCGGTCGCGACCTTGGCCATGACGCACAGACCCAGCGTAATTCACTTGGTGGACGCACCCTTGCCGCGGACGGCCACACGCAAGGTCCAGCGAAAGGACGCTCGCAAGAGTTTGGAGAAGATTGTTGCTGCCACTCCGTCTGGCCTACAAGGAGACGGCGTGAGCGGACCGGTGGCCCATGCGATCGCCGCTGTGGCGGGAGTGGATCGCGGTGAAATCAAAATGAATACCCACCTACTCGAGGCCCATGGCTTCGACTCGCTCATGTGGGTGGAGTTGGCCAGTGCACTCGAGGGAATAGGCGAAGGCTCGATTGATCCTGTCGAGTTGTCCCGATGCGAGACGGTTGCGGATGTGGTCCGGTTGGTCGGGGCTCCTGCCAAGATCGACGGGCAAGAACCGAAAGCGTCCGACGCAATTCATGTGCCTGCACCGCTCGCTGCAGCCCTCAAGGAAGGCATGGGTGTTCTCCAGAGAGCCCTCAATGGCGCCATCTTGAACACGAAGGTATCGGGACGTGCCAACATTCCGGCGAATCGGACCACTCTCGTTGTATCCAACCACACGAGTCATCTCGATATGGGACTGGTGAAGCATGCACTGGGTACGTATGGACGCAACATGACGGCCCTTGCGGCGAGCGACTATTTCTTTGAGGGAAATCCATGGAAAGTCGCCTACTTTGAACACCTCACCAATGTCACGGCCATCGATCGGAAGTCGGGTTTTCGGACCAGCCTCCGTCAAGCGACACAGGTGGTGAAGGAAGGCCGTGTCGTATTGATCTTCCCAGAAGGTACCCGGCAGACATCCGGTCATCTCGCAGACTTCAAGCCCCTTGTTGGTAAAGTCGCCCTCGATGCCAATGTCGACATTCTTCCAATTCATATCGAGGGCGCCTATGCCGTACTGCCCAAGGGCAGTGTGCTGCCCAAAGGGCGGAAGATTCATGTCCGAATCGGTCCGATGCTTTCCATTGACCGCTTGCGTGCGATGACCGAGGGCGAGACAGCCGCCAATTCGGCGAGGACTGTGGCACGGTTGGCTCATGCGGCAGTCGAGGCCCTGTCCAAGGGTGAGGTGCTCGATTTAGAGGCGACCAACTCTGATGAAGCGCTGGCGGCCGCTGAGTCGCCCGAACAGACGCCTCAGGAGCGTGCTGTCTCTGCGTTGTCGGGGCTTGCACAACGATTTGATGCCGACCGGGTAGAGCGCCCGGTCTCATGGTACTTCTCGTTGGGCGATGTGAAGCACACCGTGTGTGTATCAGAGGAATCCTGCAGCGTTGAGCCGGGGCGTCCACGACAAGGCAGCGCAGATTGTGTCGTGAAAAGCGAGCCTGAGATGGTGACGCGGATCATCTGTGAAGGCTACATTCCAACACCATCAGAGTTCATGTCTGGAGCCATCAAGACAAACGACATCCCGCTCTTGATTGAGTTCACTCGGGTGTTCAATCTCTCGGAGTACCAAGGCTGATGAGAGTAGCGATCACGGGCTCAACGGGGTTTCTGGGGCGACACATCGTCGACAGACTCGCACCCGACCACGACCTCGTCTGCATTTCCCGTAGTGGCCGTGCGCCGGACGGGTGCGAGAGCAAGAAGATCGACATCGTGAAGGGGCGCGGCCTCAAAGCAGCCTTTGCCAAGGCTGATGTGGTCGTTCACGCTGCTGGATTGGTCTCCCATGCGCTCGACCGAGCCGCGGAAACGTGGGCAGTCCATGTGACGGGCACGGCCAATGTTCTGGAGGCGGCTCGGACGGCCCGAGTTCGTCGATTCATACACCTATCAACCTCGGGCACTGTGGCGGTATCGACGGAACCTGGCGTTGTCAGCACCGAGTCGTCGCCATCACCCGAGTCACTCATCGCGACGTGGCCCTACTACCGATCAAAGCTCTACAGTGAGCAAATGGTAATGAGTGCATCGGGCATCGATGCGGTGAGCTTGAATCCGACGCTCCTGCTCGGGCCCGGCGATGAGTGGGGCGGAGCGTCGACGCATGCGGTCTCAACATTCTTAGATTTTGGGATGCCGGTTGCTCCGTCGGGAACAGTGTCCTTTGTTGACGTCAGAGACGTCGCTCAAGCGGTCGAGTTAGCTCTGACCAAAGGTCAGCCGGGACACCGCTATCTGTTGGGCGCGGCGAATATGAGTTTCCATCAGTTTTACTCACGATTGGCTCGAATGTCGGGGGGAGAGGAGCCCATCATGGCGATGCCCGCCCTGACTCGTCAGGCGCTCAAATGGTTTCCGCAGTGGGGCAAGGACAACGGCATCAGCGCAGGAATTGGTCCCGTGATTCGCCGCGAAGAACTCGAGCTTGCCAGTCACCACTGGTCCGTCGATTCGACCAAAGCGATCAAGGCGCTGGGGTGGAATCCTCGCGGACCCAACGAGACACTCGAGGATACGCTGCTTGATCTCACCGAAAAGAGGCGCCAGCGCTTTGACCGTTTCAAATAATCGGGTCTTATTGTGGTAGCGTAGCGGTCATTGGAGACCAAAGCCTATGATCGAGACGTGGAAGAACTGCGGAAGTTGCAAGAAGCCGATTGGATACAACACCAAGCACTACATCTGCAGCGTTTCTACCTGTCGAACACCTCGGTTCTTCCCTGTGTTTTGCAGCGTCAGTTGTTGGGATGCCCACGTCCCCATGATGAATCACCGCGGAAGCGCATGGTGTGAAGAGGCGATTTCACCCAAGGAGGCCCCCATCTCGGCCCGAATTCCAAGCGGAGGGGGCGACTCAGATGAGCTTCGTGCACGTCTGATGCGCCAAATGAAACGGGATGCGAAGCCTACACAGAAAGAAGTCCTCGTTGTGGCGAGCAAATTGAAGAAATACATCAAAGACCGTGCCGACATGAGTTGCTCGGCAGACGTTCTTGAGGCCCTCTCAGACGTGATCCGAATGCAGGCCAATGATGCCATTGATCGGGCTCGGGCGGACGGTAGAAAGACCGTTAAAGCACGGGATTTCTCGGGGCGATAGCACGCCGAGTGGTATCGTGAAGGAGGCATGCAAGACCACCCCCCTCGGAGGCCTCCCATGGAAGTAACGCCGGCGATGCTGATTCAGTATTTGTCCAAAACCGAGGTGTTTGATGGATTTCAGTTCGACGAACTGGATGTGTTTGCCCCCTACCTCGAGGTGGTTCGTGTCTCGGCGAGCCACACGATTTTTCAGGAGGGATCGGACGGTGATGCGTGGTTCGTCATTCTTGATGGTGAAGTGAGCGTGACCAAGGAGATGCCGAGCGGCCCGCCTCACGTGCTGTCGCATTTGTACCCGGGGGAGAGCTTTGGAGAGATGGCGCTCATGGATGGGGCGCCGAGAATGGCCACACTGTATGCCGTTGAGGATACGTTGCTCGCTCGACTTCCCCGTGACACCTTCCTTGATTTGCTCCGCGAGGGGTCCATGCCAGCAGTCAAGTTGTTGTGGGCCATGTCGTCGCTGCTGTGTCGTCGCCAGCGCGAACTCACGTACGCATTAGCCGACCTCGTCGAGGCACCCGATGAGACCGTTCGCGACTTCGAGATGTTGGGGCAGCTGTTGCGCGCCAACGTCACGTGGAACTGAGCACGCCCATCGCTTCGACATGGTGCGAATGCGGGAACATTTCGTAGAGAGAGACGGACGGCATCCGATAGCCCAAGGATCGAGCCCGTTTAAGGTCGGACGCAAGGGCCTTCGGGTTGCAGCTCACCATGACCACGGTCTTTGGGCGCGTCATGAGTATCTGTTCGATCACAGCTCCCGCTCCCTTTCGAGGCGGATCGAGAATGGCCACGTCAAAAAAGACATCGCCGGCTTGGAAGGATTCTGCCTTTTTGGTTTGAATGTCGACCGAGAGATTGAGACGGGCAGCGGTTTTCCTTCCATCCTTGGTTGCGGTTGGGTGAGCCTCCATCATCGTGACACGATGGCCGCGAGCTGCAAGAGGCATGGAGAGGTTGCCTGCGCCAGAGAACAGGTCGAGAATTGCGCTTGGATTGGCCTGTTCCACGATTTCAATCACATCGCTGACGAGCTTCTCATTGACTTCGAGATTGACCTGGTAGAATGTTGCAGGACTGAGTTGGTGCTCGACGCCGGCCACCGTGAGGTGAGTGGCTGACGGGCCGCGTATGCCGCGCCCATTAAGCGCGAGTCCCGCGCGCAGAGATTCAAGGCTGTTGAGCCATGAGAGGGCCCGTTGCCGATTTCGATCCTTGGTCTTGAAGTGGACCACGACGTTCTGTCCATCACTGCGAAAGGCGACTCGGTCAATGTACCGAGGCACTTCACCGATGTGTTCGAGCAGGGCGTTTATTTCCGGACGTGCCACAGCACAGGATTTGACAGGAATTGCCAGGTGGCTCCGCGGCGCTCTGTATCCAAGGCGACCATCTGGACCGGGAGTCAGTTCGATACGGGATCGAAATCCAAGTGTTCGCGCTGAAGTAACAAAGTCGGATACGGGTATTCCAAGCATGGACTCCACGCGTCTGACGTGCTCAGACCGTTGTTCGTCCAAGTGTTGGTCCATTGACGGACATCCACCGCATTCCGATTTGATGGGGCAGAGCGACACGGGATACTCCGTAGCAAGCATGCAGGGGTCTGTGGGGTTGTTATCATGGGACGGAGTTGGAGATCCCATGCGAGTTCTGTTGTTTCCGTTCTGTCTCTTTGCCTGTGAGCAAGTCCCATCTTCAGGGAACCCCCTTCAGCCGGTCTCTGTGGCTGCGCCATCCGCTTCGGAGGACGTGACGGAGGTCAATGACGAATCGGAACCCCCCACAACGGCAGAAGACGTGTTCACGCTATCCAGCGAGGAGATGGCCGCGGCTGTGGATGCTTCCAATGGCGGGTCCATGAGAGACTCCAAGGAAGAGGAACGTTCACCCGCCCTCGAACAGGGAACTTCGGCGCCTGCACCAACGACGCCTCCGACGAATGGGGTGGCAGCGGCATCGACTTCGCCGCCTGTCGGTTCGGCGCTGAGCGGTTGGCCAACTCAGGCGGCCAAGGCGTGGCCCGTTCGACTGGTCACGACCGTGCCGAACGCGACTCCTCCGCGGGCCATCTTGGGATTGCCCGACGGCCGAGAGGTCGTGGTGAACCCGGGGTCGATGGTACCGGACCTCGGTATCGTCGTGGTGGCGATCTCACCCAACTCTGCCGACCTAGCGAAAGTGGCGCCCGCCGGTGACCACGCCACCATCGAGTCGGTCACATTGACGGCCCAGTACTGAGCCGATCTATGCGCTGATGTTGTTCCGGAGCCTGCGGAGTGCGGCACTCTCAATTTGACGCACGCGCTCCCGACTGAGGCCCATGGTTTTGCCGATATCGGCCATGGTTCGCGCATTGCGGCCGCGAAGTCCGAAGTGCTCGCACAAAATGTACCGTTCCCGATCGTCGAGGACGCGGTCCATGGCAGATTCCATGTGGGCCAGTTCTTCGAGAAGACTGGTGTTCACGTGCGGATCGGACCGACCGCCTGAGGTGGGGAGGCGATCGCCCACCTTCAGTCCGTCTTCGTCGGGCTGGTCGATCGACACGATACCTTTGTGACTCAGCAGGAGTTCGGCGCGTTTCTTGTCGATGCCGATTTCAGCGGCGACTTCCTCAAGCGTGTACTCGATACCGGCTTGCTCCAAGCGCTCCATGGCTCGTTGCAGATTCCGAAGTTGTTCTACGGCGCCGCCGGGAAGCCGGACCATGCGACCCGCAGTCTCGAGCGCGCGGGTCATCTGAGCACGCACCCACCAGCGCGCATACGTGGTAAACCGAATGCCGCGGTCGGGGTCGAATCGGCGAGCGGCCCGAAGGAGGCCGATGTAGCCCTCTTGAACAAGGTCCTCCTCCGCCATCAACGTGCAGGAGAGCTTTCGAGCTTCGCCCCGCGCAATGCGCATTGCAGACATCGCAAGCTGCCAACGAAGACTCTCGGCTTCATCCCAGCGTTTTGCGGCCTCGGTGGCGGCCTCGATCGTCTCGGGGTCGCGGGTTTGACGCGCCTCGTGTTTGATGGCGAAAACCGCTTCTTCCAGCCGGTCGACGGCCCCGGCTCGCGTTCGCTCCTCACGCTTGGGACGGGCCCGCAGGATGTCCTCGGCGACATCGAAGCCGGCGACGGCCTCTCTCGCTGACATCTCCGCCATTCGAATGGCTCGACCTACCTCTTGTTCCTGTTCTGCGTCAAAACGCATGCTACCCCCTTAAGAATGTGCGGCCTACTCAGATTTTCGCGCATGGTGCGATCGTCTTTCAAGTCTCACGGCCGATCAACACGGCTGATCAGGTGTCTATTCCTTCTGGTAATCGTGTTTGAGGCACGGTTATCACGTTTGGGATGTTTTTGAATATATTTTGAACAGATTTTGAACCCGATCGCGGGGCATTCGGTATTTTTGACCAAAAAAAAAGCTATCGGACGCACCAAACCACTCGCCCATCAGCGCCATTGCATTGGATTTCAGACCGGCTCCAAGGGCGGTAGAATCCTAAAAGTTGACCCGAGTCAGGTTGTTGGCAACGATAGTGACGGTCCGTTGCTCGCGCTCCCCGGTTGTTCCATTGACGATTTCAACAACGTGTCGACCCGACGGAAGCTTGTGTTGGTAGAGGGGCGTGGTATCGATCCGTTGTCCGTTGATGTACACCTCCGCCCATCCCCCGCGCAGGGTCACATTTAGGGTGCCAGTCTTTGTGTTCGCACTCACCGAAGAACCGGGCTGCATTCCGCCTGTGGGTCCCGGGTTTACGGGTGGCTCCGTTGCGGTTGCCGGTGGATCGCTCTCAGCCGCGGGTTGAACACGCGTGGGCTGGACGGGCGGTGAAACGGTACGGGTCAAGGTGATCGGCAGATGCAGCGTGGCATTTGGTCGTGACCTGTAGGTGCGCTGGAATGGGTCGTAGCCGGGAGCGGTGACCTCAAGGACGAAATCGGTATCGGGCGGTATGTCGGACTGAATTAAATCGGTTCCGCTACCAATCACCGCTCCATTGACTTTGACAATGGTGTTTGCGCTCGGGCTCACCTCGACCTGAAGGGTCGATGAGGCTGGAGGTGGGGCTTGCACAACGGGTGTGGGCGCCGGAGTCTTTTGGGTTCCCACCCACAGCAATGCAGCGCACAACGCGACGATCGCCAACAGGGCGCCAAAAAGCGGAGCCCGCGATGGCCGGACGTTGAGGGTTTGGCCGGACCCCGGTGACTCCTCCCACTCCAGATCAAGATCAATCTCTGGTGCGTGATCGTGCATTGTGGCGGCGGCTTTGGTCCCCTCTTCCAATCGAATTCGTTCGTCGCGAATTTCCGCGCTGAACAACTCAGTCAGGAAGTGACCAAGGTTCTCTCGCGTCAGGTCAGGCGTCGCAGGGTACATGAATTCGAGCAACGCGGTTTGGAGCTCGCGGGCGTCTTGGAACCGGTGGTATCGATCTTGGCTGAGCGCTTTCATGACGATGTCATCGAGTCGCTGAGGAATTCCGGGATTGAGTGTACTGGGCGGTTTCACATCGACGATTTTGATGCGCTCAAGCGTCTTGATGTCTGAATCGGTTTTGAACAACCGCCGTCCAGTGAGCATTTCATGAAGGATAATACCGGTGGCGAACACATCCGACAGGTGATTGAGGTGTTCCCCGCTGGCTTGCTCGGGACTCATGTACTCGAACTTGCCTTTCAAGACCCCGCCTCGGGTGTTGTAGGCGCTGATTTCGGCTTTTGCGATCCCAAAATCAGCCACTTTGACCTCGCCCGAATACGACACCAAAATGTTTGAAGGCGAGACATCGCGGTGAATGATCCCCAAGGGATTGCCTTGCATGTCTGTCCGTTTGTGGGCGTAGTCGAGCCCCTTGCACATCTCATGAGCAATGTAGACGGCGTACTCCAGTGGAAGGAGCTTTCGCCGCTCGGCGAGCTTCCTCAATATGCCCTTGACGTCCTTCCCTTCAACGCATTCCATAGCGATAAAGTAGTTCTCAGCAATGCGTCCAAAATCGTAGATTTGAACGATGTTCGGGTGCTGAAGCTCGACGGAAATCTTGGCTTCATCGACAAACATCTCCACGAACTCATCGTTGGCGGACAAATGCTGGAGGATTCGCTTGATGACCAGCAGTTTCTCGAATCCGCCGTGGGAGAAGGACTTGGCCTTGAACACCTCGGCCATACCACCCACGGCGATCTTGTCGATCAGGAAGTATCGTCCAAAGCTGAGAGGCTCGAAGGCTGGCATGAGAATCCGTCGCAGAATGTCGCGTTGCCCGTAGGATAATCTCGAGCGAGGTGCGCGGTCAACGGGGGATAGGAGGAAGGGCCGGTTGGCTACTCGAAGTAGGCCTCGATGATTTCGCAGGTCCACCCTTCCTCATCTTCAATGCGGTCCTTATTTTCTGCGCAATCCGCCAGTTGCGCCTCCGAGACTTTGTCGTTGGCATAGGCGGAGTAGCATGCACTCACTTGCTCATCGGAGAACTCTTTGTCGCACTGCGATGAAGCCCAGTCCGCCATCTCATTGCAGACTTGTTGGCAGTCGTTGGCGCATCCGGTGAGCAAGGAAAAGGCTGCGATGAGGGGAATGAACATGGTGATCTCCGAACATGGGGTGCGCGTTGGGCACTGTATCGCGATACAATACGCATTGCATGCAGCCTAAACACGATGGGGTTCTCCAGATCGAGCCCACCGACCAATGCAATCTGCGCTGCAAGATGTGTGCACCGCACCACGAAGGATGGGCGCAGGTGCACTCCGTGCCGAAGGGCATCATGGACATGGGTCTGTATCGGCGGATTATTGCCGGTTTGGTGGCGGATGATTGTCGATTTGACCACATCATTTTCCAGTGGCTGGGGGACCCGTCCCTGCACCCAGAACTGCCCACAATGCTATCGCTCGCTGCTGAGTCGCTCGCCGGTCGTGTCGGCTACCTGCGTGTTGATACCAACGCCATTCGGTTGCCACCATCGCGAATGGATGCCCTTCTCGCTGCCGTTCGCCCGGGTGTACCCCTTTTGCTTGTGTTCACCCTCGATGCCCACACCCAAAAGACGTACGAGGCCGTCAAGGGTGTCGACGCGTTGGCGAAAGCGCGGCGCAACATTCGGCACCTCATCCGAATGCGAAAGCGGACAGGGGCTGCGGTAAACATCCAACTGCAGTTTGTTGTTCAGTCAGGCAACGAACATGAGGTGGGGGATTTTCTTGACTACTGGTCTGACCTTCTTGGCTGTCAAGGAGGTGACCAATGGCACGATGAACTGATGTTTAAGCGGCTCAGCGTGGGTGGTGGGTCCGACGGGCAGGCAGAGGCCGATGACCTCTATGAGCGCACCATGAGACGGTTCGGCATCCGAGCCGGCAAGGTGGGTGGGGTGCATGTGCACGTCTGGTCCAAGCGGCCGTGGGTCGAGGACGATGGCCATACGGGTGACCGAGGCGCGTGCCCAGGGTTGTGGCTCACGCCGGTCATTCGACACGATGGTGGCCTGATGATGTGCTGCGCCGACCTCCGGGGCGAACTCAGCCTCGGAAGCTTGGCAACTCACGGATTCCGAGAACTGTGGCAGGGCCCGATCGCCACGCGAATGCGGATGGAGCACCTTGCGGGTCAGTTCGAGGGTGTGTGTGCCGGTTGCGGCGGCATCAATTGGTACGCAACGACGGAGTCCATGGAGGACGAAGCGCGAGCCCGGGCGGTGGAACTGGGTGTTTAGTCTAAGATTCTGGCCAGTCTGAATCCGGTGTGAATGTCTCGTGCGTAGTCCCACACGAGGTTCCGGCGATTCCATCGAATTTCGGGGCGTCTGCAGGCATAGGAGCCACCGCGTTCCGAGAAGACTTCCGTCGGCGCATCGAGATCGGGCATGGCAACCGGATCGATCAGGTCTTGTCCCGAGTAGGGCTCGTAGGCGTCATAGACCCGTTCACGAATGTTCCCACCCATGTCATACAGTCCAAACCCGTTCGGAGCGAGGCTGCCGACAGGGTACGATTTGTCGCCGGAGTTCTCTTCCCAATATGCGATGGCGTCGATGTCGTCCGAACCGGGGTAGGTGAACGACTCGTCGCCGCGTGCTGCATACTCCCACTCGGCCTCGGTGGGCAGACGGAATCCCTCACATTCATAAGGCTCAACAATCGGCGTGCATCGAATGTCCGGACCGTTCCCATCGCATTCGAAACAGGGTTCGAGTCCACTGGCCACCGAAACGGCATTTCCGAAGGCCTGAGCTTCGTGCCATGAAACGCTGTGGACCGGACAGTCCAAGCAGTTGTCGTCCGCCATGATGGTGTCGGTTGCACCTCGGACGCTGTAGCCCATGTACGCTTCCCACTGCGCGTGGGTCACTTCAGTCTCGCCAATGGACCAGGCGTGCGTCAATTCCACCGTGTGAGGCAGGTGAAAGTTGTCATAGTCTTGGTCAGCGGGGTCAAGGCCCATTTCGAGGGCGTCGGGAAGCAAGACGACTTCGAGCATTCCGGCTTGAAGCGGTGTTGCGAGGGCTGTGGAGGGCTTGGATTCACCGGTCATTGCTGCACCGTTTTCCGCTTGGTAAGCGTCGTTTTCGGGTGTCTGGTCGACGGTGGCGTATTCGGCGGGTACGGCACAGCCAATCAGGAGCAAAGGTAGAATCTCAAATGAACGCATGGCAACCTCTCACGATGGATGGCGTAAGTATACAACGAAATCAAGGGGAGGGATCGTTCAAGGCAGCGCCCCCGGTTGTATGTCACTGAGAAGGGCCTCGACCCCCAGCAACGCACATCCAATATGTTGGACGCCGTCCATCTGAACATCCAGTTTGTAGGGTGTGTCCCGGAAGCCACCCAGCAGAGCGGACGGTCGAGGAAGCAAGGCCGCATCGGATTCGTTGTAGGCGCTATGGAGGAACCATTGACCGAACGCGAGCGCGTCTTCGCGGTATTCATCGTTTAAATAGGCCGCGGCCACCACAGCCTCAGCCAACCCGCCTGCGGCCGCTGAAAACGGCCGGATGGTGCTCGATTCGGATGGGGTCTTCGAACGCTCTTTGTGCAGATAGGCGTAGCAGATGTCCTCGCCAGCGGTGCGACCCAAGGCGTCGCGCACAACAAGAGATGCGATGCATGTCCAGTGTTCATCCAAAACCACCAGACGACCGACGCCTCCGGGGGCATACCCGGCGTCCATGAAGGCTGCCAAACGCTCCAACACAGGGCGAAATTCCTCGTGCCCGGCGCGCACAAGCGCGGCGATGGCGAGTGTGGTTTGCCCTTGGCCGTAGGGGTTCTTTTTGTCCGACAGAAACGCGCCAGTCGCTCGGTCCATCTCTCCGCGGACCATGCCACCCTCGTTTACGGTGCTGGCAATGAACCGTCCCCATGGAAGGGCCAGCGGATGGTCCGCAGCGATGGCTGCAAGCACAGCCAGTGATGTTGTGCCGACCCAGGCTTTACCATCGCTTCGGCGCGGGTCGCCGAGGTAGGCACGGCCGTCACCCAT
>Ga0160422_10000696_pt1 | contig 20575 bp, 19 predicted proteins | sample Fk160mmetaG_FD_108192 | JGI IMG/M metagenome (GOLD analysis project Ga0160422, IMG submission 108192) | Marine microbial communities from the Central Pacific Ocean - Fk160115 60m metaG | ecosystem: Environmental > Aquatic > Marine > Oceanic > Photic zone | place: The Central Pacific Ocean... | reverse complement strand
TTCTTGAACGAGTTGATTAAATAATTTAGTAAGAGTAACTATTGAAGTCATTCCATATTTATGTTCAATAGTAGGTGCAAAATATTCCACCTGATTTTGATCAAGTATCTGAATAATAGATTTGAATATACTAGAGGTATTCCACAAACCATGAATTAAGATTACGGGTCTAGATGCTTCTTTCATATCAATCTTTAGAAAAGATTCTCTCAATTGAAACAGTACCACTGAAGCCTACTATGGGAGGTTTACATTTTGTGAGAACTATTCTTATTTTGTCGACAAGAAATCTTTCTTTTATTAATTTCATAATTTCTTTTGAATACTTTTCAATAGTAAAACAAGAGAAAGTTTCTGAATGAGCTTTTATATCTTCTACTAACCTCGAATAATCAATAGTATCGTTAATGTCATCACTTTTAGAGCATTCTTCAAAATCTGACCATAGGTATACATCAAGAGAAAATAATTGCCCTAAAGATCTTTCTTCATCAAGTACACCAACTTTTGACCAAAGTTTGATATTTTCAATTTTTAGATGTGCATCCTCCATCATCCTAAATAATATCCTTATGAGTAAAAGTTTCCTTACCAGAAGAAAAATCTTCAACTATATGACCTGAACCTTGAAGAAAATATTTATAAGTAACTAATCCCTCCAACCCTACAGGTCCCCTAGGTGGAAGAGTTTGCGTGCTGATACCAACTTCAGCCCCAAAACCATATCTGAATCCATCAGCGAATCTTGTCGAGCAATTGTGAAAGACTCCTGCACTATCAACAACATGCATAAATTTAGCTGCATTTTTTTTATTTTCTGTAATTATTCCATCAGTATGTTTTGAACTAAACTTTTGAATATGAGAAATTGCGCCGTCGATATCATCAACTATTTTTACAGATAAAATTAAATCTAAATATTCGCTACTCCAATCTTTGTGATCAGCCGATAATTTAATCCCTAATGACATTGATCTTTCATCGCCTCTCAATTGAACATTATGCTTTCTAAATATTGGAATTGCTTTGCGAAGAAAATCTGATGCAATATTTTTATTAATTAATAATGTTTCAATCGCATTACATGCAGATGGATATTGAATTTTGCTATCTAAAGCAACTTTTACTGCTAGATCAAGATTACAATCATCATCTATATACAAATGACAAATTCCATCTGCGTGTCCCAATACAGGGATTTTTGTATTGGCTTGAATGAATTTAACAAGTTCATTACTTCCTCTTGGAATAATCAAATTTATATCTTTTTCTAAATTTAACATTGCCATACTTTCGTTTCTATCTTTAAGCAGGCATATTGAATTCTTATCAATTGATGATTTATCTAATCCTTTTTGCAGAGCATCTACTATTGCTAAATTTGTATGATACGCTTCACTTCCTCCCTTAAGAATTACACCATTTCCTGATCTAATTGCCAATGAGCTTATCTGAACAACAGCATCTGGTCTAGATTCAAAGATAACCCCGATTACACCTATTGGAACAGTTTTTCTTTGCAGAATCAAGCCTTGCGATAATTCTTTATTTATTTGAATCTGCCCAATAGGATCTGTTAAATTAGCAACGTGTTTAATTCCCTCAATAGCGATTAAAAGCTTATCTTTTGATAAATTTAATCTAGATAATAAAGATTTTGAAATACCCTTATTTTGAGCTAACAGTAAATCTTTCTTATTAGCATTTAATATTTTCTCTGAATTTTCAATCAAAAGACTCGCCATCTTATTTAAAGATATTTTCCTCTCATCGTTAGTCGCTTGACATATTTTTAAAGAAGCTTTTTTAACTTCAGAAACCTTTTGCTGTAAATCTTTATCAGGAAAAGGAATTTCAAAAGAATTTATCATATTTTATAAGTGTCTTTAGAACTTAATATTAATAGAAAAGTTGATTAGTACAAGATGAAAGAATTAATATCTAAAAAATAATTGCAATTGACTTTTCCAATCTCCATTTGAATCAAATGAACCTAGTATTTCTAAATATTGATTTGCTTGTAAAGTAAGAATCCAAAGTGGTGGAATATCATCCCTATCAGGTGTTGTCTGCATTGCAAAGTTTAGGCTATCCGTGATATCCAAGCCAATTTCAGCGACCCAGGCTTGAGAAGACAAACCATCATTAGAAGAGTTTTCTTGAGATTCCTCAAGATCTAATTTCTCATTAGAAAAAATATTATTAAGTGGTTCATTATTCTCAATAAGTGCTGGATAAATAGATAATTGGAATCTCTCGCTAAATCCATTTGCCCCATTTAATTGGGATATAAAAGCTCTATTGATAAGATTCGCAGAATTTCCCCCAATAAGACCAATAATCTGAGATCTACTGTAAGTTGGTGTGCTTCTTAATTTAATTTTTTTATTTTCATCCTCAAAAGATAATTGATCAAGAAATCCCTGATAACTAGCTTCAATTTTTATAAGTCTTGTATTTCCAATCCCAAAAGTTCCAAAGTTACTAGCGTTATCTGATCCACTTAAATCATCTGAAAGATTGGTATCTTTATTATTTTCGCTTATTGGAATAATTGTATCTGGTACCTTACTTGTAAGAGAAAAGTCAAGATAAGGTGTAATTCCATTTCTTGAGGCAAATAGAATATAGTTGTCTTTATTCTTATCTAATTTAAAAGGGGTGGTGTATAAATTAGCCTTTCCTTTTTTTATATCCACTAATCCTCTGGCATTTAAATCATCTTTAAAATTTCCATTAATTTTCAAATCAATTCTTGTATCTAAATATGCACTGAGAATGTTTCCATATTCAAGTCTGAAATCTGGTCCGAGTTTAACATTTAAATCATTGAAATTAACTTTAGCTAAAAAGTCTGGCAAATTTTCATTGAACAAATTTTTATTTAGAATTGATTCGTTTGAAATTATTTCAATTTCTTTATCTTTTCGCCAGAATAATTCGGGCCATACCTCAGAATCCTTCTTAATCTTTACAATTTTTTTATCATTTCTATTATTCCCCTTAAAGTTAATAAAGCCATCTTGTAATCCAATATTTCCACTTATGTAAGGAGTCGCAAAAGAACCTTTAATTGAGATATTAGAATCAAATATAAAATCTATATTATTTCCAGTAAATTTATAATTTACAGATGAAAAATTTAATGATGTATCTTTTTCTTTTAATTCCTCATAAAAAGGTAAAGATCCGTTTAGAAAAATATTTCCTGATTTTGATCCATAAGCCCTTAAGTCTTTTATCTCTAATTGATCAAAATCAAATATAAATGTGCCCTCTAGATCTTTAAAATCATTCTTAAAAAGTTCAATTTCAGCTTCCTTTACATAAAGAAAACCGTTAGCGATTGGCTTATTAATAAATCCTTTTATTAACATTCTTAAGTTTGCCTCTCCTTTCTTAAAAACAAAGTTTTCATTAAATATAGAATCAATCAAATCCAAAAATCTTTCATCTCCTTTAAGTCTTAAATCTAATTCCTGATTTTTAAAAATTGGCACAGATCCTATAAGAGTTATAGGATTACCGGAATCTCCCAATAAAAAAGATAAATTAATATCAAAAATAGAATTATTAAATCCTATATCTCCATTGTTAAATCTTATTTCATAATTATTTATTGAAGTTTTATTAGAAGACAAATTACTAATAAAACTTTTTTCGCTAAAATCATAATCTAAATTTAAATCTAAGCTTCCCTTAAGATCTTTTGATTTATCAAAGAATAGATTTGCAACATTTAGTGGGAATTGATTAATTTTTAATGAACCCTTATTATTAAATAATCCTCCCTCTAGACTTGCAGAAAAATTATTATTTTTAATATTTTTTAAATTATTTTTCTCATTTAAATATCCGCTTAATTTTGATTTGATTTTATAGTTAGACTTAGATGATCCTGCTATATTTAATATACCTCCGTAACGTCCTTCAAACTTATTCAAAAAGTTAATTAACCTTTTTTTATTTATTGAAATATCCTCTTTCTCTATAAAACTATTTAAAAAATCAAATTGTTCATCCAATGTCTTTTGATCATTAAATATTTGTACAATTTTAAGATCTTTTAGACTTCCTTTAGGTATAATTCTTTTCTTATTAAAATTGAAAATATCAAATATTGTATATGCAGTCCAATTAGCACTAATGTTTTTAAAATCTACTTTTATAAATTCATCGTTATTAGATTTATAAATAATATCAATCATACCTCCATCAATTGGATATAAAGATGAATTTATATTTAAGATTTTTCCCTTCTGGACAATATCAAATAATGAATTTGAGAGCTTAATATTTCTATATTTTCCTAATGATAATGAAAATATTCCATCCAAGTAAGACTGATCAGGAGATATTAATCCTGATCCATTAATTGTTCCATCAACCCTATCAAACTTATCATCTTCAATTGACAATTCTAATTCATTTAAAGGGAAATTTTTTGCTTGCCATTCATAATAATTTTCTTTTCTAACCATATTTAAGCTTCCTTTATTAGAATCAAAAATTCTACTAAATTCAACATTATCTAATTTTAATTTTGAATTTACTTTTATTGATAAAAAAGAGGGGATTGGAGAATATCTATTATTCATATTTAGTAAATAACCATCTTTTTTATTAATAATTTTTCCATCCCAAATTTCTCTAATTCGAATGCCTTTAAAATGAGGATATTCGATATTAAAATTTATTAGACTATTTAGATTATTTAGCTCTCCAGTTAGTTTTCCAGTCGCTGTTATATATCCTCTTATCCCATTTTTTCTAAAGAAATTCAAATTAGATAATTGGGTTCTAAACAAATTAAATCTTGAATCTAAACTTCCAAAATTAAATCCTTTTTTATTAATCCAAAATGGTATTTCACCTGATAAATTAATTTCTGGTTGAATACTATTTATATATCCTAATTCTCCATTAAATTTAATATTATTGATTTTATTTTTAAATGGAACATCAAATTTCAGATTTGAAATTATAGTTCCATAATTAATACCACTTCCACTCGCAGACAATCCATTTTTAGAACATATAAATTTGAAATAATCTGCATTTATATTTTCTGATAATGAAGATGTTTTAAAATTGAGACTATTAAGAAAAAGTTTCCCACCGCAATAAAAGTTATCATCTGATCTTAATAAATTTAAATTTGATTTAATAATCCCTTTTTTAAGAAATATATTTTCTTTAAATAATTTATATTTAAAATCGTCTAAATTCAAACCTCTTGATTTTATGTTTAAACTCAAAAAATTATTATTAAATTTTTTATTTATCTTAAATTTCAAATTACCTTTTCTTTTTAAATTTGAATCCAGATAACCAATAAGTTGCTTTTCCTTCGATCTGTATAAAAATTTCCCTTCAACTTTTGCATTTATTCCAATGTCTCTTATTTTTAAATTTGATTTATTTTTCAAGTCAAAATAAATATCATAATCATATTTTCTTGCAGAGATTGGAATTTTTTTACTAATAAAATCTCTTTGAAAAAAATCCTTATTTATCTCAATTTTTAACTTCCTTGGCTTTATCTCAAGAACTATTCTTTTATTGAATATAGATTTTAATGGCAATATCTTTAAATAGATATATTTTGATTCAATTATTGATTCATAATTGTTTTTATCTGATATTTTTGGCGCTTTTAAATTAATCCCTAGAAATCTTAATCCTGAATATTCCCCTAAAAGTACATCTTTATCAAGCAATAAACTTAAATTTCTTTCAATATTAACTTTTTTGGTTTCGAATATTCTTCTAAAAAGATAATTCGCTGAGTTAACAGAAATAAAACCTACAGCGAATACTGTAAGAATAGTAAAGATATTATTTTTTCTTCTAGGAAATTGATCCTTATTCAAAATAAAATCTTAAAATAGTGTAGGCTATCAAAATATAAGAAATTAATGCCATTAAATCCAGTAAATGTCTTTTTTTGAACTATTAGAATCAACACCTAGGATTTTTGGCATAATTGGCCTCATTCTTTTTTTTATAACTTTAATATCCTTTTTTTTCAATTTAAAACTTAAATTTCGTTTAACTGGGGCAACAATTTTCTCTTTTCTTTTATCAGTAAGTAGTTGGGCTTTTTTACAAAGTTATACTAAAAATATAAATATAGAGGGAGCTAAATATGCCCCTATAGTTTACGATAATGGTTACGATTTGATAATAGCTAAAGCAAATATTGATTTTCCTGAATCTTCTATTGATCCAACTCTAATGCAGTTATCCACAAACTTAAAAAAAGGGAGTCGATCTGGGCAAAATGTAAAAATAAGAATTAGAGCTTTAGAAAAGATTTCAGATGATGTTAGTAAACCAATAATTCTAGGTGAGGTTGAGAAAAGTTTTAAAACTCCTAGCAAATCTAATGAAACGAAATAAAGAAATTGAAAATCTCCCAATAAATTTTAGGCATGAAAAACAATATATTCTTATAAACAATTTAGATTCATGGGAAAAGTTAAAAGATTTAAGCACTAAAGATATTAACCAAATTATTGTTAGAAGTCCTTTATGTACTGAAAGTAGACTTATAAAAATAAGAGCTATAGCAACTTTTATATTTTTCTTAAATTTAACCCCTCAAGAAGGATATTTGTTATTACATTGCGGCGTGGGTTCAATGAAAGCACTTTCAATATTGAATCCTCATAACCTAGAAAAAAATATAGGCAGACTAGAAAGAAGTCTAAAAATAAAAATGACAGAACCAATAAATTTAATAAAAATAAAACATTGGATTTCAAAAGCAAAAATATTAGAAGATTATTGATACTTTGTAAATTAATTCGTTTAATGTAAAATTAATAAAAAAAAAGCTAATGAAAAAGATTTTTATTTTTTTAACACTTCTACAAATTGGTGGCTTAAATCCCTTGTACGGTCAATCAAATTTACTAGAGAGCGTAAAAAAAAATCCTAACAATGCTATAGAAATGTGTAAAAAATTTAGAGAATTTAATTCAAAAGGTATTTCTGCTAATTCTGATGAGGCTCTTAATTACGTTTCTAGGAAAAACAAATTAAACCCAATAAATGCTGAAATACTTTCAATATATGTTATTGGTCTTCATTGCCCAAATGTAATTTAGCAGTAATGTTTCCAGTAAAATATTTTGATACTTATTTAAAGCTAAAGGATGGAGTAAAACTTATTTCAAGAATATGGATTCCTGAAGGAGAAGGCCCTTGGCCTGCATTACTAATGCGTCAACCATATGGGAGAGAGATAGCATCAACCATAACCTATGCTCACCCAACTTGGTGGGCATCAAAGGGATATATGGTGATAATTCAGGACGTTAGAGGTCAAGGAGATTCTGAAGGCGATTTCAAAGGTTTTTCTCAGGAAGCGAATGATACATCAGAGACTCATTCTTGGGTAAGATCTCTAAAAGAATGTAATGGGAAATTAGGTTTATATGGATTTTCATACCAAGGTTTAACTCAATTAACAGGAAATGAATTCTCAGAGCCTCCTGATTGTCTGTCACCTGCTATGACTGGAGTAGATATAAAAGAGCATTGGTGTTCTGATGGTGGAGCATTTTGGTGGTACAACAATATAACTTGGGCCTTACAAATTGCTGCTTTAAAAATGAAGAGAGAAAAAAATTTTTCAGGTTGGGAGGATATTAGAAATAATCTTGAAAACAATAAACACCTTAGAGAGGGGCTTAACTTAATAAAAAAATATGATCCTGATAATTTTATTATCAAATGGAGCAAAGTACTCGACCAAAAAAAAGAATTTGATGAAATAAAACCTTTATCCTCTTGGCTCAAAAAACCAATGTTAATTATAGGTGGACATTGGGACCCTCATTTAAAAGGAGCTCTAGATTTGTATATTCGATCTAAATCAATAGGTGGTGATCCTGAGATAATTATCGGAAACTCTTCTCATTTAAATTGGTGGGAAGAATCCCAACAAACTTTATTAAATTTCTTTGACAGAAATTTAAAAAAGGTCAATCCACACAAAATTAGTTCTACCAAGCAAAAAAAGATATGGAATATATCTTTACAGGAATGGGATAATATTGAAAAAAAATCGCTAAATTATGAATTCAGTCTCAGAAGTGCTGGTATTGCAAATTTTGAAATAATTGATGGAAGCTTATTATTAAATTCTGAAAGTGATGGTTTTGTGACTATTTTGCATGATCCCTGGAGACCTGTTCCTTCTGAAGGTAATCATCTAGGTCCTAATCCAGGTATTTTCAATAGATTTGAAGTTGATAGAAGATTTGATGTAGCAGTATTTCAAACAAATTTTTTGAAAGAGAACATACAGTTATTAGGAATTCCTAATTTATATACATCTGTTAGTTGCGATCAAGAAAGTTTTGATATCTGCGCATCTTTATCTTTAGTAAATGAAGATAATAAGATCATAAATCAATTCTCATCAGGATTTTTGAGAGTTAGAAAAAACGTTATAAACGAAGAGAGAAATTATAAATTAAAATTTCAGCCAACCAATATCACTTTACCTAAGGGAAATAAACTACGTTTATCTATCGCATCATCAGCTTGGCCCAGCATAGGAGTGAATTCTGGATGTGATGCTAATAATATCAATCCTGTAACTATGAATCATCAAATTACAACATTAAATTTCAATTTAAAAAATACAATTATGAAAATCAAGCCATTATTTTAAATAAATCTCTTAAATTCATATAAAAATTTGATATGCTATACCATTAATTATCAACCAGTCATGATCGAAAATTTACAAATAGACTGGATTAAATCAGAAGCTCTCAAACTTGAAAATTGTTGCAATGATGATCCTTTTAAAATCTTAGGACCTCATTTTTTTGACGGACAATGGGTTGTCCGTATCTGGATGCCAGAAGCTAGCAATATATCATTATCTTTTAAAGATAAAGAATATAAAACTACCAACCCCAATCATAAGTGGCTTTTTGAAGCTTTTCTCCCTGAGGACCCAAAATCTAATTATAAAATTAATGTCTCAAGAGGAGGTATTGAACATTCTCAACCAGATCCATGGTCATTTAGAGAAGAGTGGATGGGAGAGATTGATAGGCATCTTTTTGCCGAAGGTAATCATCATCATATATGGAAAAAAATGGGGGCTCATCTTATACAAGATTCTGAATATCAAGGAGTCATGTTTTGTGTATGGGCGCCTAATGCAAAAAGTATTTCAATTATTGGTGATGTTAACTCATGGGACGGAAGACATCATCCTATGCAAAAAAGACTTGGTGGCATATGGGAATTATTTATGCCTCTGATGAAAGAAAATGATAAGTATAAGTTTGAGATAAGAACTCAACAAGGCCATATTTATGAGAAAGCGGATCCTTATGGCTTTTTTCATGAGATAAGACCTCAGAATGGTTCTATTGTTTCCAAACTTAATAACTTTTTATGGGAGGATAGCGGATGGATAAAAAAAAGGGATAGCTCGAGCCCATTAAATAAGCCAATTTCTGTTTATGAAATGCATCTTGGGAGCTGGATGCATGAATCAATAGATAATATTTATCATGATAAAAATGGGAACGAAAGAGTTCCTGTTCCTGCGGCTGATTTAAAACCTGGAACTAGATTATTGACATATACAGAGCTTACACAGAGGCTAATCCCATATGTAAAAGAGAGAGGTTTTACCCACATTGAGCTAATGCCAATATCTGAACATCCTTTTGATGGTTCATGGGGTTATCAAGTAACAGGATGGTATGCACCAACAAGTCGATATGGCACACCTAATGAATTTAAAGAATTTATTAATTCTTGCCACAAGGCTGGTATAGGAGTAATTCTTGATTGGGTACCAGGACATTTTCCAAAAGATAAACATGGTCTAGCTTTTTTTGATGGATGTCATCTTTATGAACATGGTGATCCAAGAATTGGAGAACACAAGGAATGGGGGACCTTGATATTTAATTACAGTCGAAATGAAGTAAGAAATTTTTTGGTTGCAAATCTTGTTTATTGGTTTGAAGAATTTCATATTGATGGGATACGTGTAGACGCTGTTGCCTCGATGCTTTACAGAGACTATTTAAGACCAGATGGAGAATGGATACCAAATGAAAATGGAGGAAATGAAAATCTTGAAGCAGTAAAATTCCTCCAACAAGCTAATTATGTTTTATTCGAACATTTTCCAGGAGCTCTTTCTATCGCTGAGGAGTCTACAACATGGCCGATGGTTACAAAACCAACTAATGTTGGTGGATTAGGATTTAATTTGAAATGGAATATGGGTTGGATGCATGATATGCTCGATTATTTTGAAATAGATCCATGGTTTAGACAATTTCATCAAAATAGCGTAACTTTCTCAATTACCTACAACTATACAGAAAACTTTATGTTAGCTCTTAGTCATGATGAAGTTGTTCATGGTAAAAGTCATTTATTACATAAAATGCCTGGAGACGATTGGAAAAAATATGCTAACACTAGAGCTTTACTTACTTATATGTGGACTCATCCAGGAAAAAAAACAATCTTTATGGGTATGGAATTTGGCCAAAGACAAGAATGGAATGTTTGGGATGATCTTCAATGGGAACTTCTTGAATTTAAACCACACTTGGGTATAAGAAATCTAATAGATGATTTGAATAAACTCTATAAAAGTGAACCAGCTCTGTGGAAAAATGATTTTGACCCATACGGGTTTCAATGGATAGATTGCAATGATAAATCTAATTCTGTAATTAGTTTCATGAGAAGAGAAAAAGACACTGACGAATGGTTAGTCGTAGTAGCAAATTTTACACCTAATTTTCATGAATCCTATAAAATTGGTGTTCCATTAAAAGGTTTATACAAGGAGCTATTTAATTCTGACGCTTCTATTTATGGCGGAAGTAATCAAGGAAATTATGGAGGTAAAGAAACAATTTCATATAACATTCATAGTTATGAAAATTCACTAGACATTTCATTACCTCCATTAAGCGTAAGTGTTTTTAAACATATCCCAGGAAATAGAGATTGATTTTTGCAATAGTATTAAAAAAATTTGTATAGAAAATCAATTTAATCATCTTTACGTTGTATTATTTTAATTTAAAGGTTTTCTTTAAACAAATTTTTTTGTATTAAATATGGGTGAAAATTTGCCATTACTTCTCAATGCCGCTTTAGGTAACGAAGTAGAAAGACCTCCTGTTTGGATGATGAGACAAGCAGGGAGATATATGAAAATCTATAGGGACTTAAGAGAAAAATATCCAAGTTTTAGAGAACGATCAGAGAACCCTGATCTCTCTTATGAAATTTCAATGCAACCTTTTCGCGAATTTCAACCTGATGGTGTAATACTATTTTCAGATATATTAACCCCTCTTCCAGGAATGGGAATAAACTTTGAAATCATAGAGAGTAAAGGCCCAATTATTGAAAATCCAATAAGGAATATTGAACAAATTACCAATTTAAGAAAATTAATTCCAGGCGAAAGTTTAAGTTTCGTCGGGAAGGTTTTGAATTCATTAAAGAAAGATATTGGAAAGAGTGCCACACTTCTAGGTTTTGTGGGAGCACCATGGACTTTAGCAGCTTATGTAGTCGAGGGGAAAAGTAGTAAGAACTATTCAATTATTAAATCAATGGCATTTAGAGAGCCAGCTTTATTGCATAAACTTTTAGATCATTTTGCAATCTCCATTGGAGAATATTTAAAATATCAAATAGAATCGGGTGCTCAAGTAGTTCAAATTTTTGACTCATGGGCCGGACAATTAAGTCCTCAAGATTATGATAAATTTGCAGGTCCATATCAAAAGAAATTAGTAGATATAGTTAAAAAAGAATATCCAAATACTCCTATAATTTTATATATTTCAGGGAGCGCAGGGATTATTGAACGAATGGCACAAAGTGGCGTAGATATAATTTCTTTAGATTGGACTGTTGACATTGAAGATGCATCTAAAAGATTACCGAATAATATAGGTATCCAGGGTAATGTTGATCCAGGAATACTTTTTGGTGATAAAGAATCAATAATAGAGAGAATTAATGATACATTTTCAAAAATTAAAAGCAAAAAATATATATTAAATCTTGGTCATGGAATTCTGCCAGGAACTCCAGAAGAAAGTGCAAAAACTTTTTTTGATCATGGTAAAAGCTTAATTTACTAGTAATCGATTTGGCATATTCAAATCTACTTATTACGGGCGCAAATGGATGTGTTGGAAGATATCTAATTGATTGGTTTTTAGAAAATACTTCCTTTAAATTATTTTTAATGGTTAGAGACCCTAACAAATTACCGCTATCAATAAAAATCAATAAAAGGATAAATCTACTAGTATCCGACATTAGGAACTGTAAACAATTCAAAGATGAAATTAGCAAAATAAATTATGTAATACACACAGCTACAGCATGGGGCGATCCTAAAAGGGCTTATGAAGTAAATATTATTGCTTTTGAACAACTTCTTGGTTTGCTAGATCAAAAAAAATTAAAAAAAATCATTTATTTCTCCACAGCAAGCATACTGGATGAAAAAACAGAGTTAATGAGAGAGTCATTAATTTATGGAACAGAATACATACAAACAAAATATCAGTGTTATGAGTGGCTAAGAGGAAGTGATTTTTCACAAAAAACTTATGTTATTTTTCCTACTTTAGTTTTTGGCGGGACACTTGATAAAAAAAGTGAATACCCAGCTAGTTACCTTACTCAGGGTTTAAAGCAAGCTCAAAGATGGCTTTGGATAGCTAGATTCTTTAGACTTGATTCAAAATTTCACTTCATACATGCAAAGGATATCGCTCAAATTTGTGGTTCTCTTTTAAAAAAAGTAATTGATGGAAAAGATGAGGGCTTTAAGAATTTTGTAGTTGGACAAAATTATATAACAATTGACGAAGCTATAAATATCCTTTTAAAAAATAGTGGGATGAAAAGATTTTTTTCTATTCCATTAAAAAAACGAATAATAAAAATATTATTAAAAGTATTACCAATTCAGGCAACTAGTTGGGATGTATTTAGTATCAAAAAATATAATTTCAATCATAAACCCATTACCACACCTGAATCCTTGGGAGTAAAAAGTTATGCAAAGACACTTAGAAAGGTTATTAAATTAGCAAAGTTACCAAGATGTAATATGAATTAAAATTTTCGCGGTTTAGTTACCAATACCTTGTAAGATATATAAAAGTCTATTTAAATTATGTTACGCTCCATTTTTGCAGGTTTCTTTGCAATAGTTTTAAGCTTTGGTTTGGGAATGTCATCAGCTTCAGCTGCAACAGTTGAAGTTAAGCTTGGTACAGATGCTGGAATGCTAGCTTTTGAACCCAGTACTATTAACATTAGTGAAGGTGATACAGTAAAATTTATCAACAATAAGTTGGCACCACATAATGCTGTATTCGACGGTCATGAAGAATTAAGTCATGCTGATCTTGCCTTCGCTCCAGGTGAATCATGGGAAGAGACCTTTACAACTGCAGGAACTTATGAGTTTTACTGTGAACCTCATAGAGGTGCTGGAATGGTAGGAAAAGTTATAGTTGAATAGAGAGCATTATAACTTTCTTAAAACTATTAACTTTTGTGAGTAGTTTTTTATCTCCAATTTGATTTTTCAATACAAATGAATATTACTTCAAGTATGTTTGCAAAAAATGCTTGGAGTATTTTTTTGTACTCAAAAAAATTAGCTCAATTGAATAATTTTCAATATGTTGATTCGGAACATTTGTTGTTATCAATTTTAGAAAATTCAAAATTAATAAGAAAAATTCTTGAAAAGAATGGCTTAATTATTAACCAGCTAAAACAAACATTAAATTTACTTATAGATAAGAAGGGGAAAATGAATAATAAGCAAGAGAATATTTATATAGGAAATAATCTTCATAAAACTTTCTTAAAGGCAGAACAAATAAAAAATTATTTACATGAAGACGTTATATCTACTAAGCATTTACTATCTGGACTAGTTTATGATGAGAATTGTGGTTTGTTAATTTCTAATAAAAAGACTAGTCATGAATTTTTAGAATTTATTTATATGGAATTTAATGAAACAAAAAACAATGAAAATAAAAATCAACAGGATCCCCTTGAAAAATTTGGCATTGATCTCACAAAATCAGCGAGAGATGGAATATTAGATCCTGTAATTGGGAGAGATGAAGAGATAAGAAGAACAATTCAGATTTTGAGTAGGAGAACAAAAAATAATCCAGTCTTAATTGGAGAGCCTGGAGTTGGTAAGACGGCTATAGTAGAGGGCCTCGCACAAAGAATAGTTAATAGTGATGTTCCCTCGTCTCTTCACAACCGTCAATTAATCTCCTTAGATATGGGTTCTTTGCTTGCTGGGGCTAAGTATCGCGGCGAGTTTGAAGAAAGAATTAAAGATGTACTAAAAATTGTAAAAGCATCAATGGGCAAAATAATTTTATTCATTGATGAAATCCACACTGTAGTTGGTGCAGGAGCTAGTGGAGGATCAATGGATGCGAGTAATTTATTAAAACCAATGCTTGCCAGAGGTGAATTGAGATGTATTGGAGCAACAACTTTAAATGAACATAAACAAAATATTGAAAAAGATCCAGCTTTAGAAAGAAGGTTTCAAAAAATCAAAATCAATGCTCCATCTGTGGAGGATACAGTTTCAATTTTACGAGGACTTAGAGAAAAATATGAGGTACATCATGGAGTAAGAATTTCTGATAATGCTTTAGTTGCAGCTTCCCACCTAAGCGAAAGATATATAAATGATAGATTTCTTCCCGACAAAGCAATAGATTTAATTGATGAGGCGGCATCAAGATTAAATATGATTATCACATCTAAACCAGAAGAGATAGATGAAATTGACCGAAAAGTATTGCAATTGGAGATGGAGAATTTATCTTTAAAAAGAGAATCAGATACTTCATCCTTAGAGAGATTAGAAAAAATCAATAAAGAATTGCAAATCCTTAAAGAAAAGCAAAATGATCTAAATTTGCAATGGAAGAGAGAGAAAAAGGATATTGATGAAATAAGTAACATTAAAGAAGAAATTGAATCTACTCAATTACAAATAGAACAAGCCAAAAGAAACTTTGATCTCAATAAAGCTGCAGAATTAGAATTTGGAGTATTAATTGAATTGCAGAAAAAATTAAAATCTAAAAGTAGCAATCTAAAAAATGATTATCAGAATGGAAATAAAAGCCTATTAAGGCAAGAAGTTACATTCAACGATATTGCTGAAGTTGTCTCAAAATGGACATCGATTCCAGTAAATAACTTAAATAAATCTGAAAAAGAAAAGCTTCTAAAACTTGAAACCATCTTAAAAAAGAAAATCATAGGTCAAGAGAAAGCTATAACGGCTGTTGCCGACTCGATAAAAAGGTCAAGAACGGGTCTTAATGATCCTAATAGGCCAATAGCTAGCTTTTTATTTCTAGGACCAACAGGTGTTGGTAAAACCGAACTAAGTAAAGTGACTTCAAATATAATTTTTGATTCCGACTCTTCCATCATTAGATTAGATATGTCAGAGTTTATGGAAAAACATTCTGTAAGCAAAATTATTGGTGCTCCTCCTGGATATCTAGGTTTTGAATCAGGAGGTCAATTAACTGAAGCAATTCGTAAAAACCCATATTCACTAATACTTCTCGACGAAATTGAAAAAGCACATAAAGATATTTTAGATATACTTTTACAAGTCCTTGACGATGGAATTATCACTGATGGGCAAGGAAGAACTATAAGTTTCAAAAATTCAATAATTGTTCTAACTAGTAATTTAGGCGGACAATCTATTGTTGATTTATCTATAAGACATGAAACTCAAGATGAAATTAAAAAAGTAATAGATTTAGAATTAAAAAAATTTTTTAAACCTGAATTTTTAAACAGATTAGATGAAATAGTTATTTTTAACAGCCTGAGTAAGAGTGAACTTTCTGAGATTGCAAAACTTGAGTTTAGAAATCTAGAGAGTAGATTAGAAAAAAAGGATTTAAGTTTAATTATTTCAGATGAAGCTTTTAATTTACTTATAAACAGAAGTTTTGATCATGTATATGGAGCTAGGCCTCTCAAAAGAATAATCAAAAAAGAAATTGAGACAGATATTGCTAATAATATTCTTAAAAATAATTATGGAAGTAAAAATATAGTTGAAATAGTGGTTAGAAATGACGAGATTTTTGTAAATTAAAAAAATATCAAACAATTTCTTTTTAAACTTAAATAATTTAAATTACATTACTGTTTATACCAAGTAGGCAATTCACTAAAAGTTGCAGCATTACTTCTATTCTCTCTTGATTCGGTCTTCCAGCAGCATGATCTTCCATTATCTATCTCATACAAATATTCATTTGCCCAATTCCAAATCAATTTTGATGAAAACTCCATTCCAACATTGTCCATAATTTTTAAATCCAAAGCACCTAACCCATGAAGCTCGCGCCAATAATGTAACAATGGATCATCTTGATTTATTAAAAAAGTGTGATCAAAATGCTCTCTTAGCCTTTTCTCTAATGATTTCAAACTTGAGAAGTCAACTACAAAACCATTACTATCTAATTCTGTCGCCATAAACCAAAAAGTAAATGATCTTGAGTAACCATGAACATATCTACAATGGCCCTCGTGTTGCCATTGCCGATGAGAGCATGGGAAATCCTCATAACTTTTACTGCAGGAAAATTGTGAAGAAATGATTGACATTTTTTTATTATTACTAAAATTTTAGAAAATAAAAGTATTTAGGACTTAAAATATTAAACATAATGACTTATTCAGAAAACTTCTCCTTAAAAGATCTACGCTATGACAGCAATGGATTAGTCCCTGCTATTGCGCAAGATTGGCTCGATGGTTCAATTTTAATGCTTGCATGGATGAATCAAGAATCACTAAAAAAGACACTTGAATCTAAAGAAGTTCATTATTGGAGCAGATCAAGATCTGAGCTTTGGAGAAAAGGAGCTACCAGTGGTAATACTCAATCTTTAAAAGAGATTAGATATGATTGCGATGCTGATGCCATCCTCCTATCCATAGAACAGCGTGGAGATGGAGCATGTCATACAGGTGAGAGGAGTTGTTTTTTTAATGAAATTATTCAGACCTCTAAAACTCAAAAACAAAGAAAAGCTCTCCCAAGTTCTAACATATGTTCGGATTTATTCAACACACTTCATGAGAGATCAATTTCCCCTAAGGAAGGAAGTTACACCAATCAATTGTTAGTAAAAGGAAGTAATACAATTCTTAAGAAAATCGGTGAGGAGTCAGCTGAATTTGTAATGGCATGTATGGAAAATGATAAAGAATCAATTGCGAGTGAGGCGGCCGATCTTTTATATCACATGCAAGTAGCCCTACTTCACAAGGGTGTGAGCTGGAGAGAAGTACTTGAAATTCTTAATTCAAGAAGAAAATAGATATCAAATTGAATATTTTTTTTCAATTATCAAAAAAATTTATTAATTGAATTCTTTTTTTTTTATTAATTTATTATTAATTATTTATTACATGTATAGCATATTACCAATTAGACCTTAAGTTAAAAGTACTTGCAAAGGTATAAAACGTGAGTTCATTAAGCGATTTTCTTGGAGAAATAGGTCGCCATCAATTATTAACTCCTGAAAAGGAACTCACTATGGGTAGAAAAGTCCAAGAGATGTTGCTACTCATAAATAGATGTCAATCTGCTGGGGGAAAGGGGCCTGAATGTGAATACTCTGAACTTGAGAAAAAAACAATCAGGATTGGAGAAAAAGCTAAAGATGCAATGATTACTGCTAATCTAAGACTTGTAGTAAATCTGGCAAAACGCTACCAAGGGAAAGGTTTAGAATTATTGGATTTAATTCAAGAAGGTACACTGGGCCTTACTAGAGCTGTTGAGAAATATGATCCATCTCGAGGCCATAGATTTTCGACTTATGCTTATTGGTGGATTAGACAAGGTTTAAATAGAGCTTTATCAACTCAAAGCAGGTCGATTAGAATCCCTGTAAACATAAATGAGAAATTGACTAAATTAAGATCTGCTAAATCCAAGCTCATGCAGATGAAAGGATTCCCCCCTTCAAGTCTTGAGTTAGCAGAAGAAATGAAAATCTCAAAGGAAGAGGTTGATGAACTACTTTCATGCGAATTGAGAAGTATTACTGTTAGTCTTCAAGGTACAGTAAAATCCAAATCAGACCCTTCCGAATTAGTTGATATTCTTCCAAGTGAACAAACTCCTCCAATGGAGTTAGCTGAATTAGCTGAAAGGACAGATTCCGCTTGGAAATTATTAGACAAGGCAAACTTAACAGAAAAAGAGAGAAAGATTGTCAGTTTAAGATTCGGATTAGATGGTTCAAATGAATGGAGAACATTAGCTGAAGTAGCTAGGCATATGAGTTGTAGTAGAGAATATTGTAGGCAGGTAGTTCAAAGAGCACTAAGAAAACTAAGAAAAGCCGGGATACAAAATGGACTAGTTGATAGTATCAACTAAATCAAATAAATTTTAAACTAGAACTCTTCATAATAAAATGATAAACAATAATGAAAAGAGCAGTAATAAAATTTATGAGGCAGAAGTTATTGATAGTTCTACTATAGATTCAAACCTTGTTCTACAAATCCTAATAAAAGCAGGAAGAACTATTGCAAAGCCTGCCTTAGAAGTATTAGAAATGGCGATGGACCCTCTAACTCCTCCTCAAGTAAGAGTATCTCTTATGGCTGCATTAGCTTACCTTATTATGCCCTTTGACCTCTTCCCAGACTTTATGCCATTAGTTGGTTTTAGTGATGATTTTGTGGCTCTTACAGCTGTTCTTAGCATCTGGAGCAAATACTTAACCCCTTCCATAAGGATAAGGGCCGAAAGAAGATTGAATCAATTATTTAGATTCTAATTATGAAAAAATTATCTACGGAAGAAGAAGCCAAGCTGATGATATTCATTAAAGATTGGTTAAAAATTCACGGATATACTCAGAAAGACTTAGCTAATAAACTTAATATTAATTCTAGTAGAGCCCCAGAAATCAAAAATAAACTTCAAGATCTATATAAAAAAGGTGGCCTTTTTAATATTGCTAAACACCTTATAAAGATTGAACAAAGTTGGTTAAATATTAATACTCCTATTTCAGAAGATAAAAAAGATCAAGAACCTTTTAACCAGTTAGATATAAACTATAAATTAGATCTTGATACAATTGATGGTTTAATAGATAGAATGGACTCAGATTATAATAAATAATAAAAACATTAACTAATAAATCTTATGTATAATTAAATTACATATATTTTTGAACTTAGATTTATGAAATTTCTTTACAAATATATACTTATAAAAATTTTATAAATTTATTAAATTTAAATAACGATTTAACAATATATATATTTTTAAAAAGAGTAATTTATATTCTAGAGAAAATCCTTGTAATCAAATCTAATATTAAAAAACCTGCGTCCAAGGATAAATTTCTAAATTAATCCATATACCTTTTTTCCAATATATATCTTCCTCTAATAGATTTTTTAAATAATCTTTATTACTAGCATTAAATATACCAAATAAATATTTTGTGCATTTAGTTGGTCCCAAAGTGATTAAAATATCTTTTTCTTTAAGTTCATAAAGTCTTCTTAAATGTTCATCTCTAAATTCTTCTCTTTTGTTAATTGCGTCTTCACAATATTTGCCCCAAACTATAAATTTTTCCATAATATAAGATATATTATTTAATTAATTTATAATATATATTTGCATAAATAAGGTACTCATTGCTATGTTATTTAAGTAGATCTTATTATTACTTATTATGCTCACTGGTAGTGATCTACTTGCTAAAGTTAAAGAACTTGGTGATGTTAGCAAGTCAGATCTCGTTCGTGCATGCGGCTATGTATCCACAAAAAAAAATGGTAGCGAACGTTTAAATTTCACCGCTTTTTATGAGGCACTTCTTGAAGCTAAAGGTGTAAACTTTGGAGATTCTGGAGTCTCTGGGATTGGAAAGGGTGGAAGAAAATTAAGTTATGTGGCAACAGTTCAAGGTAATGGAAATCTTTTAATTGGTAAGGCATATACAGCTCTTTTAGATCTAAAAGCAGGCGACGAATTTGAAATAAAGCTTGGAAGAAAGCAAATTAGACTTTTACCTGCTGGCGATAGTGAAGAGTAGAAAATTTATTTTTGTCAACATTAATCATAAAGATAGATTGATTTCTAATTAAAATAATAAGGCTAATCATTTAAAAAAAATTGAACAAAAATAAGTAATAATTTCAAATTTGTTCATCAGCAGCTGATCTTAATTGTTCGCAAAATTGCCCGACTTCTCTTACTACCAAATTTTTATCAATTTCACAGATTCTCTTAACAAATGCGCTCCCAATTATTACTCCATCAGCTCCCCACTGCTGGACTTTTTTTACATGGTCAGGTGAAGATATTCCAAATCCTACAGCCACTGGGTTGGAGCTAATATTTTTTAATTCTTTAATAAGTTTTTCTACTCGATTTTCTAACTGATTTCTTTCT
>Ga0160422_10000695_pt1 | contig 20577 bp, 15 predicted proteins | sample Fk160mmetaG_FD_108192 | JGI IMG/M metagenome (GOLD analysis project Ga0160422, IMG submission 108192) | Marine microbial communities from the Central Pacific Ocean - Fk160115 60m metaG | ecosystem: Environmental > Aquatic > Marine > Oceanic > Photic zone | place: The Central Pacific Ocean... | reverse complement strand
TGCATTGCTGTCTGTATCTCTAGTTAAGCCCCATACTGCTCCCCTAGCATTCATATCCCAATATGGAGTTCCTAATCCAGCAAAAGATGGTACAACCATTACTTGAGAATCGGGGTGTTCTTCTGAATGTTTATATGCAATTTCCTCGGAATCACTTGATTTATCAATAATTTTTAGTTCGTCTCTTAACCATTGCATAGCAGCTCCAGCAACAAACACAGACCCCTCAAGTGCGTAAACAACTTCTCCACCAATTTGCCATGCTATGGTATTCAACAATCCTGAAGGCGTTTCTGGAAGAGCCGATCCTGTATTCATTAACATGAAACAACCTGTGCCATATGTATTCTTTGCTGTACCAGGTTTAAAGCAAGTTTGACCAAATAGAGCAGATTGCTGATCACCCATAATTGCTGCTATTGGAATGCCCTTATACATCCCAAAAACGCTTGAGCTCTCTTTAACCTCAGGCAATATTTCTTTGGGGATGCGCAGTGCGTCTAGCATATGATCATCCCAAGACATAGTACTAATGTTGTACAACAAGGTTCTGGAAGCGTTACTAGGATCTGTTGCATGCACTTTTCCACCTGTTAAGTTCCACAACAACCATGTGTCAATAGTTCCAAAACAAAGCTTCCCCTTTTCTGCTCTATCTCTAGCACCCTCAATGTTGTCCAATATCCAAGCAACTTTAGTGCCTGAGAAATATGGGTCAAGTACTAACCCTGTTGCTTTTTTACAGTAAACACCTAGACCAGAGGCTTTCAATTCCTCACAAAATTCTGAAGTTCTCTTATCCTGCCAAACAATTGCATTGTAAACAGGCTCCCCTGTTTTCTTATCCCAAACCACAGTTGTCTCACGCTGGTTTGTTATACCGAGTGCTAATATGGAGTTTGGAGAATTTGATAGCAGTGAGTCTAGTACTTGTGTTTGGGCTTCAAGAATCTCAAAAGGATCGTGCTCAACCCAACCAGGTTTGGGATATATCTGAGAAAATTCTCTCTTCTCAATCGCCTCAACAGAGCCAAACTCATTGAACAGAACAGCACGAGTTGAAGTAGTACCTGAATCGAGAGAAATTATGAAATAAGACATATGCGATTTACCTTCCTGCAAAATAAGAATTAGCCCTGGAGATGCAAGCATACGATGTAAAAACAAAAGATGGATTAGCATTAAAAGTCACAAAGTGGAATGATATTGACGGAGGTGGCAAAGGGACACTTATCATAATTCATGGTATTGGAGAGCATCAAGGGAGGTATTCTCATGTTGTAAAACACTTTATTGACCATGATTATGTTGTCTACACATATGACCAAAGAGGTCATGGCAAATCAGATGGAAAGCTTGGACATACTCCAGATATTAGTTTTAATCTTGACGATTTACAGAGGATAATTGATAGTTCAGAAGGACAAAAATTATACTTATACGGGCATAGTTTTGGCGGTAGTGTTCTTGTCAACTACTTACTCAGAAAGGAAGATTCAAGACTCGTTGCAGCAGTGCTCAGTGCTCCTTGGATATGGCTTAAAAAGCAACCCTCAAAAATCGATGTAGCACTAGCATCTGTGATGAATTTATTCTACCCAAGTTTTACTCAAAATAACAAAATTGACACAACTGCTCTATCTACAATTGATCAAGTTGGCATTGAATATTTAAACGACCCATTAGTCCATCCCAAAATTTCTGCGAGTTTATTCAAAAGCTTCTACGCATCTGGTCTTTACGCTATTGAAAATGCTGGTAACTTAAGTATTAGAACACTAGTAATTCACGGGGAGGACGATATGATTGTCGACCCAAATGGTTCTAAGGAATTTTGTAAGAATTCAGCTTTAGCTTCGTTGAAGTTGTATTCAAATACAAGACACGAGCTTCACAATGATAAAAGAGCTGAAGAAGTTTTGGGATATGTTAGTGATTGGCTAGAGTCTCAATAATCACTTTTCCCATTTTACCTTATTGTACTTTTCTAGTCTAAGGAGCTGGGACATATAGCTTAGAATTAACCTTAGTGCTTGGGCTACAAATAGTGGGTTTAAAATTGTGACAATCGCAAAAATTACAATAGTTACAGAATAATGCCACAATGTAGTTGTTTCTGAAAAAAGGGCCAAAACTGAAGCAATTCCAAATAACAATGGCGCTGTATATTTCAAATATTTTTGGCCATAAAGGAAGATTAACTGAATCAAGCCGATTTTCATCAAGAGTCCTCTATGTTTCTTTAGGATTTGCATTAATCCAGCAGTTATCCTACCCTGTCTTCTTCCTGAGTAGAATTCATCAAATGGCACATCGTAAACAATGGCATTGGGTTCGTGAATGACCCTTTTACCATTTTTCATAACGTTCATGGCAATTACCAAATCATCTAGAATTGTATCCTTAGGAAGGGGTTCAAAATATTCTTTTTTTAGGGTGTAAAGTGCACCACATACTCCTGTTGTTGAACCCTTGTTAGATTCCCTCATTTTGAGGTGGTTCATCCATCTTCTAGCAGGCGAATTTTCGCCCTCTAATTCAAGCTGAGATGATACCGCTGCTATGTCTGAATCTTCAAATCTTCTCAGTAGAGTTTTTACTGCACCTTTCGATATAGTTTGACGGACATCACTGAATAATAAAACTGGGAATTTTGACGCCTCTACTCCTAGATTTAAAGCGTTGGGTTTACCAGACCTTGGATTTACTTTTATTAATTTTACAATATTATTGTTATCAGTAATTTGCACTTCCTTAACAGAACTATCTGTTGAACCGTCATCAACAATTATTATTTCGTAATTTGTTACCCTTGCATCTTCAAGCTGATCAATGATTTCATTTACTTTTCTAGCAATGTTTTTCTCTTCATTATGACATGCGATAATTACCGAGACTCCATTACCTCCGACTGAACTTTCTATGTCCTTTTCTCCTGAAGATTTGACATTTGGCAATACCCTTAAACCAAAGAAATAATGCATGGCAGGTAGGGCTAACAATCCAATGGTTATATAGTATCCAATTGCTATCATTTAAGGTGCAAATATCTCTCTTTTATTCGATACTTATAATCTGAATGTCCATACCATTTAACTCGACAGTATCACCCTCTTTTTTCCCAAACAGCAAACTCCCCATTGGAGATGCTTGAGAAATCGCAAAACACAAACCGAAATCTGTCTCTACTTTTCCAAGGGCTACTCCGATTAAAAACCTTCCCTTAGTTGTATTTACTAAAGAACCGTTCTTGACTGTTCTGCTTCTTGAAAATCCTAACATAGACTCTATGTCTAGCATTTGCTTTTGGGCTTTTGCTTTTTGCGCTTCTGCCATCGCCAATTCTCTTTCCATCATTGCACGACTTGTTTCGTGCTTATCTCCAGCTGTACTCTTTGTTGCTGATGACTTTGATTGATTAATTGAAGTTATTTGGCCCTTTGAGAGAAGTAATTTCTCCTTAACAATTTCCTTCATCTGTTTGAGAATAAGGGACTTGGATTTGACCTCTTTCATGATGTAAATCTAGGTGCAGGGGTGTGAAGTTTTGTAATTTTCATCATGCAAGAGATCAAACCTAAATTTAGAATCCCTATTTCACTGATTCTTTGTACTTTGTCGCTTAAGTCACTTTGTCAGCACACTCCTCAAACATCGTATGAAGGAGCACCTAACACACCGTCTTGGGCTAGTTTAATGTACGAGAATCCACAGAACGTTGATGAAATTCGTGATGGATATGAAGAGTGGAGAAAGGATAATCCTTATGTAAAAAATCAACATAGCCAATATTACAAGCGTTGGTTAAGGCAAGCGAATTGGTCTATGCCTTCTGCTGACGATGCATATATTCAAGCATGCAGAGAGGCTAATTTAATGAGGTCTGGAGAATGGAGCCAAATTGGTCCTTGGCATTACGATCCAGAAGTTGCAATGTATTTCCAAGTACAATCGCCTGGATCTTGCCACGTATATACAGTTGAACAATCAGAATCTAATCCAGATGTTGTGTATTGTGGAACAGCAACTGCGGGTGCATACAAGTCAACCGACAAAGGACTAAACTGGAAGCTTATCACAAGAGATATACCTGTAACGCAAGTTTACAGCATAGCAATTGATAAGGAAAACGAGGACATGGTATGGATTGAAGGTGGAGGAGATTTGTACAGGAGTGATGACGGAGGTGAGTCTTGGACTATGTGTGGACAGGGGACAACTTTCCAGAATTACGATAGATGGTTTAGAACTCTAATGCAGACAGATTTAGGCTTATTTGCTGCTACAAACAACGGTCTATGGTTCACAGATGATTTGGGTGCAAATATGCAGTTAATAGCCGAAGGAGAATTTATGGAGCTAGAACAGCACCCTACAAACCCAAACATTCTGTACACTGTTAAACTAACAGGTTCGAGCACTCAGTTCATGAAATCTACAGATGGAGGAATGACCTTCGAAATTGCAGGTACTGGTTGGCCAATCGTTGGAGAAGGTGAAGAACAAAAGAGGGCTGAAATTTCTATTAGTCCAGCTGACCCAAGTAGGGTTTACGCTCTTTGCTCTGGGTCTACGCCCGACGGTGGCGGTTTGTTTGGGTATTATGTTAGTTATGACGAAGGCGAATCCTTTGAATTTTCATGCTGCGGAGATGGTCCTGGAGGCCCATGGGAGGTTGAAGTAAACCCAAACATCCTAGGCTGGAGTGGAGACGGTTCAGGTGATGGAGGCCAATACTACTACGATTTGGCTCATGGAGCCTCGCCTACTGATCCTGAGAAACAATTCTCGGCCGGAATCAGTGTTTGGCGTACAGAAAACAGCGGTACAGATTGGTCTTTAAACGCTCACTGGGTTACTTGGTCTGGTGAATTCACTCAAGATAGATATACTCATGCTGATGTTCACGACATCAAATTCTTCACTCAAGATGATGGCTCAGTAGATATGTGGGTAGCTTCAGACGGCGGGCTTTTCTACTCTTCAAATGAAGGAGACAATATAACACCAAGAATGTACGGCCTGCACGGAACTGACTTTTGGGGATGGCAAAGTGGATGGAGGGCGAGCAACGTCATGGTTGGTGGCACATATCACAATGGCACATTAATTAGAAACGACGATCTTTATCATTGGGGATTAGATAGCGACACAAGTGGAGGGTGGCTTGCAGAACTTGCTGGCGATAATTTCAGAGGTTTTGTAAATCCAGCCGATGGAACAAGAGGATATCACGATAACGGGGCGTTTAACTATAGTACTGACCGATTTACAAGAATTTCGGGCGCATCATTTGACAATTCAAAAAACGCAAATACTTCCTACTGGTACGGTGAATACGGGAACTTTGCTTGGGATCCTACTAACTACAACAAGTTTTACTCACCAGTTGGTAGTGAGCTTTGGGTTACAGAAGACGGAGGAGCGAGCTTCACCTTAGTAAACAATTTTGAAGGAGAGAAAATCATTTCAGTAAAGGTCAGCCCATCTGACCCAAACAGAATCTACGTTAGTCACAAAAGCACTGGAAATTGGAAGATTCATACTTCTGGAGATGGAGGGACAACTTGGGAGATAGTTAGTATTCCAGCATTCACCTCTGATTTCAACAATAACAAGCCCATTTACCTTGATGTAGATGGAAATGATCCACTAAGAGTCTATGCAATTATCCTGGGTACCCAGGACGACTACTTAGTATTCCAATCATTTAACGCAGGAGATACTTGGCAAAACATTACAACTAACGCACTAGACGATGAGCACGTTGTAAGCATAGCACACCAAAGGGGAACTGAAGGAGGTTTGTATTTAGGAACTACAAGAGCCGTTTATTACAAAGATGATAACATGGACAATTGGGAGCTCTTTAATTCAGGACTACCAATGTTTACTGCTGCTACCTTCCTACAGCCAGACTACTGTGGAGGAAATATTAGAGTTGCAGGACCTAGATCTGTACACCAAAGTCCATTTTATTCAGATTCAGAAGTTCAAGCTGCTTTTATGGCGAGCCAAACTGAATTAAACTTAGCTTCTCCTTGCCACCCTAATCCTATTCATTTTTCTGATGTAAGTGTTGCTAAGTGCGAAGGGGCAACATATGAATGGACCTTAGAAGGTGGATCTCCTTCAACAGCATCAGGCACAGACGTATACGTTAACTACACATCAGAAGGATTGTTTGATGTAAGCTTAACTGTTACTCAAGCAGATGGATCATCCGACACAAAGACCTGGGAGGATTTAATCAATGTAACAAATGAACCTGTTACTGATAGCTGGGGTTTTGAAGAGGACTTCGACAGCGGAATGTTCCCACCAGAAAACTGGAGAATGGATTGTCCAAATCACGCATGGGAACAATCTTTTGATTTACTCGACGAAACCAACGGTGTAGCTCAATTCCCAAACTATTGGGTTAATACTGAAGGTGGATACGACATGCTTATCACTCCAGGTTTTGACCCAACACAGGTAAACACAATCCAATTCGATTATGCCCACATGAAATACGGAGATTACGTAGATGGTCTAGAGGTATGGTGCAGACTTGATATTGAGGACGAGTGGACACAAATGTGGTTTGCATATGGTGATGATTTGAGCGTCGAAAACTGCTATACTTGGTTTTGGTATGATACGGGAGGTGAAGTAGCGTGGGAGACAGTAACAATAGTACCACCAAATTATTGGTACGGTTCAGATGCTAATTGTGCAGAGATTGCCTTTGTTAATGTTGGAGGTTACGGCAATCACATTTGGATAGACAACGTGATGATTGGCGTTCCAGAAAATGTTGAAACAGTACCTCAAGTCCCATCCCTACAAGTATACCCTAACCCATCTAGGGGCATTTTCAATGTAAGTCTAGAGAATCCTGAAAACAGTGTTTACACAGTTACTGACTCAATGGGAAGAGTTGTAAAATCAGGGGCTAGCAGCAAAAGATTCACAATTGACTTAACAGACAAAAGCCAAGGGCTTTACATGCTATCAATCCCCGATTTTGTATCTTCAAAGCTGATTGTCAAATAAATAGACTCATGCATAAAAATCTCCTTACTATACTTTGTGGCTTATTTATAGTTACTGGCGTTGGCGCTCAACAATTAAGCATCTACAATCCACAAGATTTATATGACGAGCCAGGAGGATTACTAGATAAGGATATAGTTAGGAGCATGTTCATTGAATTTGAGGATCCTGATTATCACAACATACTTGGCAATGCTTTTTACACGAATCCAGATCTCAGGATTCCTGCTACAGTTACAATAAACGAACAAACTGTTGATAGTGTAGGTACAAGATATAAGGGAAATTCTACATTTTGCTTACCCTATGAGGAAGGAAATGTGAAAGTACCATACAACATGGACTTCAATTACTGGAATCCAGATGCTGATTTGCTAGGATTCCACAAGGTCAAACTTGCCAACGCATGGTTAGATCCGACTTTTGCCAAGGAATACTTAGGAGCCCAAATCTACCAGAGATACCTCCCCACTCCTGAAGTGAATCTTATTGCGCTACATACTCAAGGAGAGTACACAGGGATTTATGTAAATACAGAATCAATAAATAAGCAGTTCTTAAATAAGCACTTTGACGAAAATGATGGAGTGTTGTTTAAGTGCGATGGCGCGGGAGTATTCTGTGGAGATCCTGTCCCAAACGCAGGTGAACCTACTCTTCATTGGCTAGGATCTGACACTACTGACTACTACACTAGTTATGATTTAAAATCTGACCACGGGTGGAGTGAACTTGTAGAACTTATTTATACTATCAACTTTGATCCAGGAAATATTGAAAATAAGCTGAACGTTGATCGAGTTCTTTGGGCTTTTGCAGTAAACCAAACCATCTGTAACCTAGATACATACAATGGATATTTCGTCCATAACTACTACATGTACTTAGCTGAAAACGGTCTGTGGCAAATGATTCCATGGGATATGGACAATAGCTTTGGCGGGGCTCTTTTGGGCTTTGACTACTTCAACCCAAACGCTTTATTCCATTTCAATCCCTACAAAGGAGAGGATGTAAATGATAACATCCCTCTTGCAAATCTGCTTCTAAACAATCCGCTTTATAGAAAGCAATACAACGCTCACCTTAGGACAATTATTAACGAAAGTCTTGACGATGTCGCAGTACTTGCTGAGGCAAATGAAATAATCTCTCTTGCTTACGATGCAATTGAAGCCGACGACAACAAGCTGTTCAACATGAATCTTCTCAATCAAAACCTAACTGAAAACATTTTTACAGGTTGGGGTTTTGCGGGTATTAGTTCAACTGTTGAAGTAAGAAGAGATTACCTATTATCGAACCAATGCCCTGAATTAATAGCTAATGCACCTGGAATTTTTAATGTAGAGCTTTCCGAGGTTATGTCTGATGCAACTGGTACCTATGTCATGGTTAGGGCAACTGTAAACGGAGCTACAGAAGTGGATCTTATGGCGACCTTAAGTGAGTACAATAGCCATTTTGAGCCATATGCAATGAATGACCTTGGCGACGGAACTTATGAAACAAACCTTTACTTTGATTTGAACAACTCAGTTGATTGGAAATTCTACATAAGGGCAATGAATGACGAAGCAATGACACTTTCTCCTGAAAGAGCTGAGTACGAGTTTTATTACTACTCTACGCCTGTTGAGATTGATGGTATAGCCCAAACTATAGATATGGAGCTTATCCCCAACCCTACCTCAACAAAGTTCTCATTTAGAGGTCTGAGTTCAGTAGACCAAATCAACGTCTACGATATAGGCTGTAGGATTATCCACAGTCAAAACGGTCTTTACGAGGTGAATGTAGAGGGATGGAACGATGGAGTTTACATTGTTGAAGCATCTATAGGCGAGACAGTAATTAAGAAACGTCTAGTTGTATGCGACTAGTTACTGTAGCGTTACTACTATTTTCATTAGATGCGAGCGCGCGTGTTGATACGCTTTGGGTTCGAAGTACTTCAATGGACAAAACCATTGGAACAATAATCATCACTCCTACTGAATACGAGCAAAACAACGAGCTATATCCTGCAGTTTATATACTCCACGGAGCTGGTGGAGATTATGGAAATTGGTTGAGGAGGATGCCTGAGCTTGAGGAACTATCAAATGAGTTTGGGTTTGTATTTGTATGCCCTGATGGAGAAAAAACCAGCTGGTATTTAGATAGCCCTTTAGATTCTTCGATGAAATATGAAACGTATATCATTGACGAACTTGTTCCAGAAATTGATTCGAATTACCGAATCAACAAAAAGGCAATTACTGGACTCAGCATGGGAGGACATGGAGCGCTTTACTTGAGTTTAAAAAATCCAGAAGTTTTTTCCATTGCCGGAAGTATGAGTGGTGGCGTGGATTTAAGACCCTTTCCTGGGAATTGGGATTTGCCTAAAAGACTTGGAAACCAAGAGAATAATATGAGAAATTGGGTTGAAAATTCAATTGTAGTTATTGCAAATTCAACAGACCCAAGCCCATTTCAATTTATCGTCGATTGCGGAACAGAGGATTTCTTTTTGGAAGTAAATAGAGGTCTAAACATGGTCCTTGAAGCAAACGGATACGATTATCAATACTCAGAAAGAAAAGGGGCGCATAATTGGCCCTATTGGAGGGAGTCAATTATACACCACCTAAAATTCTTTGAATCAAAGTTTATTCCACAGTAGTAACTACCTGAAGAGTTTTACTCGCAGAATAGCCATCAGAAGTTGAAAGTCTGTAGATGTAGGAACCTGTTTCTAGCGAACCTAATTCTTGATTCACTAAATGATATCCCTTAGAGTATTGAACATCATTGACCCAGTTGTCTACTATCCTACCATTAATGTCGTATAAATCAATTGACACAGTCGTTCCATCGTTTGGCACATGGAATCCAACTTTTACAGAAGTATTAGCTGGTGCTGGGTTTGGCCAAGCTGGGAATAGTTTGCTGTCGTTATATACAAAGTGATTCTCTTGAACGTTTGAGAATGTTATGTCCTCGTCTCCTTCTTGATACTCCACATATTGTAGGAACATCACATACATTTCGTCAGTTGTAAAATCCCCAAAAGACATTGGTTGAGGCGGGTTGTTAGGGTTGAAAGGATTAGACGACGTGTTGTCGTATGACGCAATCGCATGTATGGTATACCCTTCTGGAATATGAACTAGAGAAGGGTATGTGAATATACCCTGCCAATGAAAATCCCAATCTGGGATATGGATTAATGGAATTGTATCCTGGTTATCAGGCGAAGTTGCATAAGCTTCCCACGACTTTCCAAGTAAGTGTGAATGTGGAATAATTGAAATCAAACTAACATCTGTTGGAACATACATAGTTCCGTGAAATTCAACCACCTCATTTGCAGGAATGTAAAATGGAACTGATAGATGCTCGGGAGACATCAATGCATTCTCTATTTCTCTTTCTATAGGTTCGTCAGCGAAGAAAAGATTTATACTAGTTTGGTCTGCCTCCTCAGTGAGGGATTCTCCATAATGCATTTGAAGTAACAAATAAGAGTTAGCTTCCATTATCTTGCCTATTGTGGGTGGTGAAATCAGAGTTGTCATACCAGGAGCCCACCCTCCAAAAAAATCATCTTGTACCTCAACTCCATATGAACCAAAGCTCTCGTATCCTGGATCCTCTGTTGCTGCGTCTAAAGCAATTGCTTGATTAATAGAGTTTATATTGTGAGTATACCCAACTAATGCATGATGAGCTATTGCGCTATTACCAGGACGAATTTCAACAGCGCTAATCTCAGTTTCCTCAGTCAGACCAGTTGGTAAAACAAAAACCTGATATTGCTCTGTACCGTCACCTCCGTGTACATAAGGTTCAGGAATTTCAATAACAAGGTCTGGCTCACCTACCTGTGATCCTTCAGGAAAATCTGGAAGTCCTGGATTATTTGCAGGGTCACCCTCAGGCATCCCTCCTGCTACCCAAGCAGAAAAAGTTTGGATTTGTTCATCTGTTAAATATCTCTCTCCAATAAATGTTGAATAGTTATGATCTGGAGTCCATGGCGGCATTTGGCCTGATTCAATAACATATTCAATAAATCCACCTTGAGAACTAACCTCTTCATAATTTGTTAAATGCATAGGACCAAGCTCTCCTGCTCTGTGACATTCAGTACAGTTATCGTAAATAATTGAAGCTACATTTTCGTGAAAAGTTGGGGTTTGGGCTTCAGCGCTTAGAACAATCAATCCCAAAACAAAAAATGCAGTATATCTCATATCTAAAAATTCAAGAATGTCAATTTAGTGATTACATCTCAATTATAATAAGTTCACTTGATGATTTAAAGCCTTCAACTATTATTAGCACATAAAATCCAGTTGAAATTTAGCTCACATCAATTTTGATTATTACCCCCCCCTTTAAACACCAACATTCCACTTAAAATTATATGCTAATCAATTCTGCATTTTTTTTAAGTATCACATTAAATAGTGATAAACGTTAGAAGTGAAAGATTTATAGTCCACTAGCCCAATCTATAAAACTGTGATCAGTCAAGGCGTTTAAGAATGCCTTAAGATCAGCCCTCTCTTCGTCATTCAGTTCAATTGGTATAATTAGATTACTCTTATTTGGGTGATTACTTCCTCCGCTTACATAGTGGTCTAAAACATCATCAAGTGTTGCAAGTGACCCATCGTACATGTAAGGATGAGTGATAGCAATATTTCTTAAAGATGGTACTTTGAACTTTCCGATATCATTAGGATCATTAGTTAGATTAAATAATCCTGGATCTTCATATTCTTCATAAAGCCCGTTATTTAATATTTCAAACCCACTTAACAATTGACCAGAATGACAATTTATGCAACCTTTGTTTTCAAAAATATGAAGACCATTTAACTCTTCACTTGATAGCGCACTTTCATCACCACTTAAATACCTGTCGTAAGAAGAACAACCACTAATTAAAGTTCTTTCAAAACAAGAAATTGCACGAGTAATTACAAATGGAGTTATTTCAGAATTATATGCTTCGAGAGCATCATCAACATAGGATTGATCAAGCATTAGAGAATCTACAATATCGAGGATGTTATTATGGAATTCATTTTCTTCTTGTATGGGAACAAGCACCTGCATTTCTAGAGTGGGAACACCACCTTCCCTTGTAAAATAAGGATGATAACCAACGTTAGCTAATGAAGGTGAATTACGTGTTCCTTCAGCCTGATTGGCTCCTTTATTTGTAGGAAAATTCGTTGCAAAGGCTGTAGAAGGTAAGTGGCATGAAGCACAGCTTTTATTGTCATCAATAGAAAGCTTAGTTTCAAAAAATAATCTTCTCCCTAGCTCCCACCTCTCAAGAGTTAACTGATTGTCTTCTGGATGGGTTACTACAGGAAAATGACTTGGTGGATCAAGCCATGGATATACTGGTTCTGGCATATTCCCAACACAAGAGAAGGCCAAAACAGAAACTATAAAAACTATCTGTACAGGCCTTCGCAAACTATTTTTTTACAACAAGTTTAGTATTTAAAATCCCATCAATTAATACTGAGTAAACACCTTCAGGAAGAGATTCAATATTTAATACTGAAGTTGATAATTGTGTAAGTACACACCTCCCATTTATATCAAAAATGTCTACTCTAGGATTTGCATTAGCTCCAGTAATATGAAAAATTTCATTTGCCGGATTTGGATAGATACTTGTATCATTTTCTCCTATGAATCCAACACCTAGTGTCTCTGTAGAGAATACATTGTCTCTCATATTTTCAAGAGCTGTTACAACTGCATAAGTAGTTTCTGAATGTTCGTACAATCCGCCTGAAATATCAATGTTATTTAAAATTTGAGAGTAATCAGCATTTAAAGAACAATCTATATAACCGGACAAAGCGGGTATTTCAAAAGAATGCGTTTGGCTAAAAAGATTAGCATCACCTAGAGCATGTATTTGAACTACATCACTCAAAATAAATCCGTCTAAGCATAAAAATCTATATCCAGAAGTCCAGCCCCAGTGCATTGAAGGATTTTGATGAGCTAGTGGATGATCGTCAGGATAAGTAGATGGATCAAGATGATTTAATTCTTCTATAACCCCAATTGAAAATGTGATTTGCTCTAATTGGTTCACTTGAAAATTACCCAAGTAGAGAGACTCATCGTCATCTGAATCTACTAAAAACACTAAATCGTCCAAATATGTTACTTGGCCACCATCGTGAACTAAAACAAATCCACTCATGTAATAATGAATACGCTCATATGAAAAATGAGACCCTTGTATTGCATAGCTAACACCCGATGCCGCATCCTCATCACCAAACATGTGGTTGATGCTTAGGTAAATGTTGGTTTGTGCTTGCGCTAGAGAGCCAAATAAAACAGCAATGACAAGCAATATAGATTTATAAAAATTCATAGCTACAAAAATTATATTTTTTTCAGTAGAGTACGCTCCGAGTTTAAAATTCAAGAAATATAAAAACCAGTTATTTACATCAATCATTTTCAAATTTTACAACTGGCAATTGTTTAGACTAGTTCTCCCATCAAATTAATAATATCTTTTTCAATCATATGGTTACTTGTCTGTATAGTAATAATAGTATTTGCAGGGCTTGGGTATGTCGATACATTATTTGATAATATTTCTTCATTCTGTATAAGATATGATTTTTTCAAAATGTGTTCTACATTCTTCCAATAAAGGTATTAGTCTTTCTGGGAATGGGCCAGGTTTGGGTTTGTATTTTAGAAATCCAGTAGATGTATGAGTTTCATTGTACCAATATGGAGCCCAAATCCCATCTTCAACTCGTGCTCCTGCCTCCCAATAAAGCATCTCAGGTAAAAATTCTATCCCAGCCGCATCACAAATTCTTTTCAATTGATTTTCTGGATTCTCAAGTATATCTCTAGACTCAACCACAACAAATGGCACACCTAATTTTTGTAATTCTTCAATTAAATCTAAATGCGCTTTATAGCCTACATCTTCAATAGAAGGTTGCTCGATTACCTTGTCAAATGACGGAAGCATATCCTCAGGATTTCTAGTCAAAATAACATTCACCACATCTTTAGTAAATCCCAAATTCAAGTCTAAGATGTGATGAACCATGTTTTTGAAAAACACTTCTGTTATACCATCTGGAAAATCGCCAGTCATAAAATCTGCAACTCTCTCTCCATTATTTTCCATTGTTGAGAGTATTTCGTGATTCAAAGGATGTTTCGCCTTTGTCTCTTCAGAAATATTACTTAAATAATGTGCGTATAGAGGTTCATCAAACACCTTGCATTGGGGTCTTTGTGCAAAAGAATACATTAGAGCAGTAGAAATATTTCTTGGCCCTGACCATAGACATATTCTCGCTATACTACTCATTTGAGATTAGTTCTTTGTATAGATTTTGTAATCTGTTTACCATTACATCTGACCCATCTCCTATGTTTCGGCCATCTATTTTTCGCACTGGTGTTAACCCTCCAAAACTTCCTGTAACAAATGCTTCATCTGCTGAGTAAACATCGTACAGAGAAAAATCCTTTTGGCAGCAAGTAATGTTGTTCTCCGTGCAAATTCTAATAACATTATGCCGCGTTATTCCATTCATGCAATATGCACCTGTGGAAGTCCAAACCTCATCACCTCTAACAATAAAAAAATTGGTCGCATTGCAGGTCGAAACAAATCCTCTAACATCAAGCATTAGAGCTTCATCAGCCCCTGCTTCAATTGCTTGGACAAGAGCCTGTACCTCATGAAGCTTACTGTGGCAATTGAGCCTTGGGTCTAGATAGTCTGGTGCTCCTCGTCTAATTGTACTAGTAAACAACGAAATCCCTTTTTTTCGTGACTCTTCGCTGGCTTTTTTATGCTCAGCTATAATAACAACGTTAGGACCGCTAATTGTCAATCTAGGATCCTGAGAGGGAGTTTTTTTTATACCTCTAGTAACCATAATTCTTACGTGAACGTCGCTCTCCATAGAGTTTGCATTTAACACATGGTGGACTGATTGAAGTAACTCTTTTCTGGTAAATGGCAATTCCAAGTGTATTCCTGCTGCACCTGACCAAAGCCTATCAAGGTGCAAATCGACAAATACCAATTTTCCATTGTAAAATCTCAAAGCTTCCCAAACTCCATCACCAACTAAATAGCCACTATCAAAAACAGAAATCTTAGCTTCAGAGCGAGGGAATAACTCTCCATTTATTGATATCAATACATTTTTATTCCTCTTATCAGGCTCTGCGTTATGCGTTCCGTGAATCATCTGTACAAGTTAGCATATAGTTATAATTTTCTCAACATTAATGAAAAAACATTAAGCTCAAAAGCTAGCGGTTTTCCTAAAAGAAAAAACGCGCCAGATAATTCTAACGCGTTAATTCTTTCTTACACAAAGGTTTTAAATCCGAGGAAATCCCTGAAGTTATTATTCAGTGAGCAAGTATCTTACTGGGCTGACCATATTTACTCTTACAGCTTCGCCTTTATCATTTAATCCGGGTGTAAACTCTGGAAGAGTAGCAACAGCTCTCATAGCTTCAGTTGATAGCGCAAGAGCAGCAGGAGAATCTCCAACGCCTCTTAATACTTTAATGTCATTTACAGCACCATTCTTTTCAACGATAAAGCTGACGTATACTGTTCCTTGAAGTCCAATAGACTTTGCCTCTTTTGGGTAAGAGATCTCATCAGCAACAAGCTGCATTACAGTCATTTGGGTGCATCTATCAGCCTGTACTTTATCCATTTCTGCACAAGTGGCAAGCTTAGGCATGGTTTCACAAACGCGAACTGGGCGCTCTTCTGTTTCGCTTTGACCTAAAGCAGGTAAAGAAACTATAAGAGCAGTTAAAAGGATTAAATTTTTCATATTTCTTATTATCAGTAGAAATGCAAGTTAATCAAAGATTAATATCACATAATTTGAACTTACTCAAAATCTCTCACTACTTCCAGAGTCCTGAATATTTCCTTATCACATATTTCATTGCAAACAAACCATGATTCATATGCAGATGGAGGAAGATAGATGCCGTTGTCAAGCATGTGATGGAAAAACCTCTTAAACACATCGTTATCTCCTTTTTTTGCACTTTCAAAATCTTCGACTGGATTTTCGCAGAAATGAATTGAAATCATAGATCCGACTCTATTAATTTGGTGAGCTAATGATTTTTCATTTAAAATATTTCTCATACCATCTTCAAGCAAAGCTGTTTTGGATTCTAATTCAACATAAACAAACTTGTTGTTGTTTAGAGTCTTAAGCATAGTGTATCCCGCTGCCATTGCGAGTGGATTTCCACTCAATGTCCCTGCTTGATATACTGGACCAGCTGGAGCTAGATAATTCATAATCTCAGACCTTGCAGCAAAAGCTCCTACTGGTAATCCACCTCCTATAATCTTACCAAAGCAAACTATATCTGCAGTAACACCAAAGTATTCCTGTGCTCCACCTGGAGCTATACGAAATCCAGTCATAACCTCGTCAAAAATGAGCATTATCCCATGCTCAGTACATATTGATCTTAGAGATTCTAAAAAGCCAGGTGCAGGGGAAATACATCCCATATTTCCCGCTACAGGTTCAATAATAATTGCTGCTATCTCTTTACTAAACTTTGAAACAATGGAATCTACACTTTCTAGATTATTGTACTCGGCCAGTATCGTGTCCTTTGCTGTACCCTGGGTAACACCTGGACTATTTGGTGTACCAAAAGTCATCGCCCCTGAGCCCGCTGCAATCAAAAATGCATCGCTATGACCGTGGTAACAACCTGCGAACTTTATAATCTTTTCTCTTCCTGTATATCCTCTAGCAAGACGTATCGCACTCATACAAGCTTCAGTGCCAGAATTTACCATTCTGATTTGGTCTATGCCAGGAACCATAGAAGTTATAAGATTCGCTATTTTTACTTCTACTTCTGAAGGAGTTCCAAACGAAGTTCCCTTTTCAGCTACATCTTTAATAGCATTAATAACTGGTTCAAAAGCGTGACCAAGAATTTGAGGCCCCCAAGAATTAATAAAATCAATGTAGCTGTTTCCGTCTACATCAGTTAAATAGGCACCTTTTGCACTTTCCATAAATACTGGTGTTCCGCCAACAGACTTAAAAGCCCTAACAGGCGAATTTACACCCCCAGGGATTTTGTTTTTTGCTTGCACAAACAGTTTAGAAGATCTCTCGTACCTCATAGCAAAATCTAAATTGTACGTTTTAGTATAATTTGTTCTAGACAATCAACCCAAGTATCATTATCATTCAAGCTTTCTACAAGTTGAACTTTTTGACCACCGTATTCTTCAAAAATTTCCTGATATTCATCACCAATTTCAATAATTGTCTCAAGGCAATCAGCTACAAATGCTGGTGAAAAAACTAAAATTTTCTTTTTCCCATCCTTTGCAAGATTTTCAATTATTACATCAGAAAAAGGCTCAAGCCATCCTCGCCCTAACCTTGACTGAAAGCAAACTGTATAATTTGACTTATTTAGATTTAATTTTTCTGATATTCTAAATGCTGTTTCATAACAACTTGCTTTATAACAAAACAAATTATCATTGCTAATTCCGGATTCACAGTTGTTATCAGAACACAAGCTATTGTTATAAACTTTATCTACATGCCTCTCTGGTAAACCATGAAAACTAAATAATACATGATCATATTCATCTAAATTATACTTACTTCCATTTTCAAAAAACGATTGTATAAACAAGTCGTGATCAAAAAATTGAGATACAAATGTTATTTCTGGTATTACCCACCAATTTTTCATTTCTTGCATTGCTAACTCAACTACAGAACCATTAGTTGCTGATGCGTATTGAGGGAAAAGAGGTAGAATTATAATTTGTTTAAAATTTTTGGTTTTCCAACTTTCCAAAACCTTTTTCAAAGAAGGGTTTTTGTATCGCATTGCGAAATCAACGTGATATTCTTTCCCTAGTTTATTTTGAAGTTTATTTTTTAAGTTTTGAGTATGAAATAAAATTGGAGAACCATTTTCCGTCCATAATTCTTTGTAAATCTTTGATGATTTTGGCGCTCTAAATGGAACAATAAATAAATTAACCAAAATCCATCTTAATAAAAATGGAAAATCTATAACTCTTTTATCATTTAAAAATTGAAATAAGTAACTTCTTACATCTTTAGTTTTTGGACTATCCGGTGTACCAAGGTTGACCAATAAAACTCCTGTTTTAAACTTCATTATAAATTAATTACAAATATGAATCGATAATAATCACACAATGGTTGCATACTCAAATGAAATTAACGAATTCGATTTTGAGAAATAACATATTTTTTTGGCGTTATCCCATACTTCTTTTTGAAAGAAGCAATAAAATGACTCGCAGTACTGTACCCAACCTTTTCGCCTACTTCATTGATATTGTACTTACCAGAATCTAGTAGTTTTCTAGAATACTCCATTTTGTAATCAAACAAAAAATTGAAAACAGAGGAACCGTACACCTGCTTAAAACCTTGCTTTAGTTTTTTGAGATTCAACCCTACTTCTTCTGAAAGTTCATTGAGAGTTGGTGGGGAAGTTATTCTTTCCACAACGATATCCTTGACTTGCTTAACCTTTCCCAGATATACATCGTCCATTAAAAACGGACAAGACTTAGGGTCCTCTGCACTTTGGTTGAAGTAAACGCTAATTAACTCGTACGCTTTACCCTTCAGATACAACTGCTGTAGGTGGTCTTGGAATTTGAGTTTATTGATTTGATTGAGCACTAAAATTGTCTCAGGCGAAATAGAGCTCTGATCGTAATACTTTTTATTACTGTGTTCTTCATTTAAAAAAGGGATGTGATCCGCAACCTCAGAGAAGAAACTGTGAAACAATTCAATTTTTACAAATAAAGAGATTACGCTAGCTCCATTTGGTATTGCAAGATCAAGTGGAAGATCTTGATTTGGATTATACAACAACAGACTCTGCTCATGTTTTAAATCAATTGTGTAGCTCTTATTGTGAAAATGAACTTTTGATTCTCCTTTGAGCCCAAAATGGAACTGAATATAATCAGAGGTCAAACCCGCCCATTTGAAGTTAGTTCCACTTTCCAAGTGATTGACATTGAGCAACATCAACCCATCATCGAGCTTAGATAATACTGAAGAACTTTCAGCGATATTTAATAATTGCTCTTTCATTATTTAGAATTGTTTTAAATTTCATTCAAAAACCAGGTGTTTTATTAATAAAATCGGGCACAAAGGTAGTGTGATGTATTCCAAATTCCTATTGTGCTATTAAAAGTCCTATCACCGTTATTTTTCCTTTATGTGTGAATTTATTTTTGCACTCATTCTAGGTCCTTCTAGCGATATAATGAAGAATAACCATCTGAATCAGAGCTTTGTAGTAATTGGGGTTTCATACAAGAAAACTGAAACCCAAACTCGTGGCTTATACAGTTTATGTATAGACTCTCAAAAGAGGCTTATTCACCATCTAAAAAATCTTGGTGGAGATAACATCCTGGTGATTTCAACTTGCAATAGAACAGAAATCTACTGTGAAAATCTACACTCAAGCTCACTGATAGAATCTTTAGCAGAATTTAGCGTAGGCCCTAAAGATCTTCTTTCAGATATTGCTTACGTGAAAGAAGGACGAAGTGCAGTAAAGCATTTGTTTTCTGTTGGGTGTGGACTGGACTCTCAAATTATTGGAGACTTTGAAATCATAGGCCAAGTAAAAAAGGCATTTGCTCTCAGCTTAGAATGCGTGAGTTCCAAGGCATTCTTAGATAGGTTAGTTAGTCTTGTTAAAAAAGCGAGCAAGAGAATTAAAAGTGAAACTAATTTGAGCTCGGGAGCAACTTCTGTTTCCTTTAGCGGTGTTCAGTATATAAGAGAAAATGTAGAAGGGTTAAGTGAGAAAAAGATTTTGTTGTTTGGCCTTGGTAAAATGGGTCGCAATACATGCGAAAATTTAGTAAAGCATTCTAAACATAAAAGTATCACACTCATCAATAGAAGTGTTGAGAAGGCAGAAAATCTTAGCGAAAAATACAGTATTGTAAGCAAGGATATTCAAGACCTTCAGAGTGAATTAGATGCATCAGACATAATGTTTGTTGCTACTGGATCACCAACACCAACTATCACAAAAGAGATGCTAGAGAGAAGAAATAAGCCCTTACTAATACTCGATTTTAGTCTTCCTAGAAACGTTGAACCATCTGCTGGAGAACTTGATAAAATTGAGCTTGTTCACCTAGATGAGTTAAGCCAAATAGCAAACAAAGTACTCGCAGAAAGACTCACCCATCTACCTCAGGCGCTAGAGATTTTAAAAGAGGAATACGCTGAATTTGTAGAGTGGCAAGATTCAAGAAAAATTGTTCCAGTACTCCACGCATTAAACACGAGGCTTAAGAGCTATAAGGACAACGAACTTGGGAAAATGCTCAAGGATGTAGATACATCTCAGCACGATAGTATCATAGCTGTAACGGATAAACTAGTCCAAAAGATTACTGGACAGATA
>Ga0160422_10000694_pt1 | contig 20600 bp, 18 predicted proteins | sample Fk160mmetaG_FD_108192 | JGI IMG/M metagenome (GOLD analysis project Ga0160422, IMG submission 108192) | Marine microbial communities from the Central Pacific Ocean - Fk160115 60m metaG | ecosystem: Environmental > Aquatic > Marine > Oceanic > Photic zone | place: The Central Pacific Ocean... | reverse complement strand
CTAGATTTTTGTATATTTAATGCATACTTACCCATGATGTTCCATCATAAACCTGTAATTTACTAATCGTAGTATTAAAAATAACACCACCTGTCTGTGCAATCAGGGCATCTCTTTCTGTTGTAGTCATATTTGTAAAAACAACCTGCTCACCAACACTTCGATCAGGAATACGTGACCAAGCATATCCATTCCACTCCCATTCATTTAAACCAAGTCTGTGCTTTTGTCCAAGTGTAGGACTATTTGGAAAATTTATTGCCATAATATACAAACTATGTTATACTTAATCTATGATAAAATATTTATGAAACAGTTTATTCAAAATCTACCAGTCTTAAACGCTGCTGAATTAAAATTAATTAACAAATATATTGATACTTTATACTTTGAACCAAATACCGTTTTTGGTGCTGGAAAAAATGCAACAGTTGTGCCAAATGTTAGATCTAGTAGTGGTAGTTGGATGAGAGAAAATGCTGCAGCAACATCTTTATTGCATCAAAAATTAAATAATGCCTTATTAATATACAGGAAAAAACTTTTAGAAAATGATTTAGTATTAGATACTTGGCCTGTTATAGGAGGTTTTGAAACAACTTCTAAAAGAGAAGAAATACAAATTTTAGAATATACATCAGAACAAAGTTATAACTGGCACATCGATACCTGTACTGATCCTATGAGTCAGTTTCATCACCGTAGTACGTCTATTATTCTTTATCTAACGGATGACTTTGAAGGTGGAGCAACAAAGTTTAAAATGCATCCAAAAAAAGATTTTAGACCCAAAGCAGGTCGTGCATTATTTTTTCCCTCAAATTGGTGTTTCCCACACTGTTCAACACCAGTAGTATCAGGCAAAAAAAGAGTTGCAGTTACTTGGTATTATTGTCAAGATAATTTAGTTCAAGTTACTAACTAGCAGCTTTTAACACTGCAACTTCTGCCTCTAAAGTTTCTACTTTCGCTATCAACTCTTGTATCGCTTTCGCTGATATAGTAACCATCCGAGTTTGATCTATGCTTTTAGAACCTTTTGCTGTTTTTGTTTCACCATTTTCATCAATATATTCTCCATCTTCAACATCAATTACAAAAGTACTATCAACCGTTTCAACTTCTTGTGCTATAACACCACAGGAAACACTTCCTTTTTCTGCAGCTTCTTCCTTCCAATCAAAATCCCTAAATTTAAGTGATTTTATTGCTCTGATTCCATCATAAGTGGTATCAACGATATTTTCTTTTTTGTTTACGTCTGAAGGCCACCAACTGACACCCCAAGCACCATTTGAAGTATCAACGTGCATATAACTTCCATAATTACGTAAAACATATATACCCTGTCCACTGACTCCACCTGGTCCTGGTGGTCCTGGTGGTCCTCCAGGTCCTGGTGGTCCTGCTACTGATGAATTAGCACCTTGTTGTCCTTTTTGACCTTTTTGTCCTGGTGGTCCTCCACTACCTGGTGGTCCTGGTGGTCCTGAAATACTTGAACCTTGTTGTCCTTTCTGCCCTTTAACCGAAGCACCTGGTGGTCCTGGTGGTCCACTAGTACCTGTATTACCAGTCTGTCCTGTTTGTCCTTTTTGACCTTTCTGCCCATAACCAGTTGAACCTGTTTGTCCTTTTTGCCCTTTCTGACCAGTACCTGTTGCACCTGTTTGTCCCTTCTGACCTTTTTGACCTCCAGCACCTGTTGGTCCTGTAGGTCCAGCGACTGTAGAAGGTTCTCCTTTCTGACCTTTATCTCCTGTAGAACCTGCTGGTCCTGTTAGTCCCGTTGGACCTGTTGGTCCTACAACTGTAGATGGCTCTCCCTTTGCACCTTTATCTCCTGTTGGTCCTGTTGAACCAGTTGGACCTGTTGGTCCTACAACAGTAGATGGCTCTCCCTTTGCACCTTTATCTCCTGTTGCTCCTGTGGGACCTGGTGGACCTCCTGCTGGTCCTGCTGGTCCTGGTGCACCTGGTGAACCTGGTGAACCCGCTGGTCCTGGTGGTCCTCCTGATGGTCCTACATCTCCTTTTGGTCCTGTTGGTCCTGTGTTACCTGTATTACCTGTATTACCTACTTCTCCTTTCTGACCTTTCTGACCTGATGGTCCTGTTAATCCTGTTGGACCAACATCTCCTTTCTGACCTTTTATACCTGTACCTGCTGGACCAGTTGGTCCTGTAGGACCTGGCGGACCACCTCCTGGTCCAACATCTCCTTTTGGACCTGTTGGTCCTGTTGGTCCTGGTGCTCCAGTAACGCCAGGAACATTAACTAATCCCGACCCATCACCACTGAATGAAGTTGCATTTACAGCACCAGTTACATCTAAAGTAGATCCATTCCAAGTTAAATCACTTTCTGCATTTAAATTATTAGCATTTCCAGTTGCGGTTATAATTCTATTATTTGCATTAAAGTTTATTGAAACACCACCACCCAGAGTAGTTCCATCTGCCTTCACGAAATTAGTTGCAGTAATAATTCCAGCTGAAGCGATATTATTAAAGTTTGAAGTCGCTGTAGTATTAATGCCTGGAATTCCACTTGCCTCAATAGCAGTAATTGTTACGGCAGCACCAGATATCGCAGATACATCTAAGTTTGATGAAAAGTTGATAGTTCCAGCAGTTCCAACAGTTGTTCCATCATGTTTGATAATGACACCAGAACCAGAACCAACAACACCAGTTAATCCAGATCCATCACCAACGAAAGATGTAGCAGTAACAATACCAGTTGAATCTATATTATGTGTATCGTAATTTTCGTTGGGTTTTATGACACCCTTTGTAATTCGGGTAAGTGCCATATTAGGTAATCTCCATGATTGTTAAAGAAGCATCTATACTATTATTAACATCACTATTAACAGTTATTGTATCTGCAGTTTCTAAAACAACTTTGTTACCTGCCATAAATTCGAGAGATGAACCTTGAGGAATAGGTGCATTTTTTAATAATTTCACATCATCTGAAGAAGGTCTGGTTACTCCCACACCTACAATACAACCTGCCCCTGATGTATTCGCCAACGTAATTCCAATTATAACAGTCGTAGTTGCACTCGGAACAACATAAACATTCTGAGTTGTTATACCAACATTCGCTTTCGTTTTTAATTTAAAGGTATTCGCCATAATTATCCTAATGCGATTGCAAGTGCAGTTGCGTCATCAACTGATGCACCACCACCCACAGAAACTCCACCAATTTGTATGTCTGTATCACTATTTATGACACCACGAACATCTAACGCATAAGAAGATGTAGGTGCGGTTGTGTTTATTCCAACAGAATTTGCAATACCAACAGCACCTGACGTATCATTTACAGTAATGAATGAATTTAATTGCGATGCCTCTCTATTTTTCGCCATTCCAGTATAGTCTTTTAGCTATTTATGAAATTAACCCGTTTTGTTTAACTACCCTCTAGTGCAGACACTCTTGCCTCTAAAGCCTCTACTTTTGCTAATATCTCTTGTATCGCTTTAGCAGATATAGTCGCAAAATTCATGGTGTTAATATTTCTAGGACTTAACTCACCATATTGATCAGTGGTTTGATACACTAATTCGCTGTCAATAGTTTCTACTTCTTGTGCAACGATTCCACATGATACATGAGCACCTCCTTCTGATTCTATCCAACTATAATCTCTAAATTTTAGATTTTTTATAAATGAACCAGCATCATATGTTGAGTCAATTATATTTTTCTTAAGGAGTTCATCTGATGTATTATAAGTAATACTTTTACTTCCACCAGAGGTTCCAAGATGCAAATAAGTACCAACGTGACCTAAATCATAAACGTTAGCATTTGCGGAATAGACTAATCTAAAAGGATGAGAGAAACCATTACCACCATACTGCCAAGCATATGTTGCACTGGTTGCATGTCCATTAGCATTAAGACCTGGTCCTGGTGGTCCTGGTGGTCCTACAGATCCTGGTGGTCCTGCTGTTGAGGATGGTTCTCCTTTCTGACCTTTCTGACCAGTTATTGAAGAACCTGGTGGTCCTGGTGGTCCTGCTGTATATGAAGGTGAACCTGCTTGACCTTTTTGTCCTTTTGAACCAGTTGGTCCTGTTGGTCCAGTTGGTCCTGTATTACCTGTATTACCCGTCTGTCCTGTTTGTCCCTTTTGCCCTTTTTGACCTACACCTGTTTGTCCCTTTTGTCCTTTTGAACCAGTTGGTCCTGTTGATCCTGTTGGTCCTGTAGGACCTGGTGGACCTCCTGATGGTCCTGTTGGACCAGTTGGTCCTGTGGGTCCTGCAACTGTTGAGGGTTCTCCTTTCTGACCTTTATCTCCTGTTGAACCTGTATTTCCTGTTGGACCTGTAGGACCAGTTGGTCCTGCAACTGTGGATGGTTCACCTTTTGATCCTTTGTCACCCGTTGGTCCTGTTGAACCAGTTGGTCCAGTTGGTCCTACAACTGTAGATGGTTCTCCCTTTGCACCTTTATCTCCTGTTGGTCCTGTTGAACCAGTTGGTCCAGTTGGACCTGTAACTGTTGAGGGTTCTCCCTTATCACCTTTATCTCCTGTGGGACCTCCTGCAGGTCCTGGTATTCCTGGTGGACCTTGAACTTGAGAAGGTTCTCCCTTGTCACCTTTATCTCCCGTTGGTCCATTTGGTCCAGCAGGTCCTGCTGGTCCTGGTGCACCTATTGTACCCGTTGGTCCTGGTGGTCCACCTGATGGTCCTACATCTCCTTTTGCACCTTTCTCTCCCTTTGCCGAACTTGGTCTAGCGAATGCAATATGTCTAACCTGTATAACAACACCATTAGCTGGAGCAGTCACAAAAGTCAACTGAAATGATGAGGTAGAATAAGATCTTACTGGATACTGAACAACACCATCAAGTGTAACCATAATATCACGATTTGAAGGTGGATTTTTTGTTAAGTCAAATACTGTTTTACTTCCATTACCCACAAATTCTTCAATCGTATTATCACTAGCATCAAATGTTGGTATGGAATTAGAGATAACACTTCCAAAAAATATATCTGTTGATAAAGGTGCCGATTGGAAAACTACAGTGTTGGAATCTTTAATTGCATAACCTTCTGTAAAAGTTAAGGTTAAATTAGGTTTTTGTATAAGATTATTAATCGCAATAGTAACTTGACTGGGACTGAATATTTTTGTTCTGTCACCCCCAGTGTGTGTTAATTTAAAGGATTTATTTACACCATCAAATCCAGCTACAAGGGTATGTAAAAATCCAGCACCAAGTGAAGATAAATTTATTGCAGTACCATTTGTAGCGTCTGATGCATTTGCTGCTAATTTTATTGTATTCGCACCATCTGAAATGATAAAATAAGCTGTTCCATTTGTTAATCCACCAATATCTACTCCAGCACCATTACTATAAATTACTCTCTGACCTTGAAGAAATCGATGATTTAATATTTGTATTCTATTATTTGTAATACTAACGTCAGTTGACGAAGAACCATTAAAGGTTGCAGTGTAAGATGAAATATCATCTAAAAGTTTGAAACCCTGACTTTCATCTCCTCTTATATGACTATTACCAATGTATGGCATCTCTTTAATGCAGTTTTTACTATTTAGTCGAAATTATATATACTTACTAATATTCAAATATACTTGCTGGTAATGAAAGACCAGTATAGCTGTCGAAGTAATTTGTATTGTTAACGATTGGTGCTTTTGTGGGGTAATAAGCAAAACGCCAATTAGTGCTTGTTCCAGTATTAACGTTCCAAATAGGACCTTTAGGTGCAAACATTTTAACTATACCATTACACACCACTCTTAAAAGCATAGATTGATGATTATAAGAGTAACCCTGAAGAACTAATCCAAGAGTGCTTTGTAGTCCATTATTGAAACGAATCACCCACCAACCTGTGTCACCATTCAAGTAATTATAACTAGAAGCATAAAGCCCACTGTATCCGTATTGGGTTAACATATCGGGTGGATTATAACTACTACTTACTGTTCCCCAATTAGGTACAGAATCGGGAACCAGTGAATGTACGGTGCTATTAGTAACAGGGTCAACTCCCAGATTGCTTATCACTCCTAAATTATCATCGTTTGTTGCATGGATATAACTGCAAAAGAAACTATGTTGATTAGTATGTGGGAAGTCACTCCATCCAGCGTTGGTAGGCATGCTGCTGCTGGCAGTGTAACTATTAGAAAAAGCTTGTACTCTTACATCAGTGGAACTATTTGGATTGACTCCAAAAAGTGATGCTAGATTTTGTCCACCACCACCACCAGAACCTAAAAGCATTTGTTGTATTGTCATAATTTTTCTACGTAAACAAATCCATTTCCAGAAGTATGCCAACCTATTGATGAAAGACTATTATTAGATGCTAATGCACTATGACCAGAAAAAGTACCATTACCAACACTCCATATACCATTTGATGTTCCTGCGTTTGATGCAGTAGAGGCTATGAAGGAACCTCCTCCACCACCATGACCGTTGTTACCATCATTAGCACCACCAGAGTAACCACCACCTCCACCTTGTCCACCCCATCCACCAGGTCCACCACATCCAAACCCTCCTGACATATTAGTAGGTGCTGCATAATTAGATAAAAATATTCCACCTCTGGCTGGATTGGATGAAGTCTGAAATCCTCTTGCCCCAACGCCAGGATTAGTTAATCCAGAATATCCAGAGGGAATGGGAGAAATAGGTGATCTAGTATCACCATGGTTAGCACCTACTTCAGCTTTCCAACCACAAGCACCTGAACCACCCTGAACATTATGACCATATGCCACTGCCTTTTGACCATTATATCCAGGAGCATTTCCAGTACCAATATTTCCGTCACAAGACATGCTACCATCACAACCAGTGACAGTGCTATTTCTGGAACAAGAAGCACCACCAGCTACAAGAAGAGGAAGAGTAGTTGACAAAGTGTGTGATGTGTTAGAAGCTGACGACCCAGCCAACTTTACTACAAATGTTCCTCCAGCACCTCCAGCCCAGTTGGGATAACCATATTGAACACCACCACCAGGATATGAAAGTGGATTTCTTTGACCAACTAATATACCAATAATAGTTCCCGAAGTTAATGAAAATGTTCCTCTCATTTTTGCACCACGACCATGAGTTCCAGGTTGAGTTTGTCCTCCACCATTACCAGGTAATTGTGCAGAAGCTCCAGCTGCAGTTATTCTATAACTGCCAGTCTCTGGGATTGTAAAATATTGAATTCCTAGTATAACTTGAAAAAAATTGATATCATTTACCCAAGTAGCATTTGCTCCTGTACTATATGCAGATTGATTTTTTATATCAGTGCTTGATGGCGCAAACGGTGTTTCATTAGGACTAGTAAATGTAAAATCATTAAAAGAAAATAAACTTTCTCCACCACTAGCAGTACCTAAAAGCATTTGTTGTATTGTCATCAAATTAAAGACCGTATGGAGTTTTTAAAGCATTATAATTTGATAATACCTCTGCTGCACTGAGAGGTCTATTATAAACCATGATAGCTCCTATATGACCACTAAATGCTTCATTACCATCATCAACAGAATTTATACCACCTGCACCAAAAGACCAATTAGAAAAAGTTTGATTCCAAGTAGTATCCGTATCTGTCGTTGTATTTTCTAAAACCCCATTTTTATAAAATCTAAAAGTACTTGAGCTCGAACCTACTGTGACGGTTACAGTAAAGTTATACCATTGTCCAGTGCCTAGATTCTGTGATCCAGTATGATTAGGATTATACATTAAAGAGCTGGAATTGTTTGCTGTATGTAAGCAAAAAAGAAACTGGTCATCCCCTTGATCTATCATCGTATGAAAACTATTAATAAAAGTTGGATAAACCCATGTACTATAAGTTAACGGAGTATAATCTTCACGACTACTACCAATAGGAATATATGCTCTTAAATTTGTGAAATACCTTGTAGTTCCACCTGATGTAAAAGTATTGAAACTTGTCTGGGTTCTTTTTAATATTGCATTACCAAAGTTTCCTGTTGTTGATAAATTTGTCCATATATTGCCAGCACCAGAATATGAGTTGTAATTATTTACATCTAGATATATATCTAAACCACTGGTCTCTATACTCAGTGTGCTAGGTTCTTGAATAGTTGTAATAGCACCAATAGCTGTGCCAGCAGTTTCAGTGTCACCAGTGCGAGTAGATGATGTAAATCCATAACTTGAAGTAAGATCTGTAAGATTAGTCGAGTTGATATTATAATTTGCACCACCACCCTGAGTATAAGAACTTACATAAGTGGGGTCTTCATAAGTAAAATCACCATATGTTCCTGTTAATGTTCCATCAGGAGGGACTTTTGCAACTTGCACTTCTAGTCCACCATTAGTCGGATCTTGAGTTGATTTACCTGTTTGACCAGAAATGTAAAGATTATTATCACTATCAATTGCTATACCTCTAGCATTACTACTATCTCCACTCGTAGCACCATGACATCTGAGGATTCTTTTATAAGTAAGAGTTCCATTACCATTAAACTTACATATGATCATAGCATAAGTGTCTGAAGCAGTAGGAAAATCACCCACACAATATATTTGATCATTATCATCAATCTCTAAATCCCATAAAACATCGTTATATATGGTTCCTACAAATTGATGCCACTGATGATTTCCACTTGAATCAAATTTAGCAAGAAACAAGTCGTTTTGAGTGCCAGGACCTTGACCTCTATTTGCCCTTCCGCAAAAATAAGAATTACCTGAACTATCAACTTTCACTGCAAATGTAGCTATTCGCAAATGATTATTTCCATATGTTGCAGAATATGGTCCAGTTAAAGATCCAAACCACTGAGGGGTACCAGATGAATTTATTTTAGCGATATATCCTTCATTATAATAATTGTTTCTTTGATCCGCACCCCCAGTAATATAGATATTTCCTGAACTATCAGTAGTAGATCCCCAACAATCCATACTATTTGTAGAAGTTTTAGCATAACTCTTAGCCCAAGCTAGATTCCCAGAAGTATCCCATTTAGAAACAAAAGAATGATAATAAGTGTCATAATGATATCCTGTCATATAAATGTTATCATTACTATCAATAGTAACGTTTGTTGGGGTTGGATATCCACCACCACTCCAATTTCTTTCTAATAATTTAGTCCACTGATGAACTCCAGAGGAGTTATATTTGATTAAAGCAGCGGGATAACCTGATACACCACTATGCTGTTGGACTACATAAACATTATCACTGCTATCAAGAGCAATACCATGAAAACCACTACCACCAGTATCATACACTCGTTGCCACTGAAGAACTCCATTAGGACTTAATTTATAAATGTAATCAGTATAATTACCACTTACGTAAATACTACCATCACTACCAACCGCTATTTGGCTAGCAGCATCATAATCTGAACTATTTGGTGGGTTTGATCTATTTAAAGTTGTAATAAAATAATCTAACTCTTGTTCTGGAGCAGCACCACCACGCACTAAGTTACCAGTCGCTCCACCACCAAATCCAGTTAAACCTTGTATGGGTGCCATTTTGAAGGTTGAATATGTAAGCATAATCTATGAGGTCTTTGTATGATTTGCAATTACCGTAAATGTTGCTGATGCTGTTTTAATTATATTATAAGTTAATATGTCTACTCCACTAGATCCACCTCCAGATGGGGCACTCCCACCTACCCAATTTTCTGTCACCGCAGCACCATCAATTGTTAAATCTGCTGAATAAGCAGCAGCAGCAGCAGTTGTGATAATAGTCACTGATATAGATTCTCCAACACTCATGCTAGAATCAAGAGAAGTGGTACTGTTAAATCTAATATTAGGTGTAGATGTAGTTGTTTCTGCTGTAGTAAAAAGATGCACCATTCCATTTGCTAAATCAATATTTGTATTATCACTTAACTTACCAGCAGTTATATTGACACCTTCTCTTAATAAACCAGAAAGATTAACCGATCCTGTTAATGTACTTGGTAATGTTATGTTTGTTATATTTGCTCCGTTACCATGAAATGAAGTTGCAGTTATAATACCAGCATTAGCGATATTGTTACCTGTCAAATCAAGTTGATCACCAGATGGCATCTCCTGTATCTGATTAGTGCTTGGATTTGCTATTAACGGAAATCTATCTACCATTTTAATTAATTACCTTTGTTTATTTATTAGGAATGCTATTACTCTAATCCAGCTCCAGAACCATAACATTCCGTTGCACTAGCAAACAAAAAGGTTGCCATTCCTCTTCCTTTTAGGGTTAATGATGATTTACTACTTGTATCCCCCGCCAAATAAGTAGTTACTGCACTACAATATATTGTTTGGTCAGATCCACTATTATTAATAATTGTAATAGCATCACCAGTTGTAAATTGACTAGCGGGAATTGTTATACCACCAGCTGCAATATAAACATGCTTCCCTGCATCAGCAGCGACAAGTGAATAACCTGAATTTTGAGAGTTTTGGGGAATATTTCTTAAATTACCTTTGTCATCTGATATTGTTCCAGTTACAGTCATGCCAGATGATGACATACTAACTACTTTATCTGCTGCTGCTACGTTATTATTATCGCCAGCACCGTCAACATAAAAACATAAATCACCTCTACCATATCCTCCAGAACCACATTCAAGAGCAATCGCTGCTTTTGCTCTTGCAGCATTAGTACTATTTCCAGGATTACCGAAACCGCTATGACTAAATGCAATCCCAGATAAATCTCCATTAGTTTCACCAGCATCAGAACAAACTTGAATTATACCAATATTACTTGCAGCACTCTTAACTACAATTTTTGCGGTGTCTACTGTCTGTGAAGTAAATCCTCCAACTAAAATATTAGATCTTGCGGTAATAACTCCAACCGAATCAACGTTTGTAACATCTTCATATGTTAACGTTCCACCAATAGATACATTACCAGTCACAGAAAGAGTTCCACCGACTGATACATTTCCAGAACTAGTAACACTTACAACACCAACAATACTATTACCCAACAAATTTAAATTATCACCAGATGATATCTCCTGTATTTGTTGTGCACTGGTGTTAGCGATTAACGGAAATTTATCTGCCATTTTAATTAATTACCTTTGTTATTTATTATATTGATATGGAGATATTACCACTCCTACCAACAACATTAAAAGATGACCCTGTTGTAGGAAAAGTAACTGCTGCACCGACTCGTACTCCGATAGTAAGTTGAGAAGCTGAAGCTATTTCGTTACCATTCGATAACTTAAATGAAGTTGCACTAATGATACCTGCATTTGCTATATTATTACCTGTTAAATCAAGCACATCTCCAGATGCAATTTCCTGTATCTGACCAGAACTTGTATTCAGTATTAATGGAAATCTATCTGCCATTATGATAAGTTACTTTCTTTTTATTTATGATACATTAAAAGCTATATTATAAAACGCTCCTGCTCTATCTTGAACAGCAAAATTTTTACCTTTTAAATCAATTGTATGTGCTCCTGATCTTGCACCAATTATTAATGACTTAAATGGTTGAGCAGCTATAGATGTCACTGTTGATAAGACGACAATAAAAACCTTTTGTCCTGAACTAGGTGGAGTTGCAAATACAATTTGATTTTCATCAATAAGATATTCATCATTAGGTTCTTTAACTACTCCACCCAGAGAAACTATGAGAGTGAATGGATTTTCAGGAAAAAATGCAACACCACCATGAGTTAAATTAAAAGTTGTTTTATTACTGTTAAATTGTGAAGAAATATTATCTAATTTGATGAATGCACCAGAAGATAATTGCCGACCTATTAATGCCATTTATCAATCTTTTTTTACTATTTATCAGATGCGTCCTCTTCGGGAGTTACAACTTCAGCAGCAGAGTGTTCATGAACTTCTTGTTCTGGTAGTTGAACTCCAGTCTGCTGAAGATATTCAATAATACCTTGAAGTTTAAGAAGCAACTCTCTTTTGTTTTTTGCCTGTGCCTCTAATTGATTAATTTCGTTTACTAATCCCTTTGCCTGTTCTGTTACAGATACTAAATGATTTTGTTGATCTGTTGTCATAACTGTATAATAATTTTCATCTCATTATATAGCTGACTTTATGAAATGTCAATTATGCTTGAGATTCAGTCCAAGTTATTCTAGATGAAACTTTTAGTGGAGTTGTAGCATTAATATCTGAGGTATCAATTGGAATAATTGCAATTGTTAATAAATCAGGTCCATTCGGGAATGTTCCATCTCCACCTAAGATAGAGTTTCCTAAGTCAGAGATTTGTGATATATCGAAATCAGAAGTTGCTGATAATCTTCTTGTACCTGCTGCGTTTTCCTGTCCACCAGATGCACGTAATGAGAATATTTTAGTTCCACCTATAATTCTATCACCACCATCATGTACAACCAGTTCTGAAAGAGATGGATTTGTAACTGTTTTGAAATCACGTTTACTTATCTCACCATTTAAGATTAGATCAACAGTGCAATCATGAGTCAGGGTAATACCCAACTGTTTCAATTGTAATTGCATTCGGTTAACAATTTCTCTTTGTCCTAATGCACCAGTAAGGTTATTATCAACTGAAGGTGCTAAACGAATACTAATTAATGGAACTTCATTCTGTAGATCTACAGTGTCACCACCTGCAGCAGGAGCACCAATACTAACCGCAACCGCACTACCCACAGATGGATATACTGCAGGACCACTTTGATAATATCTTCTAGAGGCAATAAAAATAAACACGTAAATGGTGCTACCTGAATATTCAGTGAAGGATACAGTCTGACCGTTTAATACTTCATCTGCGGTATATAATGTAACTCCATTTGAGAATTTAGATGCATCTGAAGCACTAAAAGGTATTCTCACATACCAGTCATAATTATAGTTGTTATAATTAAATCTTCTTATTAAAGAAGAACTGGAAGTGGTAGTTGCTGAATTTGAGTCACCATTTGTGAAGTTAAGTGATGCGGATGATGCTGTGAATAGATATGCCTTATCATCGTCAAATCTACCATCCATAATCACAGATGTTCCCCAGTGGAACAGTGATGGAACATATGTTGGCAATATATCTGATGTGTTTTCAATTTCATAACGACCAGGAATATTACCTGATCTCATATATGCTTCTTCAAGTATATTATTATGCAAGAATTCATTCATATATTTTACATGACCATTTGCATCCTTGAATCCAAAACGAATTTTACCAGCACCATACCATGAATAATCAATATAAGCCATCTGTATTTTTGTTATATCTAATACGAATCCAGAGGGACCTGTGCCATCTGCCTTATCAATATTCCACTGAGATTGTGGCACCCTTATATCTTCAGTTTTGGTTGCAATAACACCAAGTGCAGATACACCCTTATAGGCTGGTTGTATATGCAGTGTTGTTTTATCTGGAATATTCGTTATCTTATAACTTCCACCACGTATTACAATTCGACCACCTTTAGTGAGTTGTCCGCTAAAGTTAGTATCCTCACCAGTCATGATATTTGATCCTTTTGTCACATTAACTGTTCCAGTAAGTTGTTGTACAGAGGATCTTCTTACTGTATAGAGATCCGATCCATCAAACTCAAAGAACATTCCATTTTGATAATCAAATAATCCACAACGAACAGCACTATTCGCCCAACTATCAATATTGTAAGAAACGATTCCATCTGGAACAGTAGTATTTGTTGCTGCTGTCAAATAGTAACTAAAAGTAAATTCAGTAAAACCTTGTATCTCAAATTGACCATTAAATGCATTATCATTTGAACCTTTAATGGTAATAGTATTACCTCTAGTAAGACCATGTGGATACTTAGTAGTTGCAGTTGCTATTGTTGTAGCAGCGGGTGTGTCCTCAACAATAATCTGACCGTTCATAGTTGCATGATTTTGACAATTATAATAATATGTTCCTGCTGTTACTGATGTTGTATCCCAAGTAATCGTACCTGAATCTGTACCATTATTTGTTATACCAGTTGTCACTGGATTGCCAGATCCTATGGATTGTTCCGCTTTTACCCAGAGTGGATGCCCAGATGCATTTACCTCAAGTAATAAAATATCACCTTTAGTTAATGTTATAGGTGAATTTTCTCCCAGTACTCTACCATCTCGATCATCTCCTGAAATATTATATGACCCTGATGCATTATTATTTACGTTATTAATGTAAGTTTGAGAAGGTAAGGTCGTATTAAAATCTGCTGATATAGTATTAACAAGTCTTGATGGATTGAAGTTAATCGCAACAGAACACTGAATACCTTTACCTGACTGATAACGGAAATACTTACGTGTCTGTCTTACAATTGAACTGTTGGGTGATGTACCAGCATCAATCTCAACTCCACCATCAAATGGTCTATGTAAGAAAGCACCATCTGGTCGTGTATTAACTTTTGTCTCAACATAATAATTACCAGTTGTAGTGGTAATACCTGTTGGTGCAGTTAATGTTAACTCTTGATCATCGATCACTGATGCTATTTCAACATTTCTATAAATTGGGGGAGTTTGTGTATGATCTCTAAGTGTAAATTGATCACCAGTCCTTAAAAATCTTTTAAATAAGGTGCCAGTACCAGTCACTTTTGTGTCCATATTAGATTCAATTTGTATTGTACCTGTAGCAGAGGAGATTCCAGCTATTGATGGAGTAGTAAATGTAAAAGTACCTGCTGAAGGATTGTTGATAGAAATTGGAAGATTAGAAGTTGCATCCTCTGGTGTTGATGCAACTCTAAAGTGATCAGGACCATCTGATATTACATAATAAGTGTCTCCACTTGTCAGATTTGATATTGATCCTCCACTGGAGGTATAAACAATTTTTTGACTTGTTCTCATTTTATTGTTTATACTTTTAAAATAAATATTACCACCAAGTGTCTCCACATCTGCATGACCTACTATAAACGTTCTCTGTGGAATTTCAAATTTTGAAAAATTACCAATAGTCGTATCAGTTACTGTGTCTACACTATAATATCCATCTAAAGTTCCAGTTTCTTCTTCTGTTGTGAAAGTAAATGGTGATGTTCCAGCATTTGTAAAATCATACTCAACTCCTGATGAGGTTTGTAATGCAAATCTATCATTATTAATTGGTTTAGCATATACTGTTCCAGCAGATAATTGAGGAGATGTAAAAGCATTTTTAATATTATTTGCAATACCTAAAGCCATCGTCGCATTAGTTCTTACTGATCCACTAGGTCCATATCTACTAGAAGATACATTTCCCCTGATAGGTAAAAGAACCTGAATCATGTACCTCTGACCACCATAAGTAGTATGTTCATTATTCATATAACTGCTACTATAATCCAAATAGAATGATGATGTATTGTAATATCCAGGCCAATTTGTATTATCAATCATAAGAGTCATACTTAATAATCCATGATAAGAACTACTTGGATGACCGTAATTAGTTTCATAAGTATATCGCCATCCATCACCTATTGACTGCATCGTATTACTTTCATTTCCATTATAATAACTAGGTCCATAATTAGTAAACCAACCACTCATATACATTCTAGAAGTTGTTTTACCCTCTAATGATAAATCGGGAATTTGATATACAGTTATATAATAAGGGACTGTATTATAAGCTTGAAAGGGTGTTTGTTTAAGAAAATATCCTCTCCCACCAATATTATAATTTGAAAATGGATCCCAAGCATCTGATCCACTCAATTGCGTATTAAAGTTAGACATGGAACGAGACATAGAACCACCACCTTGTGGACTACGCTGATAAATTGTACTCATACTATAATACATGTACTGATAATATCCATCCACAGAGTCAAATCCATAAAATGGTCGATACGCTGTTGAACTACTAAAATACAAACTAGTACTATCACTACCCATAGCAGTTATCATCGATGCCATGTACTCATCCGTTTTATCAAACACAGTATCAATCGAATTGGTATCGGGTAAAGTATTACCTAATGTTGTAGGAAGTGTTCCAGTTGTTGAAAGTAATAATTTTTGAGCACTTGTAAAATCATGACCTACACTATAAAAACTATTTTTTGTTGGATTTACTCTATCACCGACTATACTATAACTACCAGTTGCTGAACGCAGTCTTTCTTTTCCTTTTATCCTAATTCGATTATTAGATACCCTTTCTATATTATGCTGAGATCCTGAACTAATAGTTCCAAAAGATGGTGAATAGTAGTAATAACTATTAGTGCTATCGGTTCTGTAACTAATATTACTTCCTGATGTTGTGGTTAATGTAATTCTAGCATTATTTTGTAATCCATGATTTGGAACATACAGTGAATCTCTTTCTGTATCTTGCTTTAAACCAAACCAATATAACTGATTATAAGAACTATTATAGTAATAATTATATGATGAATAATAATAACTGTAACCTGACAAATATTGAAACCGCATATAAGACTGAGAGTTAAAATAATAATCAGTATTATTATTACCTGTCAGATGTGTGTGAGATCGTGTATTAGCATTAAATCTTTCAAAATCTTCAATAAAATCATATCCATCAGGTTGTGTACCACTTTTTCCGAAAGTGAAATTACTATTCTGACCAGATGAATAATATGCTCCACTAGTGCTCATCATATAATTAGGAGGTCGAAAACCATTTCGTGTTGCAAAGATAAATCTTTCTGGATATGCACCCATTAAACCATAATAACCGTATCTACCACTTGCCGAATCATAAGTATAACCTTTATTGTAAATATCTCGACCTGAACCTGAACCATATGCGTAATACCTATGATAATACCTATGTTCATAACTATAAGATCTTTTGTATCCTCGATACATTTGATATCCTAGAATTAATTGATGCCTACCATAATTAGATGTTCCTTGACTTGTTAAATTTATAGTGCTTCCACTAAGACTACTACCGATACTAGAACCTGTATTTTGTAATGTTATAGTATTGGAAGTAGGAGTTGACCTTACCATATAAATTTGAAATCTTTCAAGTCCACCAATATGAGTATCACCAGCAGGTGGCACATATAAAAGAATATCACCTTGAGCTAATTGATGATTTGCCCAAGTTATAGTATTATTAGACACATTTACATCACTACTAGTAAACTTATGGGCATACATCCCAGTCATTTGCTTAGTTTCAGTTAATGACGATGTAACAGTTGATGAGCTTTGTACTGTATTTTCATAATCAACATATGGTCTACCATCAGGTGCAGTTGCAGTGGTTGGATTTGACATCGTTACTTTTCTTGCACCAATCGTATTTGTAAAATATAAACTTGATCCTCTTCCAAATCCGTGATGATAATCTGTTGTTAGTGTTAGAGAAGATTTTGATGCACCATCTGTTTCAATACCACCAACGGGATTTATTTCAATATCAGCACCAGAGTAAAATTCACCTGGTGTAATAACAGTATAACTTCCATTTATTGATTTCGTAACGCTTTGAACTGTCTTTGCTTTATATACAAACCTGGTAGTAGAGATAACCGTAGAGACTAGAAACTTACCTTCAGCAGTTCTTGAAGTTAATCCCTGTACGTCAATAGGAGCACCAACAGTCAAACCATGTTCATCCTGAGTAGTTACTGTTATATTTTCAGAACCTTGAAGAGATGTTACATTTGTGACATCTGCAATCGAATATGTTGTATTACTTGCAAAGAAAGAGGGGACATTATTTACAAGTTCAACAGTCTCCCATTTTGTAGGTTGTAGTCCATATTCAAAGTCAGTATCAATTAGGTTTTGTGGGTTTGAAACTCTTAATTTACTTACGGGGTCTGTGAATGTTTCTGAGAAATCTACTTTCTGTTCCTGCTTATCCAAAAATATCTGTAATGAATCTGATGCGTCCATTGAAGAGGTATCAAAATCAAGTGTTAATGTCGTCTCATTTAGGAGAGATTCATATGTGACAGAACCACCTTTTGTAGGATCAGCGAAATTATAGATTATTACTCCATCTGTTACATTTGTAATTAATTGAAAAACCTTTAGTGGAAAGTTACCTTCTATAACAATTTTACCATTCCCTGCTGTTCCTGGTGTAAAAGTACTATTATAAATTAATTTTTTTGCCATAGTTAAACTCTCAGGTTTTTCTCAGATTTTTACTTAAGTTTATTTATCCTAATGCAATTGCGTATGCAATAGATTTTGTTTCAGATACTATTCCATCACCACTGAATGAAGAGGCAGTTATAATACCAGACACATTAATATTGTTTACTTCAAAACCATCAGCATGAAGATTTTGGGTGTGAAATTGTAATCCTTGTGTGTGCCCAAGCGTTAATGCAGTTCCTACTTTAATCAATGGACTATCATTACTTGATGGTGCAATCGTTACAATACCAGTCAAGGTTCCAAGATTACCAACTATTTTTGTAAACGCCATTTATCTTTTTAATTATTTATACTTCAATCAAATAATTGTCAATCCTTTACCTTCAAAATAACTTATTGAGGAATTTTCTATGTCAGGATCAGTTATTATTAAACTTTGAGAAGATATACCGATAAACTCATCTGATTCTAGAATAGCCATTATACTATTACTTGTACCAGTGATAGTTGTTACTCCTGATATATCAATTTTATCATAAATTCCCGATGTAAATGATAAAAGAACAGTAGAGTTTTCTTGTTTTGAGCTAATAATTGTGTTCATGTTTATTCGTCCGCTGTACGTGTTGAAGGAAAATATCTAACATTTCCTGGCCATATGATTCTGACTGCACCACACTGAGCAGTAGAGCTTGGTGTACCACTTCCAATACCACCAGAACCACCACCATACTGACCACCATAGGGATTGCCTCCAGTGCCTCCACCAGAACCTCCTCCCCCACCAGTGCTTCCTACATTACTACTATATACCCCAGCTGCACCATTTGCTCCTTGACCAAATATACCAGTTCCACCACCACCACAAGCGTGACCAGGATAACCACTATTAGATGGAGTACCACCACCACCGCCTCCACCAGAACCTGGACTTGGTGCTCTATTAGAGTCAGATATCGCAGTAGTTCCAGTACAATCTCCTTTACCAGCATGTCCACCATCACCAGAATATCCACCAGCTCCACCACCAGCTCCCTCTCTATAACCAACTCCTGATTGATAAAAGTCAGCACTTGCTAGTCCACCTCTACCACCACCATCATAATTTGAGCCAATAGACTGATAGGAACTAGCCGCAGAACCTGAATATCCACCACGACCACCTTTTGCAACTGTGCCAAAAGCACTACTATCACCTGCAACAAAATTATATGGAGATGAATAATTTTGTGAATTTGTTGCACCAACAATAATTGTATATGTTGTTCCTGGTGATACACTTATATTATTTTTATATGCTAGAGAACCACCACTACCACCATACGCACCACCAGTTCCACCAGCACCAATACAAACAACAGAGACAGATGTTACACCAGAGGGGCAAGTCCAATAATAAGTTCCTGCAACTGTGTATGCTATTTGAGGAGCACCACTTCCACCGCCACCGCCACCTATACTACCACCTCTCCAAGTGCCTCCAGAATCTTTTCCGTAAACTTCAGTAGCACTTCTCCATACTCCACCACTTTTTCCATAAACATCAGTAGCAGTTCTCCATATTCCACCACTTTTTGCATAAACATCAGTCATTTCTATACCTCCAAAAATTTAATATTTAATCCAAATATCACCATTATTTCCACCAGACGGACTTGATGTTGAAACATAAACTGTTGGTATGGTGTGTGAATGGGAAGCTAATGCATAACCTGAATGAGAGTGAGAAGTTGATGCATATGAATGGGTATGAGATGAATTAGCATATTTACCATCCAAATCAACTGTTAAATCAGTAAGACCCGCTCTCCCTAATGTTAATATCCCATTTGAAGTGTTGAATGATAAAGAATCCGCATAATTATTTGTATTTGTATTAGTGTCTGTGGATGTGATCGTAATTGTATTAGTTGCAGCATTAGTTGCAAGCACCACGTTACTTCCCGCAACAAATGTTAAAGTGCTTGATAAGTTGTCAACAACAATATCACTTTGTCCCGAAACTGATATCTTTGAAAAAGAACCAACGATGTAAATATTACCAAGCATCGATGGGTGAGCACCACATTTATAGTATAATTGTTGAGGAGCGTCATGAGATGGTGCAAAATCTATATTACCAGTGCTTGAATTATTATTTGTAACTCCTGTGCTGTATAATGTGGTGCCATTATCACTCTGGATTCGGAATGGATGTGTTCCACCTGAATTATTAATAAACCGATATTTCTGCCCTCTGACTAGATATAAATCTGGATTAGCAGTTGAACTATCAACACCATTACCAGAAATCCGATATCCGTTTGATGAACTAGAAGTGCTTAATAATTCATAAGCAACTTGAATATCAGAGGTTGCTGGATCTACAGTGGGTAGATTTGTTAAATTTGCACCACTAATTGCAGGAAGAGTTCCAGTCAAGTTTGCTGCTGGTAAGTTAGTTAAATTTGCACCACTAAT
>Ga0160422_10000693_pt1 | contig 20615 bp, 17 predicted proteins | sample Fk160mmetaG_FD_108192 | JGI IMG/M metagenome (GOLD analysis project Ga0160422, IMG submission 108192) | Marine microbial communities from the Central Pacific Ocean - Fk160115 60m metaG | ecosystem: Environmental > Aquatic > Marine > Oceanic > Photic zone | place: The Central Pacific Ocean... | reverse complement strand
CAGTAAAGGCTGGGAATATGATTGTGAAGACATAAAAGAATGAATCCGGGTTTGATACAGAAGAAATTAAATCTACATCTGCTAAATTATGTCCTTCAATTGGTTTTCCCATAAAAAACATGATTAGCGATGCAAAAAGAATGGCTACCACATAGTAGAGTAGGTTCATCCCAATATTAGCTCCTTTGGTAAGCATAATAATACTAAGAAGGACCATCATGATAATTCCGATGAGTCTCTTGTCAAGTAAATACACACTGTAATCTTCTAGGAATGGATAGGTTTCTATTAGAAATTCTGAAAAAGGCATAAAAGCTTCTGCAAATGCTATGACATAAAAGGCTACAGAAATAGCTTGAGAAAGAAATAGAGCTATTCCAATGGCAGCACCAATATTTAATCCAAAAGATCTTGAAATAATATAGTAGGCTCCACCTCCTTGAACTTTTCTATTTGTTGCTATTTCTGCAACAGCCATTGCAGTAGGAATTGTAACCAAATGACCAATGATAATAATAGCGATGGCTCCCATAAAACCTGTATGCGCAACAGCATATCCAAAACGCAGATACAATATTGCTCCTAAAATAGTGGAGATTGCTGTCATAAAGACTGGAGCAGTTCCAAAATTTGCTTTTTGTTTTAATAGAGTATTAGACATAATCATGCAAGTTCGATGCGTTCAAAATTAATTATCAACCGTCCAATATTTGTCGATTAAATAAATTAAAGAAGTCATGCTAGCAGCTCCGAGAACTAATTCCCTTTTGTTTACCTCTTCAAAAACATCATTGTCTGAGTGGTGATGATCAAAATACCTTTGAGAGTCAGGAGATAAACCTATTAAGCATATTTTACCATCTTCGAGAGGGTTAATATCAACACCAGCGAAGCCCATTTTAAATTCGTGAATACCGTATGGTTCAAATAAATCGCCCCATTTTTTTATTTCATTCAATTGTTTTTCGGTACCATTTACAGAAAACCCTCTTGGAGAGAAACCTCCTCGATCACTCTCTAATGCCATTAAGTGTTTTTCATTTTTAGCAGCTGCTCTTTCAGCATAGTGTTTTCCGCCTCGGTTTCCATTTTCTTCATTCATAAATAAAACAACACGAATGCTGTGTTTTGGCTTAATGTTCATGAGGTTTAGAAGGTGTAATACTTCAATAGATTGAACAACTCCAGCACCATCGTCATGAGCACCTTCTCCCATATCCCAAGAATCTAGGTGTCCCCCAACAGTAATGTATTCATCTGGAAATTCGGAACCCTTGATTTCACCAATTACATTATGAGATATTTTATCTGGATAGCTTTTGCAAAAGGATTTTAAATTAAGTTCTAAATTATTATATTTTGTAATGTTTTCACTTAAATAGTCTGCTCCATTTGTTGAAATGGCAAATGCAGGAATAGAGTCTACTCCCTCTTCGTAAGCCATACTTCCTGTATGAGGAAAATCATCTTGACGTACATTCATGGATCTTACAATTACAGCAATAGCACCTTTTTTTGCGGCTTCTATGGCTCCTGAATAGCGTTGATCAACACAAGAACCGTAAGCAGAAAAGGTGCTTATTTTTTTAGGATCCATAGGTCTGTTATAGAAAATAATTTTCCCCTTAACTAAACTTTCTGGTAAGTTATTTACTTCATCTAAGGATTTTACCTCCAGTAAATCTCCTTTGATAAATTGATTCATTCCAGTGGATATGGAACCTCCTAATGCACAAACATCTAACATGTTTTTACCTTTTTCATTGTAGAAATAAGCTTTCTCTTTTCGTCCTCTTTCCCAATGTGGTACAGTTATTTCTTGTAAGTAAATAGTATCTAACTCTAATTTTCCAAGAACCCTTTGACCCCAGACAACTGCTGAGTCTGCACCTTCAGACCCACTTAAACGATGCCCAATTTCTTTACATAATACACGTAGGTTTTCATATGCTTCACTTTGTGTTAAAGCAAGGTCATATATAGTACGGATAGTTTTTGCATCTTGTGCTTGAGCATAAATTGATAAAAAGCTTATCAAAAAAAATATTAAGTGTCTCATGCATTTAAATTTTATCAAATGTAAGAATTTTATTAAGCTGTTATATTTTTATAAAAATGAAAATAATCAGATTAGTATTACATCTACTGGCATTGATTAATACTTCTATTAATTTAATTTATTGTGGATCAATTTCTAAATTATTATTAATTCATTTCGCATCTATGTATATTTAGACAAAATATTTCGAAGATGAAAATAATATCTATAGAAACAGGTAATTTTAAATTAGATGGTGGTGCAATGTTTGGCGTTGTTCCAAAAAGCTTATGGGAAAGAACTAATCCTGCAGATGATCGAAATTTATGTTCTTGGGCTATGCGTAGTATGTTGATCGATTATGGTGACAGAAAAGTTTTAATAGACAATGGTATTGGAGATAAACAGAGTGATAAATTTTTTAGTCATTATCATTTACACGGAGATACTTCTCTAATAAGTTCTTTATTATTAAATGGTTACCATCCTGATGATATCACTGATGTATTTTTAACCCATTTACATTTTGATCATTGTGGTGGTGGTGTTAAGTACAATGAAAAAGGTGAATTGGAAACTGTATTTAAAAATGCAACATATTGGTCAAATGAATTACATTGGAATTTAGCTATGAATCCTAATGATAGAGAGCGTGCATCATTTTTACAAGAAAATTTGGTGCCAATGAAAGCTTCAGGTCAGCTTGATTTTATTAAAAATGATGGAATATTTTTACCTGGTTTTGATGTGCTTTTTGCACATGGTCATACTGAATCTCAAATGATTCCACATATTAAATATAATGGGAATACTATAGTTTTTGCTGCTGATTTATTGCCATCTGTAGGTCATATACCTTTGCCTTATGTTATGGGTTACGACACTCGCCCATTAACCACTTTAAAAGAGAAGAAAGTTTTTTTAGAGTCTGTCGCTAAAAAAGGATATATTTTATTTTTGGAGCATGACTATTACCAATCCTGTTGTACATTAAAAGAAACAGATAAAGGGATTCGTCTAGATAAATCTTTTCAGTTTGAAGACAAATTCTAATTAATACATTTTTTAGTTTAAAGCATGCTTCAATATACATTCTCATATACAAAGCCACATCGACATTTTATTGATATTGAAATGCGAATATTTGAGCATTCATCTCCTGAGTTAATAGTGCAATTACCTGCATGGCGACCTGGAAGATATGAACTTGGCAATTTTGCAAAGAATATCCAATATTTTAAAGTGTTTGATGCTCAGGGACTTCCATTGAAATTTCAGAAGATTACTAAAGATACATGGAAGATATCGACGGCCATCTGTTCAGAAATTGTTATTCAGTATAATTATTATGCTAATGAATTGAATGCTGGCTCTACTTATCTTGATGAAATTCAGATGTATGTTAATCCTATCAATTGTTGTTTATATATTCCTGATAGAATGGATGAAACTTGCATTGTTAATTTAGAAGTTCCGTCTTCATATAAAGTTGCTTGTTCATTGGTACAAGATAATAATCAACTTAAGGCTAAGAATTTTGATGAGCTCGTAGAAAGTCCCTGGATTGCTTCAAATTCATTAAAACACAATAAATATAGTGTTCAAGGTATTAATTTTCATATATGGTTTCAGGGCAAATGTCAACCTGATTGGAATCAAATTTTAAAAGATTTTAAAGCATTTACAACTCATCAAATAAATGACTTTAAAGATTTTCCAGTTTCAGAATATCATTTTATAAATCAGATATTACCTTATAAAGCATACCATGGTGTAGAGCATACATCGTCTACTATAATTACATTAGGTCCTGGGGCAGATTTGATGAGTGATAAGCTATACGAATCTCTATTGGGAGTGTCTTCTCACGAACTATATCATACCTGGAATGTAAAACAAATTCGTCCTAAAGAACTTATGCCTTATGATTATTCAAAAGAGAATTATTCTCGTATGGGTTATTTATATGAAGGGGTAACTACATATATGGGGGACTTATATTTAATGCGTTCCAAAGTTTTTTCTCAGGAAGATTTTTATAAAACTCAAGAAGAAAATCTTTTAAAACATTTTCATAATGGTGGACGTTATAATATGTCTGTAGCCGATTCAAGTTTTGATACCTGGTTGGATGGCTACGTTCAAGGAGTCCCGAATCGTAAAGTTTCTATTTATACTGAAGGTGCTTTATGTGCTCTGATGCTAGATATTCATATCATAGATTATACGAACGGTAATTATTCTTTACGAGATTTTATGACAAAGCTTTATGATGAATATGCCATCAAAGGAAAACCTTTAACTGAAGAAGGTTATATTAATGAACTTATTCAATATGGAGGGCGAGATACATTACAGATTGTTGAAAGTTATATCTATGGTACAAAAGATTTTCGCATTGCATTAGACACATCACTTTCTATAGTTGGACTAAAGATACAAGAATCTGAAAATACAGATTTTTTTGCTTCTCGGTTGGGTTTAAAAGGATTCATAAAAGATACTGTTTTTTATGTAAAACAGGTAGAGTTAAATTCAGTTTCGGATGATGTGTGTATCGCTGTTGGAGATGAAATATTAGCAATCAATTCAAAGCCATTAACTAAGCAGCTTTTAGAATCTATAATGCTTAAAGAAAGTCTTGTGTTGAAAGTGAAAAGACGTTTTGAGACCATTGATTTAGAATTGGTTTTAAAAAATAGATGTCACTATCCTAAATTTAGTATTTCTCGATTGGAAAAAAGATCTGATCGCAGTAAAATGTTATTTGATAAATGGTTAGATATTTAGTTTTAATCTTTAATAGCAATCATAGAAATTTCTAGATTTACACCTTTTGGTAAGCGAGCTACTTCGACTGTCTCTCTAGCAGGAAAATTGCTGGTAAAATATTGTCCGTATATCTCATTTATTAGACTAAAGTTATCCATGTTTAATAAGAAAATAGAAGTTTTTACAACATCATCGAAAGTCATGTTTGCATCATTCAACACTGCCTCCATATTCTTCATTACTTGGTGCGTTTCTATTTCTATGGAATCCATTTCTAATTTTTTTGTTTCTGGATTTATTGCAATTTGTCCTGATGAGTATAGTGTGTTCCCTATTTTTACTGCTTGAGAATATGGTCCAATTGGCGCTGGTGCATTGATGGTTTTAACAATATTTTTCATGTAATATCTTGAGTTGTTTATTTCAGATACTAATATAAGAAAGTCCAAAATATTTACAATCTTCTCTAGATTATTATCACGTCTAAATAGCGTATTGGTCACTTAAAACAGTTTCCTATATTTACACATAATTAAACTTAGTCTATGAAACGATTATTGCTTCATGTTTTTTTAGGTTTTATTATGCTATTTAGTTTTGTTTATTTAGCACTTGATAGTATAAGTGAAATCACAATGCATGGTGAGAGTATTCTTGTTCCTGATCTTAGAAGTTTTTCAATATCTGAAGTTGAGGATACATTAAAAACTTTAAAATTGAGTTTTTCTGTTGTTGATTCAGGGGCTTATAATGCTGATTATCCTAGGGGTTCGGTTATTGATCATTTGCCAAAGTACAATTCTAGAGTTAAAGAAGATAGAGAATTGTATTTAACTGTTAATCCTAAAAATATAAGTTTAATTTCTTTACCAAATTATACGGATAAATCGTCTAGGCAGTATATTTCTGAATTAAAAGCAAAAGGCTTTAGAATTGGAAAATTTTTATACAAAAATGATGAACATGCAAATGTTGTTTTAGGTGTAAGATATCAAGGAGAAATTGTTAAAATTAATGACAAGTTAGAGAAAGCATCTAAAGTCGATTTAGTTCTTGGTAATGGGAAAGGTATGCAGATTGAAATGCCTAATTTAATTCGTATTTCTAAAAAACATTTGTCATCAAGATTGGAAAATCTAGCATTAAATAAAGGTAATTTTTATTATGATGCCTCTGTAGTTGATACTATGAATTCTTTTGTCTACAAACAAAGTCCTGTTGAAGGAACTGAAAATATCTCTCTGGGTGTTTTTGTTAATTTATGGTTTACAGAGGATAAATCCAAACTTGTTGAAGATATGATTGAGTTAATGAGAAAAGATAGTTTGAAAGCGCGATTAGATAGTATCTTAAACGATTGAGATGAAGGATAAAGAAGACGGGGAAATATTTCATATTGATGGTAAGAATGTATACGAGCATCACAAGCAAATTGTAGATGATAACCAGATTACAATGCGTATTGATAAATTCATTGTCAATCAAATTGCAAATATGACTCGAAACAAAATACAAAAACTTGCTGATCAAGGTTTTGTGTTTGTTAATGATGTTCCTGTAAAGTCCAGTTATAAGATTAAACCGCATGATGTAATAAAAATTTTAAAAGATTTTCCCAAACGAGATAATACGCTTATCGCTCAAGATATTCCGGTTAAGATTATTTATGAAGATGATTATTTGGTTATAGTGAATAAGGAGCCCGGAATGGTGGTGCATCCTAGTTATGGTCATTATACTGGGACCTTGTTAAATGCTTTAAAGTTTCATATTGATAAGTTGGCAGAGTGTGAAGACGATACTCGTCCAGGATTAGTCCATAGAATTGATAAAAACACCTCTGGTATTATTGTTGTTGCAAAAACACAACCGGCATTGGTTCACTTACAAAAGCAATTTTATGACCGAATTACTTCACGTCGATATCGAGCTTTAGTGTGGGGTGATTTTGATCAAAATGAGGGTACAATAATTGGAAATATCGGTAGAAGCTTGAGAAATAGAAAAGTAATGGATGTTTTTCCTGAAGGTAGTGAATATGGACGTCATGCGGTAACACATTATACGGTTTTAGAGCGTTTCGGTTATGTTACATTGGTTGAATGTAGATTGGAGACAGGAAGGACACATCAAATTAGAGCTCATTTTAAAAATATTGGTCATCCGCTTTTTAATGATGACACATATGGAGGGGATAAAGTTTTAAGAGGAACAACTTTTTCCAAATACAAGCAGTTTGTGCAAAACTGTTTTAAAATAATGCCTCGACATGCATTGCATGCAAAGTCATTAGGTTTTCATCATCCCAAAAATGATGAATGGATGCAGTTTGATTCTGCCCTTCCTATAGATTTATCTGCTGTTCTAGATAGATGGAGAAATTATACTGAACAACGTATTCAAAAAGTAGGGGAGTAATGTAAAAAAGTTAATTGATTGGTTTATAATTTAAATTAGATCGGTATTTTTGATCAAACTTTAGTTAGAATAAATAAAATTATGTCTCAAATAAATATTTCTGTTGATTGTGTTTTGTTCGGTTACGATTCTGATTTAGATTTAAAAGTATTATTGATACAACGTAAGTATGATCCCAATAGTACTGCTTATAAAGATCATAATTCTTTACCTGGTGATCTAATTAAGTATGATGAAGAGTTATCTCCAGCTGCGAGTAGAATTTTGGAAAGCCTTACTGGTATAAGTGATATTTATTTAAAGCAGTTTTCGATATTCAGTAATCCAAATAGAGTTAAACATCCAAAAGATCAAAAATGGCTTAGAAAGTTTAGAGCTCATCCAGAGGAGCGTGTAATTACGGTTGGATATATAGCATTAGTAAATATTGAGGATTTTAATACTGATGCTACTTACTTCAAAGATGAAATTATTGGTGATCTTACTCGTGAGGGGTATTATGAGAAAATTTGGGCTAAAGTAAATGATATTCCAGAGCTTGCCTTTGACCACAATAATATAGTTGATAAAGCTTTGAAGTATTTAAAAAAAGAATTGAATCATGAACTAAGTTCAGTATTACTTCCTAAAAATTTCACTTTACCTCAGTTACAAAAGTTGTATGAAGATATTCTTGGAAAGAAGATAGATAAGAGGAATTTTAGAAAACAACTTTTAAAAGAAGGTTCTATTGTTAAGACTAAACATACCACTAATACCGGAAAGAAAGGGAAGCCAGCCACATTTTATCAGTTTAATGATAACATTAAAGAATATGTTAAGGATTGAAAGAACTAGTTCACAATATTTCAATTTTCAATAAGCCATGAACCACCTACAGAAATGACAGATTCTTCAGCTAAGAATTCAATATAGTTTTGTTTGTTAATACCCCCAGTAGGACAGAATTTTATTTCAGGAAATACATTGGCAAATGTTTTGATGCCATTTATTCCTCCAACAAGATTTGCCGGAAATAATTTAAATGTGTTCCAACCAAAACTTACTCCTTGCATAATTTCACTTGCTGTCATTACTCCTGGAAGGAAAGGGATTTTAGATGATTCTAGTGGTTCTTTTAGTTCTGGGAATACACCAGGTAAGACAATGAAATCAACATTTGCCTCTGTTACAGCATTAATTTGTGTTTTATTTATTACTGTACCTACTCCTACTGCAAATTGATTACCAAAGTGTTTTTTTGCTTTTTTTATTGCATCAATAGCGCATTTTGTCCGAAGCGTTATTTCTATACAATAAATGTTTTTAGATATAAGATCATTTATAAAAGGTATAACTTCGTCTGTAGTTTCAATTTTAACCACTGGAATAATAGGGTGGTTTGAAAGTAATTTTCTTATTTTGTTTTGCGCCATAATCTAAAAAAGTATAGATGCACCATTATCACTATTAGATACTAAGTTTCTGAGATTTAAAAACAATTCTCTTCCACATCCTTCTTGATTTATATAAGGTGGGGGTACATCAGGTCGTTTTAAAACCTCTTCTTCATTTAAACAATTTAATTCACCTGTTTTAGCATTTAATAATAATGGGTCACCATCTTTAATTTTTGATAATATTCCGCCGTCAGATGCTTCCGGAGATAAATGTATTGCAGCTGGGACTTTACCAGAGGCTCCGGACATTCTTCCATCAGTTACCAAGGCTACTTTATGACCATTATTTTGAAGTATACTTAAGATAGGAGTAAGTCTATGTAGTTCGGGCATCCCTTTAGCTTTAGGACCTTGGTATCTTAATACAGCAATGAAATCTTTGAACAATTCTTTTTTGTTGAAGGCTTCAATAATTTCATTTTGATCTTCAAATACAAGAGCAGGTGCTTCTACTTGCCAGTGCTCAAATTTTACTGCTGATGTCTTAATGACTGAAACACCAAGATTTCCTTTCAGTATTTTTAAACCCCCACTTTTGTCAAATGCATTATCAATTGAGCATAATACTGATTGGTCTGCTGATTCATTAGGACAATCGCACCATGTTAGAATACCATTTTTAAGGTACGATTCTTTTGTGAATTTTTCTAAGCCGTGTCCAAGAATTGTGTTTACATCTCTATGTAAAAGTCCTGCATTTAGTAATGTTTTGATTAATAATGGCATACCTCCACAAGCATGAAAGTAATTCACATCTGCTGATCCATTAGGATACATTTTTACTAATGAAGGTATAATCTCAGATAAATCAGAAAAATCTTCCCAATTAATAATGATTCCAGCTGCTTTTGCAATTGCAATGAGATGGATTGTATGGTTTGTTGAACCTCCTGATGCAAGAAGACCAATGATGGCATTAACTATAGTTTTTTCATTAATAATATTGTACAATGGTCTATAGTTTTTTCCTTCTTTTGATGATTTTATTGCTATTCTTACAGCTTCTTTATTAAGTGCAGATCTGTGTTCAGTATCCGGATTTACAAATGAAGAACCAGGAAGTTGCAGCCCCATGATTTCCATAAGCATTTGATTGCTATTTGCAGTACCATAGAAGGTACAAGTTCCAGATGAATGGTATGCTTTGGATTCAGATTTTAAAAGGGCTTGTCTGTCTATTTTACCGGAAGCAAATGCGCGTCTTGATTTTGCTTTTTCTTCATTACTTATTCCGGTTTTCATAGGCCCACCTGGAACAAATATTATGGGTAAATGCCCAAATTTCAAGGCACCAATAAGCTCACCAGGGACAATTTTATCACAAATTCCCAAACACAATACTGAGTCGAATACATTATGAGAAATACCAATAGCTGTTGACAAGGCAATTACATCTCTAGAAAATAAAGATAAGTCCATACCAGCTTCACCTTGTGTGACTCCATCGCACATTGCAGGAACAGCCCCTGCAACTTGTGCAACAGCATTAAATTCTTTAGCATATGTTTTAATCTGTTCAGGATACTTTTCGTAAGGCTTATGAGCTGACAACATATCATTATATGCTGTTATGATGCCGATATTAACTAATTTCTCACCCATCAAGTTAGACTTTTCTGATTCAGAACATGCAGCAATTGCATGAGCAAGATTACCACAAGAAAGTCCGGATCTTAAAACACCTTTTTTTGAAAGTGATTGCATTAAATTGAGATAGTTTTCTCTAGTTTTTTTGCTACGTTTTTTAATGCGATTTGTTATATGTATAATTTTCTTATTCATACACAGGTCTTAAATTGAGCAAAAAACATTTAATGTTTTAATGTTTTGGTGAATAAATGCAGAAATTGGTTTACTAGATGCATTGTTATTTTCTTTTGCAGAGTTAAATATATCAATCTTTTCTCTGCCATTAAAGTACAAAAATAAATGCTTTGAGCTTAGTATTTTCGATTTTGTGTAACTAATTCTTTTACTAGGTTCTGAATTAGCTTTGGTGTTAATGATGATTTTATCCCCAAATATACTATCGTCTGTATATACTTTTTCTGAATTTGGAAAAAGAGAAGCCGTATGGCCATCTAATCCCATTCCTAAAATACTACAGGTAATAGATTTAAAAAAAGGTTTATTTTTTGAAATTGCAATGTTCAAATTTTCTTGATAATTGTTTACGTTATAAACTAGCCCAATAAATTTAGCATCAGCTGCTTTATTTTTTAAAAGAGTTTTTTTGATAAATAATTCGTTGCTTTGATCTGAGTCTGTACCAACAAATCTTTCATCAATTAACCCAATGCTAACATTATTCCAATCTATGTCTTTACTCGATAGAATTTCATATAACTTTTTAGGAGTATTTCCGCCAGAAACAAGTAAAGTTGCTTTACCTTTATTTATTATTTCTTGTTCAAGATTTGTGCTAATTTCTTTAGCTAATTTTAGTTCTAATTCAGCTTTGTCAGTAAATATTTTTTCTCTTAAATATTGCATATATTTAGTTGTTCCATTCATGTTGATCTAAAAGAATCTGGTCTCCAGGTCCTTGGCTACCAGATGAGTAGAGTTGATTTTTAAGGTTGGCTTTAGCCCAACTTTCATTAATGGAGTCAATCCATTCCCAAGAAGCTTCCACTTCATCTTTTCTCATAAATAAGGTTTGATTTCCTCTAATTACATCTATTAATAATCTCTCATATGCACCGGGAAAACGTTCCTTAAATGATGAGCCATAATCCAAAACTAATGATATTGGTTCATAACGATATCCACCCGGACCAGGTGTTTTAACAGTTTGAACTAATTCAATACTCTCTTCAGGTTGAAGATTAATTATTAGTTTATTGTTAACAATACTTTTTCCATCTGGGAATATGTTATGAGGTATATTCTTGAAATTTATCGTAATTTGAGAATGTTTTCTACTAAGTCTTTTTCCTGTTCTCAAATAGAATGGAACTCCTGCCCATCGCCAGTTATCAATGTAAGCTCTTATTGCAACAAATGTTTCTGTATCCGAGTTAAATTTTTCGATGTCTTCTAGATATGACTTTACTGATTTACCGTCTAATTTACCTCTAGTATATTGTCCTTTAACTGTATGTGTTTTACATAAATCGACATCAATTGGTCTAAGGGATTTAAGTACTTTAAGTTTTTCATCACGAACAGTGTTGGCATCTAATATGTTAGGAGGTTCTATTGCAACAAGACACATTAATTGGAGTAAGTGATTTTGAACCATATCTAATAATGCACCATATTTATCATAAAAGCCACCTCTATTTCCTACCCCCAAATTTTCAGATACCGTAATTTGTATATTATCAATGTTTTGTGCATTCCATGCATTCTCGTAAAGGTTGTTAGTAAACCTGAGTACCATCAAATTTTGGACTGTTTCCTTGCCCAAATAATGGTCTATTCTGAATATTTGAGACTCATTAAAGTAATCTGCAATTTCATTATTTATTTTTTTAGAAGATTCTCCATTATGCCCCAAGGGCTTTTCAAGTACGACTCTAGATTGAGAAGTGATTAATTGAGCTTCTTTTAAATTTTTTGTGATAGATCCGAATAAACTTGATGAAACAGAGAAATAAAATAGTCGAACGACATTATCTACAGATCTAAGTAATGATTTTAAATTATTGAGACAACCTATTTGAGTTAGGTCAGCATTATAATATTCACAAATTGAAATTAAGTGGTTTAAATCTTTTTTTGTTGCATCTTTGATGATCTCTTCGAGTTTAACTCTTAATAAATCTTCAAATTCTTTTTTATTTAGGTCTTGACGAGAAATTAAAATTACTTTGCATTCGTCTGAAAGTTGTTTAGCCTGAAGTCTGTAATAAATAGCAGGTAAGATTTTTCTTATTGATAAATCTCCAAGTCCACCAAATATAACTATATCTGATAAAAATAAATTTCCTGATTTGTCTGTTTTACTCATTTATAGTCTGGATATATAAAATTTTGAGATTGTTTTAAAGTGAAATTTGTCCATACTCTTTTAATTCATCATTACTTAAAATTAATAAGTGTTAGTCAAACGCAAATTTAGTTGATTTCTTGTTATTTATCATTTAGAACAACAATATTTTGATGTTTTTTTATTTAAATAAATTTTTAAAATTTTATTTTGAATGAAATTATGTGTAAATATTACAATTAAAAAAATATATTATATTCGCATGATGTTTAAGTTGTCAATATAAACCCTTTTTGTGAAAACTAAATTACAGATTGTTTTTATTTCATTAATTGTAGCTTTAGGTGGTTTTCTTTTTGGCTTTGATGCTGGAATCATTTCTGGTGTCATGTCATATGTTGGGCCTGAATTTGGTTTGACAGAAATCCAATCTGGGTGGGTAGTAAGTTCTCCATCTTTTGCAGCTATGATTTCTATGCTTTTTTCTGGTAGAATTAGTGATTTAATCGGAAGAAAAAAATTATTACTCATCATAGCTTTACTTTATGCTGTTTCTGCTATACTTTCAGCATTAGCAATTTCTTATGAAATGTTATACTTTGCTAGGATGATTGGTGGTTTTGCATTTGGAGCAGCCTTAGTTATAGCTCCAATGTATATTGCAGAAATTTCTACTGCAGAAAATAGAGGTAAACTAGTTTCTCTTCAGCAATTAAATATAGTTTTTGGTTTTTTTGCAGCTTTTTTAAGTAATTATTTTTTTAATAAATACAATACTTTAGATAGTAATTTTTTGACTGATGTAAATGTATGGAGGTGGATGTTGGGTATTGAATTAATTCCTGCATTATTATATTTCTTATTATTATTTTTTGTCCCCAAAAGTCCAAGATGGTTGTATTTAAACGATCAAATATTAAAAGCTAAAGAAGTATTAGTAAATATTTATGGTAATAAAAAAGGTCAGCTAGAAATTAAATTGATTGAAGAAAATAGTTCTGCAGATAAAAATAAATCCAAATTAAAAATTAAAGACTTATTTAAACCGTCCTTGAGATTTATTTTAATTGTTGGTTTAATTGTTGGGATTTTACAGCAAATTACAGGAATTAATGCAGTTTATTTTTATGCAACTTCCATTTTTAAGCAAACTGGTATTGGGACGGATGCTGCTTTTTCATCAGGTGTTTTATTAAGTACAATTTCTGTAATATTTACTTTCGTAGCCATCTATCTTATAGACAGAATGGGAAGACGACCATTGTTGTTAATCGGAACTGCAGGTATTTCCTTTAGCTTATTAGTATGTGCTTACGGTTTTAATCAAGCAACTTATCAATTAAATGAGAAAGATATTAATCAGTTTGAATTTTTAAATTCAGAAAAATTAATTTCTTTAGTAGATAAAGTTTATACAAGTGATGTAGACTTTAAAAATGATATTAAAACCATTTTAGGAACTAATGTGTACGGTAAAAATGATGGTGCTATCCTAGAAGCTGCAAGCAAAATAAATTCTACTCTAATTTTGATTGGAATTCTGGGTTTCATTGCTTGTTTTGCTTTCTCATTAGGTCCAGTAATGTGGGTGCTACTATCTGAACTGTTTCCATTAAAATATAGAGGCTTAGCAATAGGCTTAATTGCTTTTGTTAATTCTTTTATTAGTTCAATTGTTCAACTAATTTTCCCTTGGGAGTTAAGTAACTTTGGTTCGAGCACAACATTTTTTATATATGGTATTTTCGCCTTTTTTGGTCTAATATTTATTGCATCTAAAGTTCCGGAGACAAAAGGAAAGTCTCTTGAAGAATTAGAAAATATTTTAGTTAAGTAGAAGTCTTTATCAAACAAAACAGATGGAATTAGTTGGCAGTTTTCTGATCATAATGATGGTTCTTTCTATGTAGAAGATGCTAATCATCTTCCAGTTTTATACTTTCCTTTGATAAATTCTAAAGGAATGAAATCTTTTGTTACACCCGTTCTTAAAGGCGATGTTTGTAAGGATTTTAATCATTATTTAACTACCCCAACTGTTACTGAAGAGATTCACAGAACACTTTCGAGTCGAAATTTCTGGCTTAAGGTTGATGATTTAAAGCCATGGTCTGCTACTGGTCAGAGTGTATTTCAAAAAGCTAGTCATTGGAATGGTGCAATAGATCGTTATTCTATTTCTGCTAAAATAGGTTCTTTTTCAACTAAAAGAAAACAAGAGCTTTCAGGAATTGAAGTTGAAATTACAACAATAGTTCCTGAAGGCGATGATTATGTTGAATTACTTAAAATACGCGTATCAAATACAAGTACTCAACCAAGAAAAATTAATCCTTATTACGCTTTACCTCTTTATGGAAGGTCTGCAGACAATTTTAGAGACTACTGAAGCTCAATGGGAGGGTTGTATGTTAAGCGCATACATCTTTCAAGAAGATGGCAGGCACTACCCTAGTAATGCTTTATCACTTATAGATAGTTTTGAAAACTTAAGTAAGCACGAAATTGGTTCTGTAATGTGGTATCCTACATTTGCTGATAACTTCCCCACAAATGCTTGTAAAGAACTTATTAATCATAATTATATTCCTCATTTAACTTGGGAATTGTTTTTCCCAGATTCTGTTGCTTACAATACCATGCCAATAGATGGTAATTACCACCTTATGGATCAAATTCTAAATGGAATTCACGACGGATATATTGAACAATTTGCTGTGGATGCTAAAAGTATAAAAGCTAAAATTTACATCCGTTTATTACATGAATTCAATGGCAATTGGTATTTGTGGAGTGGAAATAAAAATGGTGCTGAAAATGGTGGAGCTGAAAAAGTAGTTCAAGTATGGAAATACATTGTAGACAAGTTTAGATCTAAAGGAGCAACTAATGTAAAATGGATTTGGAATCCGCACGGTCCAAGTATAGATATTAATAAAGATGAGTGGAATACTATAGACAAATATTGGCCTGGAGATAATTATGTCGACTGGATAGCTATGGATGCTTATAATTGGTATCCGAAAGATCCTTGGGGTGGGAATAGACCTTACAGAGATTTTGATAACTGTTTTGGTGAATTATATAAGGCTTGTAAAGAACTTTCTGAAAAACCAATGATGATTGCTGAGTTTGGAAGCCCAGAATTTGAATATGATGGTATAAATAAAGCTGATTGGATTACAGATGCCTTTACCCAAATAAAGAATAATTATCCAAAAATAAAACTGATTTTGTGGTTTCATATAAATAAAGAATTAGACTGGAGAATAAATTCTTCACCCTCTTCTTTAAAGGTATATCAAAAAGCTATAGATGATCCATATTTCATAGGTAAATCAAACTAAAAAAGGCTCCATATGGAGCCTTTTATTATTAATTCTACAATAAACTAATTAAGGTTATGCATATGAGTTATCATATCTAAAATTTTATTTGAATAACCCCATTCATTATCATACCATGAAACCAACTTAAAAAATGTTTTTGAAATTTCTAAACCTGCATTAGAATCAAATACTGAAGTATGTGGATTCGTTACAAAATCAGATGAAACACATAATGCATCTGAGTAAGCCAAAACATTCTTTAACGAACCTTCTGAAGCAGATTTTATCGAATTACAAATGTGAGTATAATCAGTTTCAGTCTTTAAATTTACACTTAAATCAACTACGGAAACATTGGCTACAGGAACCCTAAAGGCCATACCTGTTAATTTACCATCTACACTTGGTATAATTTTCCCAACTGCTTTTGCTGCTCCTGTTGATGATGGTATAATATTTTGATAAGCTGCCCTACCTAGTCTCCAATTCTTTTTTGACATTCCATCAACGGCATGCTGTGTTGATGTTACTGCGTGAACAGTTGTCATTAAACCACTCTCTATACCATATTCATCCTCTAAAACTTTAACAAGTGGTGCCAAACAATTAGTTGTACAAGAGGCATTAGATACTATGTTCATATCATTTTTATACAGATGATGATTTACACCATAAACAAACATTGGAGTATCATCTTTAACTGGAGCAGAAATGATAACTTTTTTAGCACCTGCCTCAAGATGTTTTGAGGCCAAATCTTTTGTTAAGAATAAGCCTGTAGCTTCAACTACAAAATCTACGTTATTCTCTGACCAATTTAGCTTAGAAGGGTCCTTCTCATTCTTTACAACAATATGTTTACCATTAACATTGATGGAATTCGAATCACTACTAACTTCAACATCTAACTTACCATGTACAGAGTCATACTTTAATAAGTAAGCTAGATATTCTGCTTCTACCAAATCATTAATTGCCACCACCTCAATATTAGGGTTTAACAAACTTGCTCTAAAAACTAATCTACCAATCCTTCCGAATCCGTTGATTCCTACCTTAATCATATATTTTTTTTTAATAGATTTTTATAAATTAATTTATAAAAAAGGATATCTGCTTAATTGCAAATATCCTGTTTTAGTGGAGATGCAGGGAATCGAACCCTGGTCCAAACAAGGAGTCGGAAAGTTTTCTACATGCTTAGTATCCAATTAATTTTAGAGTTTGGTCGGGAAGAATACATTCCCAAAACAAAACCTTAGCCTATTAAATTCGCCTTTAGGAATAGGCATCCTATTGGCTAGTTCATCCTTTCTCTGATGCTCTGTGGGACTGAAGCGATAAACATTCTTCTATCCGCTGAGCAAAAGCTGTTCTAATCCTAGATTAGGCAGCTAAAGCGTAGTTAGACTCGCCATGTAAAAATATGTGAATTGTATATTTACGAGCCATCTCACCATGCTCGACATGCTTACAGTCTTATTCGTCTTGCTGTCAAAGCCAGTCATCCCCCTTGATTTCAATGATCTTAAGCAAAGATACATCTTCAGATTTCTAAATGCAATTTCCATTAGATTGATTTTTGGAATTGGTCAATGCTGACAAATTTGTATTTTTGAAATTCAAAATAGCACAATCTAATGAAAATAGGAATATTAAGAGAAGGAAAGATACCGCCAGATAGACGAGTTGTGTTAAGTCCAAATCAATGCGTTCAATTTAAACAACAATATCCTAATGTTGATCTAGTAGTTCAACCTAGTCCAATTCGTTGTTTTAGTGATGACCAATATCTTTCTATTGGTATTAATATGCAAGAAGATTTATCGGATTGTGATATTTTGTTGGGGGTAAAGGAAGTACCAATTAATGATTTGATTCCAGAAAAAACGTATTTATATTTTTCGCATACCATTAAAGAGCAACATTATAATAGACAGTTGCTTAAAAAAATGTTAGAATTAAATATTAAAATGGTTGATTATGAAGTTTTAACTGATATTAATGGTAAAAGAATAATTGGTTTTGGAAGATACGCTGGAATTGTAGGTTGTTATAATGGTTTTTTAGCTATTGGAAAGCACACTGGAACATATGATTTAAAACCAGCTTATATGTGCAAAGACAGAAAGGAGATGGAGTTAGAATTGAAAAAAATTAATTTACCAAAAATAAAGATGATTATTACAGGTGCTGGTAGAGTAGGAAACGGAATTCTAGAACTCATAAATATAATTGGAATAAAAGAAGTTTCAAAAGATGATTTTTTAAATAATGATTTTGATGAGGCAGTTTTTGTTCACCTAAATACAATGGATTATAATTCACGTATTGATGGAAAAAAGGGAAGTAAGTCTGATTTTTATAGTAATCCAAAAGCATATAAATCAGATTTTATGAAGTTTGCTAAGCAAGCTGAGTTTTTTATTGCAGGACATTATTATTCAGCAGATTCACCTTTTTTATTTACTCGAGATGATGCAAAATCTAAGGATTTTAAAATTAGAACAGTTGCAGATATTTCATGCGATATTGATGGTCCAGTTGCAAGTACAATAAGATGTTCTTCAATAACTGATCCTATATATGGTTATAATCCTAATACAGAAAGAGAGGATGATTTTAGAAAGCAAGATGTCATAACAGTTATGGCAGTTGATAATTTGCCTTGTGAATTACCTAAAGATGCTTCTATAGGTTTTGGGCAAAATTTGTTAGCATACGTAATGCCAAATTTAATAGGTGATGATTTAAACAATGTAATTGAAAGGGCAACTATATGTGAGAATGGGAGACTTAAAAATAGTTATAGATATTTAGAGAGTTATGTAATGTATGACGATAACTTATCTTAAACCTAAAAATGAATCATTTTACTTAAATGAAAATAACGAAAAGCAATTTATATTTTAATATCTTTTGATTTTAGAAATTCGGTTTAAGTAAATAGTTCTCATAAAATTTGTCAATTATTTGAATTACTTCAGATTCAGTATCAACAATTGAAATTAGTTTTAAATCTATTTCACTTATAGTACTTTCTTTAATCAAAGTATTATTTAGCCATTCAATTAGACCTGACCAAAATTTACTTCCGACTAAAATAATAGGAAATTTATCAATTTTTTTAGTTTGAATTAAAGTTAATGCTTCAAACAATTCATCTAAAGTTCCCATTCCGCCAGGCATTACTACAAAAGCTTGTGAGTATTTTACAAACATTACTTTTCTTACAAAAAAATAATCAAAATTGATGTCTTTGTCATTGTCGATAAATTTGTTACTATGCGCTTCAAATGGTAAATCAATATTTAGTCCAACTGAGGGTGCAGATCCCATTTTAGCCCCTTTATTTCCAGCTTCCATTATTCCTGGTCCACCTCCAGTAATGACTCCATAACCATGCGTTGATAATTCTTTACCAATTTTAGTTGCAAGTTTGTAGTATTGATTATTCTTATCAGTTCTTGCAGAACCAAAAATTGTAACACAAGGGCCAATTTTTGACATTTTTTCAAACCCGTTTACAAATTCAGACATGATTTTAAATAGTTGCCAAGAGTCTTTGGTTTTTATTTCGTTCCATGTTTTATGCTTAAAAACATGATTTAATTCTTCTTTATTCATTTAAGTATTAATTTGATCTTATTTAATTAATGTTAATTTCTTCATAAAGATACTAAAGTTAAAAAGCCTCCTTTGAGTAAAGAGGCTTATAGTTTAGCTTAGTAATTCATTGGTCTTCTGACATTAGAGATATATTTAGCTAAACGCATTACTTGTCTTGAATAGCCATATTCATTATCATACCAAACGTATAGTACAATACTTTTGCCATCTTTAGATGATATTGTTGCAGGACTGTCATAAACTGCTGGAGCATTGTTTCCTACTATATCTGTAGATACCAGTTCGTTTGATAATGAGTAATTAATTTGTTCTACCAATTCTCCTTCTAATGCAGCTTGCTTCATAATGTTGTTTATATCATCTACATTAGTAGGTTTTTGAAGAGTTAAGTTTAGGATTGCTAGTGATCCATTGGGAGTAGGAACTCTTACTGCATTTGCAGTTAATTTTCCTTCTAATTCAGGGATAACTTTTACAACTGCTTTTCCTGCACCTGTATTGGTAATTACCATATTTAATGCAGCAGCGCGACCTCTTCTTTCTTTTTTATGCATATTGTCAACAAGATTTTGATCGTTAGTATATGCATGAATAGTTTCTATGTGTCCTTTTTCAATTCCTAATTTATCATTCACGACTTTAAGAATCGGAGTAATAGCATTTGTAGTACATGATGCTGCCGAGAAGATGTCAAATGAATTTATGTCATACTTTAAATGATTCGCTCCAAAAACAATATTCGGTATTTCATTTCCTGGAGCAGTAAGAAGTACTTTTGATACACCTGCAGCTTTTAAATGTCTTGTCAATGCTTTTTTATCTCTATATACTCCTGTATTATCAATAAGTAACGCATTATTAATTTCATATTTTGTATAGTTTATTTCTTCAGGATTTGAAGCCTTTACTAATTTTACTGAATGTCCATTTATGATTAATGCTTTATTTTCAAGATCCGTAATAACTGTACCTGGAAATTTCCCATGAACTGAGTCTGTACTTAATAAAGATGCTCTTTTTATAACACTTTGATCGTCAATGTTACGTAAAACAAT